>Ga0209386_1000349_pt1 | contig 23666 bp, 12 predicted proteins | sample NGEPertwo_FD_184510 | JGI IMG/M metagenome (GOLD analysis project Ga0209386, IMG submission 184510) | Arctic peat soil microbial communities from the Barrow Environmental Observatory site, Barrow, Alaska, USA - NGEE Permafrost154B-two... | ecosystem: Environmental > Terrestrial > Soil > Wetlands...
TTCTTTTAGATAGAGGTAATTGTATGAATGATACGTTGTCACGTTCCATTTACAGGCATCTAGTTGTAGGGGCCGACACCCAGATCCCTCTCTACAACGGTCAACTTACTACAGCGATCAACTTCGATAACGCGGCTTCAACCCCTCCCTTTGTCTCAGTAATGGAGGAAATAGTCAAATTTTCATCGATGTATTCTTCCATCCACCGGGGTACAGGTTACAAATCGCAGTTTTCCTCCCAGTTCTTTGAAGAAGCTAGGTCAATCGTCTCAAAATTTGTCAACGCCGATCCCCTCCAAGACACTGTCATCTTTGTTAAAAATACAACAGAAGCTATCAATAAATTATCCTATCGTCTTTGGGATGGAAAGAAAAATAGCGTTATTCTATCAACTTGTATGGAACACCATTCTAATGATCTGCCGTGGAGAAACAAGTTTCAGGTGGATTATGTTCAAACAGACCTCTACGGAAAATTGAGCATGGAGGACCTTGAGCGAAAATTAATCAAACATCAAGGCAATGTAAAACTCGTCACGGTTACCGGAGCGTCCAATGTTACAGGATATGTTAACCCAATACATAAAGTAGCCGTACTGGCTCACCGCTATGGAGCGAAAATACTTGTCGATGGGGCTCAGCTCGTTCCTCATACTATCCTCAATATGAAACCTGTAAATCCGCTGGAGCATATCGATTATCTTGCTTTCTCTGCGCATAAAATGTATGCGCCCTTTGGGGTTGGGGTCCTGATCGGACCAAAAGAAACGTTTCAGAGGGGTATCTCTGAAATCGTAGGCGGCGGTACAGCAGAAATTGTCACTCATGATTGGGTGGTTTGGGAGAGCCCTCCACAAAAGGAAGAAGGAGGTTCCCCTAATGTCATGGGCGTCGTTGCCCTGGTAGCTGCCATAAAGACTCTCACCGCTGTAGGCATGAGAAATATTGATCACTACGAAAACCAGCTTACAAACTACGCTAACCTGAGGCTTCAAGCTATTCCAGGCATGACACTTTACTCTCGAACTGCACTAGGTGAACCTAGAATCGGAGTGATTCCTTTTAATATTAGAGGCATTACCCATGAACGAGTTGCTACTATTTTATCGAATCAAGCCGGAATAGCGGTTCGTACGGGTTGTTTTTGTACCCAGCCTTATATTCAAAAGATTTTAGCCATTACCCCCCAACAAATGGAGTTCTATAGAAGAAGCGCGGACGCGCACCGTCCAGGGGTCGTTCGCATAAGCTTTGGATTATACAACGATTTTGCTGAAATAGATGTGTTAGCCCAGCTACTTGAAAAAATCGGTCAGCACCCAACAGCTTATAACCAATGAAGTAATATTTTATATCATTTACTTCGTACCTATTCCCAGAGCTTCCTTGGCCAGCCGGTCTACGTAATCATTAAACCGATCCCCAGAGTGGCCCGCAACTTTTCTAAATTCGTAAAGCCCATGATGCGCTTTCATAAACGCAACGTAGGCTTGTGTGAACTTATTTTTTGCTTGCCAATCTCCAGTCACCCAATGAGAAATACCTGAATAGTCGTGATAGATCAGAATACGTGCATTGAGCGTTTTAGCTTTTTCCACAGCATGTTGTACTGCCGCTAGTTCTCCTGCAACATTTCTCATACTTGCGGCTTCAAGGTCTTCGCCAACCCCATTGCATTCAAACACAACCTCACCATCCTTGATAAAGGCGTAACCATAGGAATACTTGCCCTTGCAATAACTTCCGTCGGTATAGACCTCATAGTCAATAGGGCCTATGGAATCAAGTTGTCCATTTACCTTGGTACTTAGGTCAACATTGGTAGAAGTCTTAGCGCTACCATTAAGCCACTCAAGTGCTTCGGCTTTCGTTTCGAATCCTTTATATACAGCTCCTTTGTATCCCTTCACTGATACAAGACATTCTTGCCAGTTGTTAAAAATCCCTATTTTAGATCCTACTTTGACTACGTAGTAATTTTTCTTACCCAAAGCATGTCCCTCCCTTAAACCAAGGCACCCCGACAGTTGCCACAAATATAATATGATAAAATTCACCGGCTAATTGTATCATATAAACGAGCGGGCGCACTAGGCGACCCGCTCGTTTATATGATATCATGTGAAATTTATTTGACTACAACGCATGTGTTTCAACCCAAGCCTTTGCTTTCTCCACGTCAATTTCATCGGGACTCGCAAGGCTTGGTAAATCATTAACATTTCGGATGGCAACAGCCGCCTTGGCATGTTGTTCTATCGTTTTAGCACTAAGACTTTCCTGAATATTTTTGTCACACATAAATTACATCCCTCCTTTTTTTTAGTATGATCAGTCAGAAGCAATAACATTCTGCTAACAAAAGTAAAATATTTGTAAATAGGTCTTAATCTAGTTTTATTGCACTATAATTATCACATTAACAGTATTGGTAATGTTTACAGACTAAAATTTAGTAACAATTTTAACCGTCCGGGTACGTAAAGTACTCTACGAACGACTAAACGGCATTACCTGAACAAGATGACATTGAGGCGTATTGATTTGCTTAGTATCCAAAGGATATGTGTTATGATATATTTAAATTATAAAGCTATGATGTATGATGTTTATACGCGCATTGACTCCATAAACAAGCTGGCTTAAGCCAGCTTGTTTATGGAGTCAATGCTGTCATTCTTTAAAAACGGAAGGAGACTGAAGCTCATTGAATGAATTCGGTCATAATATTGTGTTAAGTCTAAAAAACTCCCCTCGGTACCGCTGGTACATTTTGGCAACAGTTTCTGTCGGTACTTTTATGTCTACTTTAGATAGTAGTATCGTTAATGTAGCCCTGCCCACTATTTCTGGAAAATTTCAAGAAGATCTTTCAACCTTACAATGGGTCGTTACCGCTTATTTATTGACAATCTCCAGTTTGCTCCCTGTTTTTGGTCGATTAGCTGATCTCCTAGGGCGTAAGCGTATTTTCTCGTTGGGCTTTCTGATCTTTACCCTTGGTTCTGTCTTGTGCGGATTAGCAGGAAATATTTGGTTTCTGATTGGAATGCGTATCCTCCAAGCCATTGGGGCATCTATGCTTATGGCGAACAGTGCAGCGCTTATTATTGCGAACTTTCCTCCTAAGGAACGAGGACGAGCCTTAGGCTTAACCGGGACTGTTGTTGCTCTAGGAAGCTTAACTGGTCCGGCACTCGGCGGAATTTTAGTAGGCTTCGTAAACTGGCGTTCTATATTCTATATTAATTTGCCCATCGGAATTCTTGGCTATCTTGCGGTTCGAATCATTCTCCCGGCAGATAAGCCTCAGCCAAATAAGGAGACCTTTGATTTTGTAGGCGCTCTCTTCTTTACTTTCGGTATGATCAGTCTTATGTTTGCCATCAGCAATGGTGAACATTGGGGGTGGGCTTCTTACCCAATTCTGGGAGGGATATGTCTTGGGATGGTTAGCTTAGCCTTCTTCTTCCGTACAGAGCTTCGTGTACCTAATCCCATGATAGATCTATCATTGTTTAAAATTCGACCCTTTTTCATAGGAAATATTACGGGCCTTCTCTCCTTCGTGGCGATGTTTGCCAATGTTATGCTCATGCCTTTCTATCTACAACATGTTTTATATTACAATCCAGCCCAAGTGGGCTTACTCATGACCGCTTTCCCCTTAGCCATGGCGATTGCTGCGCCCCTTAGCGGACATGCTTCTGACCGCATTGGTCCGATTGCCTTAACCACCAGTGGACTATGTGTGACGGCAATTGCCTTTTTCTATCTTTCTAATTTAACGATCACCTCGTCGTTCTGGCAAATTGTTCCGGGTCTTGTTCTTATGGGTATTGGTGCTGGACTTTTCCAATCTCCTAATAACAGCAGTGTCATGAGTTCCGTACCCCCTAGAAAACTGGGAGTAGCGGGTGGAATTAGCGCCCTCGTCCGTAATGTAGGCATGGTGATGGGTATTGCTTTCTCAGTTTCATTATTTGGCAACCGACAAGCAATGCTCCTTTCCGGGGTGAATAACCCAACAGCGATCCAGCAAGCCAATGCTTTTGTAGGGGCTTACCATATCGTTATGCTTACCTCAATGGGCATCGCCATTTTGGCCGCGTTGATTTCCCTAAATCGAAAAGGGTATACCCGAGCTGAAGCTTAAGACAGTTCAACCTATTCCATAAAGAGGCCAGTACCCTTTGCGAAAATCAAAGGATACTGGCCTCTTTTATAGTCTCAAGTATATGGTTCATGACCCTGCAGAGGCACATTCTAGAAATTATTTCTCTACTTAGCCATTCGCTTGGCCTCTAAAACAGTCGCTGGAGATTCTTCGGTCCACGCAGCTTTGTCAAAGTTCCCCCATTGCCCGGACACTTCCCAGCCTGTTTCCAACAAAGCTTCAATGAGACTTGCGCCTTTGATGGGGTACAGAAGGTTAGTCCCGGATACAAGCTGTCTCGTATCGGCAAGCTCAATGTCCATTGTAAACTCTAGCAATCCATCGGACCTATAAGTGTAATGCCGATAAAAGGTTAAGTGTGACGTCTTGATAATAGGTAACTCTTTAACTTGCTTAGCTAAAATCCGATCGTAATTGACGGTTTGCAATAAGAGGCGAGGTCCCTTTTGCTCAAATTGAGCCAAAACCTCTTTTAACTCAATGTCTCCGGACACATGGGCTAGTGTATTTCCTAAGCAGAATACTCCATCAAATTCTTCGCTAATACCACTGAGGTCTCGCATGTCCGCTAAAGAAAACGCAGCATGACTGCCTTTTTCTATGGCCTTTTTCTTAGAAATTTCGACCATCTCTTCACTTAAATCCACACCCAGCACTCGCACCCCAGTTTGGCTTGTTTCTAAGGCAAAGGTCCCTGTACCGCATCCGATATCAAGAACGGATGTCAGCGATTCCTGTCTTAAATAATTTTGTATAAACGTTCTCTGTGGTGCTCTTAATGGAAAGATTTCATCATAATAGGTGGATAAAGCGCGATAGAAATCCATTCTAGCGTCCGCCCTCTCTTCAATAACCTGATATATTTCCGGGTAGCTTCTCTAAATTTGAAGAATCGTTTCTCGTTTACATGATTAAACGAATCGTATGGATCTGACCATCGTCCTTTAACAAAACGGTCGGTTCCAGCAACACAGCTTCATCCAGAGTGACCCTCTCACATCCGGTCATTTTACTCCTAGGATTCTCGATTACAATCTCATATTTTGTCGTTTTATATTGATAGGTCATACTATAACCGGGCCAGCGGCTTGGAATGCAAGGCTTCAGGACCAGGCTATCACCTTGGCGTTTAAAGCCTAAGATTCCCTCTAACCCAGCTTGATACATCCAACCGGATGCACCAGTATACCACGTCCAACCTCCCCTGCCTATATGTGGGTGCGAGGCATAAACATCCGCCGCAACCACGTAGGGCTCTACTTTGTAGCGATGCACCTCATGTTCGGTACGAGCGTGATGGATGGGGCTTAACATCTGAAACAATTCGGTTGCCTTGTCACCTTCCCCCAGACTTGAGTAGGCTAAGATTGCCCAAGTTGCTCCGTGCGTGTATTGTCCACCGTTTTCCCGAACCCCAGGAACATACCCTTTAATATATCCAGGATCGGGCTGAGACTTGTCAAAGGGTGGTGTCAGTAAAAGGAGAACCCCGTCTTCTTTGCGCCATAAATAGTGTTCTAAGGCCAACATAGCATCCTTGGCCCGACTTGGCTTAGCTGCGCCAGAAAGTACCGACCAGGACTGGGCGAGAGCATCAATTTGACATTCCCTGTTTTGCGAAGACCCTAACGGTGTCCCATCATCGAAATACGCACGCCTGTACCAACCACCATCCCAACCATGCAGTTCCATATTTTGTTGAAGTTCCTCTGCAATCCGTCGATAACGCGCTGCACGCTCTAGATCTTGGCGACTATCACATATGATAGAAAAGTGGGTTAACGTTAGATATAGAAACCACCCCAGCCATACACTCTCGCCTTTCCCCTTGATGCCAATTCGACTAAATCCATCGTTCCAGTCTCCTGAGCCGATCAAGGGTAAACCGTGTTCACCAAAATGCAAGCCTCGCTCGATGGCGCGTATACAATGTTCATACACAGAACCCTGCTCCTTAGAAATCCTAGGGATAGAGTAGCGCTCATCTTCATCTTCTTTCAGAAGGTCATCCTCTAGAAAGACGTTTGTTTCCTCCAAAATACTGTTGTCTCCTGTACGTTCTATATAATGAATCGTGACGAAAGGTAACCATAGCAAATCATCGGAGAATTTTGTTCGTATCCCTTTTCCTGTTTCAGCGTGCCACCAATGCTGCACGTCACCTTCTAGAAATTGATGCCCACAATGAAGAATGATTTGCTTTCGGGTGACCTCGGGTGCCGTATAGACAAGGGCCATCACATCTTGAAGTTGATCCCTAAAGCCATAGGCTCCGCCTGACTGATAAAACGCTGATCTCGCCCAGACACGACAGACGACTGTCTGATAAAGCAACCAGCGATTCAAGAGCAAATTTATCGATGGGTCTGGCGTGTCAACTTGAACGTTTCCCAGCAACTTGTCCCAATACCTATGCACTTCCTCAAACGCCTCAATAATCATTTCAGGCTGTCCATAATAAGCCACAATTTTTTCAACCTCAGCACGATGTCCCGTTTCGCCTAGTAAAAACGTGATCGTCTTGGACTCACCAGGTGCTAAGGAGACTTTGAGTTGCAGAGCACAACAAGGATCAAGACCTGCTCCCACTGTTTCTGAGAAATAATCAAGCTTTAATCCCCGGGGATCTTGCAACGTGCCGTTACGTCCGATAAATTCAGAGCGGTCTCCAGTATAACTCGATACAGGTGCTCCAAAAGCAGTTAAAAATCCTATTCTTCCTACAAACTCTTCTTGTAACGTGTTTTGAGTATAAAAGATGTCGCGTTCTTCATCATAGTCCGTTAACAGATAGGGAGACGTTATTTGACGAGATACGCCCATCACCCACTCCGCATAATAGACCGCACTTAAACATAAATCATGTTCCGTAGTATTGGAAAGCTCTAATTCAATAATCTTCACTGACTCATCCACTGGAACAAAGAGACGCAAAGATTGCTTCATTCCGTGACTGAAGTGCTCGAAAATAGAATACCCTTGACCATGTCGGATGGTGTATAACCCTTTTTCACGTTTAGGACCAGCCGTAACTGACCAAGATTCACCGCTTTGTTCATCACGCAGGTACAGAGCTTCCCCCGCGGGATCTAAAATCGGATCATTGGACCAAGGTGTCAGCTTATATTCTCTACTATTGATAGACCATGTATATCCGGCGCCCACTTCTGAAATTTGAAAACCGAACTTCGAATTAGCAATAACATTAATCCACGGCAAGGGAGTGTTCATACCTTCCTGCAGATGGATAATATACTCTTGGCCATCTGCACTAAACCCACCGTAACCATTCGCAAACTGCAGCTGACCCATCGCTCGTTCTATAGATTCCTCACGAACGTCCTCTTGATTGTTATGAAGCTGTGAATCCGGAACTATTTCATAGGAATCCTGCTTGTTTTGCTCAACCTTTCCGAACTTCTTCTTTTTACGAACTTGAATAGAACACGAACCTCCGTCTCCATTAAAGGTGATTCGCGCCACCGCACATAGAAGATTGATATCATCATCCGGAACATGGCCTTTTTGCAATAGATAAACTCCACCGGACCTGTTTATAAGATCTCGTGCATGCCCCATGGATATTAAATCCCTCAAGGTATCCTGGAAGGCCTGATAATATCCGCTCTCATCTTCATTGAGAATGACAAGATCAGCAAACAGTCCTTTGAGTCTCCAGTACTCATGGAATTTTAAGAGCTTGCGTACTAAATCAATATTTTCGACATTTTTTACCCGAATTAGGACTATGGGCATATCCCCAGAAATGGCATAGGGCCATAAGGAGGACTGGCCTTTACGATTATTCTTAATACATTCAGCAACATCACTGCGACAGGGGCTAAGATAGAGCAAATAACCGCTAAGGCTTAAACCCTCGTTCGCTTGTGCCGCCGTCAAATTCAGCTGTCTAAGCTCCATTTTGCTATGTGCCCAAGCCAGTTCGAACGCCCTTTTTATAGAAAGAGGATCTTTGTATTTCTCGGCAATACGTTTGATTTCCTCACGGTTATCCGCATAGCCAACAGAAAAGGTGACCCGAACGGTTTCCCCAGGCGCAATCTTAACCCGTTGACGTAAGCTCATCATAGGATCCAGCACAGCACCCACGGTATCTGACAAAGGGTGATTGGCATCTAACGATTGAGGCTTGGCAAGACTTCTCCCCCGCCCTATGAAACGTGCACGGTCTGTCTCATATTGCAGCGAGCCCATCTTTTGTCCCTCAGTAGCTACTGTGTGCATAAGCCATAACCGTGGCTGTTTATCACTCCGTGGTCTTCTGGAAGCAAACAAAGTTTCATGCTTAAATTCTGTTTGAATAAAGAGATTACCAAACGCTGGATGGGCGACATCTTCACTTAACTTAGCCAAAACTACTTCAAAATAGCTAGTGACTTCGACTGTTCTGTCGAACTTACTGTGATTTGTCAAAGAAATACGCCGCAGTTCAACTTGGTCTTCAGGGGACACCACCACTTCAGTACGAGTGGCAATATTACCATCTTTTCGTGAGAACTCTACCTTGTCAGGCGCATAAATCACCTTATAATCCTCGCCAGAATTCCGACAAGGTTGGTGCGTTGCAGACCATACGTCACCCGAGTTTAGGTTTTGGATATAGAAGTAAATTCCCCAGGCATCCTGGGTTACGTCTTCACGCCAACGCGAGAGATTAATCTCTTGAAAACGACTAAAGCCTGACCCGGCATTCGTCAGCATCACTGAATATTGCCCATTAGAAATACTGTGAGTGATGGGTATCGGGGTCTTTGCTGTCTCAAGAATAATAAATTCATTGGCTTCCTGATTTTCTTCCTTAACTTGACGTTCTGTAACAACTTGTTCCCCTTCTGGCTGAGGTTTAGCAGCGGTGGAATCAGGAATGCGTATCTGGAGTAGAAGTTCTGTTGCTTGGATCAAGGCTTCGCTGTGGAAACGTTTCGGCATGATATTTTCATGTAACACATTGTCCAGTGCCAAGAAACTCATACCTTGATGATGCGCCATAAAACTCTGGATCAACATAAATGGACGCTCACTGGGTTTACGTTCAGGAGTAAAGTCAGCCGCTTCATATAAGCCATACCGTCCGGCAAAGCCCATTTTTTCCATGACCGAAATGTTCGATAATGCCTCATGCGGAGCAACCATTAAGGCTAAGAAGCTAGCATAGGGTGCAATGACGAGATCCTGAATTAAGCCCCGCTTAAGACCCAGTCCTGGAACTCCAAAGGCTTTATACTGATAATTCATTTGTGGATCAAAGGCGTAAAAACCTGACTCCGACACCCCCCAGGGTATATTATTTTTTACGCCATACTCCCTCTGTACCTTCACGACTGAATGATACGTTTCATCAAGAAGCGTTCCCTCGTAATTATCCATGACCAGTAGGGGCATCAGAAACTCGAACATCGTGCCACTCCAGGAGACTAAACTTCGATTTCCATTGGCCAAGGTCATAGAGCGTCCAAGCTTGAACCAATGATTGTGAGGCACATCGCCTTTAGCTATGGCGATAAAGCTAGCCTGACGAGCCTCTGAAGCCAACAAGTCATAATAGGACTTGTCTAGCATGCTTTCTGCGACACGATAGCCGATCGAAAAAAGTTGACGTGTTTCATCAAACAGGGGACTGAAATCTGTGACCATAGCCATCTTCTCAAGCTGTTGCTGGAGATTGAATGACATCTGTTGATAACCTTGAATCTTCAAGAGTGCACCCTGAATTGACGCCTTCATTTCGGCCGATAGACCGATCTCCTCCAGTCCATCCCTATAGCACTTGGAGAGTTCAGATAGACTAGAGGTCCTAAAAATTCGTTCATTAAATAATGCCTGTGCTTCAATGGACTCGTGGTCCAAGGCCCAGGGGTATAATTCTTGAGTTTCCTCATGAAACGTCAAAATCATTAAATCTATACGACTTGCCCAATACACAGCTTCTTGGGGCAATTCGTGTTCTGAAAAGTGTGCTGGCCATACGGATAATAGATTTAGCCAGTTCTCAAGTTTCCAAGCCTCATTTGATTCTAGAATATGATCCAGGGCTTCCCCAAATCGGGTCAGTTCTTCATAAACAGCCTCGCCAACTACCTCAATTAATAGGCTATAAGTATCCTTAAGTCCCCACGCAAACTTCACATCAATCAGAGGTTTGTTTAAAGTTTCAGAAAGGCCGGCTTTTAACGTCAATAGATACAATACAAAATTTCCACTGTCGACGGTTGAGACATAGCGTGGCTCTAAGGGCACAAGACTCTGGGTATCGTACCAATTGTAAAGATGGCCCTTCCAATGATCGAGTCCCTCTAGAATTTGAAGCGTAGACTGAATTCGCTCATACACCTTTGATAACGGAATGTACCCAAAATCCCTTGCCGCTAAATTGGCTAGTAAGGCAAGTCCTATGTTAGTAGGTGAAGTTCGATGAGCTACCCCGTTAGCGGGATCGATTTGTACATTATCAGGAGGAAGCCAGTGGTCCTCTTCGCGGACGAACTCTTCGAAGAAGGCCCAAATTTTTCTTGCCCACCGCCGTGCAGATTGCTGTTCCATTGACGAGAGCAGCACCCTTTTATGCTGTAGGGGAAGACTGACTCGATACGCAACCCATGGCGATGCGAACCAGACTATAGCCAGGGGTATAAATCTTCCTAAATTCGTTGGAAATACGTAACCGACGGTTAGTAATGCCACCACGACAATGAATATAACAGACCACATCGAACAAATCATTGTTTTATAATTGGCAGCATAGCGTTTCTCCGTATCTGCTGCAGTTTCCCATTCTAACAGATATCTGTGAGAGATAAACTGTCGGTAAACACTTCGTATAATCGCATCCATCATAATATAAGCCTGAAACGGAAGAAACAGAAACTGAAGTGAGAACTGGATCAACATCGTCAACGTTTCTTGTCCTATATTTGTCTTCCCTGTTCCCATGTTGAAGAGCATACTGCTCAAATTCAGTACCATGGGCCAGATTAAACTCAAAGAAATTAACCCTACCCATATCCAAGGTTCCCCAGTAAAGACGGTAAAGGCTAAGATGAGAAGCAATAATGAGGCTGGTGCCTCTAAACTTCTCCTTAAATTATCGAAAATTTTCCAGCGTGAAACAAACGGAATTGGTTTGAACAACCAAGGAAGGAGTTGCCAATCCCCCCTGACCCAACGATGCATTCGACGAATATAAGCAAGGTAATTAGACGGATAACCATCGATGAGCTCTATATCCGTTACAAGACCTGCTCTTGCGTACAACCCTTCGATCAAATCATGACTAAGGATGGTATTTTCCGGAAATGCCTTACTGGTTACTTGATGGAATATCGAAATATCATAAATTCCCTTACCTGTAAAAATTCCTTCTCCAAATAAGTCTTGATAAACATCTGAAACCGCCGAGGTATAAGGATCAATCCCTACTTTACCTGAATATATACGTGCAAATTTAGACGCCCCTGCACATTGAATTGAAACCCCTACACGCGGTTGAAGTATTCCATACCCATGCACCACTCGACTTCCATCCTCACTCAATTGCGGTGCATGTAGCGGGTGGGCAAGAGTTCCAATGAGTTGTCTCGCTGTACCTGACGGTAACAGAGTGTCGGCATCCAGTGTAATGACATAGCGAAACGTTGACAGAATGGACAATTCTCCAAATTGCACGGTATAACTTGTTTCCCCTTCTTGACGCAAGAGGGCGTTAAATTCAATGAGTTTGCCTCGTTTTCTCTCCCACCCCATCCAGACACCTTCAGAAGGATTAAAAATCCGCTTACGGTGAAAGAAGTAGAACCTACCTTGACCATACTTGTTATTTAGCTTGACAACGGCCTCAGTTGCAGCCGCAATAATTTCATCATCACCTTGAATGATTTCGGACGAGGCATCAGCAAAATCTCCCAATATAGCAAAATGTACATTTTCGTCTCTATTGGCAAGGTAATATACTTCTATTTGACCCACTAACTCATGAACCCTGCCAACATTGGTTATCAGTGTCGGTACAGCAACCATGGTCCGTAGTTCCTGAGGAATCCCATCCCTCAGCTCAAGTTTGGGTAAGAATGCGGGACGAAACAAGAGCGTAGCGACTCTATTGACCAAAGGTACGATGAGACTACTCGCCCAAAGCAAAAGCGCTAAAACTATGACAACATAATTCATAGAGAGTGGCGCTATTTTAAGTGCGTACAACATAGCCCAAGCACTGAGAGCTCCAACTCCAATGAGCAAACTTCCAAAATAGAATAAATAAGGTTTCTGTCGAATCCCTACACGTATCTTACCGACTAGATTGCGGTGCTCTCCATAGTCTTGTTCTATTTCTCGTTCAAGTTCAACTCTTCCCGGCCCAATCAGATCATAGCCCACATGAGAGGCTACCGGCTCTCCTTGCTCATAGGCTTTTGCCGATCTTTCCAACACTTTTCTGGCGACGACCAACTCTGAAACTTTAAAACGGAAAGCAATTTTCTCCACCTGATGACGATACACATCTCGTGACTTAAAATCCATTTTACTATAAACATTACTTGGATCCTTGTTAAATTCACTTTCCACCGAACTAACTTCTTCAAAGAAATTAGACCAATCTTCAGCCGTAACAAAATGGATACTCGACATAGCATGGCCCATAGAAACTTGGTACATAGATTGACGTTGACGCTCAAGTTTTGCGAGTTCTTCAATGGTCGTGTCTTGCTTAGCAACAACTCTGTCGACCCACTGTAACAGTGGTGCGGAGACGACACCAAGATCCCTCAGACGTTTGAGCAACTGTTCCGCATAGGCCGAGGAATATTCATCTTGGGCAGTAAGCCCTTTTAATACGCCTACCCATTCTTCTGGCGCACGCTCAGCTTCCAATAAGGGCAGCACCCATTGATCCGCCGCCTCTCTTTCCGCTTGGGTGAAGAGGATTTGTGCCGTTAATCTTCGAATGTTTTCCATAAGAATAATTCTCAACATAATGGGGATCGCCCAAAGTTCTCGACTCGACAAGGGTACTTGAACCTGATAAGCATTAATAAACGCTTTCAGTGTATCACTTTGCAATTGACTATCCGTATGCTCGATAAGTTCAACTAATAAACCATAAATCCGTGGGTACCCTTGAAAATTACCGCTGGCATTTCTTGGCAATTGACGCTCAAATTTAGAAGAGATATTATGTTGCATTTCCTCTCTTAGGTCCCTTAGACTATAGAAATTATCTAATAACCATTCTGTCGCTGGCAACACATCGTTTGTCCTAGTTGAATAATCCACAATATCTCGGTAAGCTAGCTCTACAAATTCAATATTCTCTTTGAATCTAGGCAATAAGGTTCGTTTGGGTAGGTTTGTTTCTTGGTGAGCATGTAATCGAGCAATGTCTTCTGCATGACTCAGCAGATCTTCCCTGTTTAAGACAATATCTTTATAGGGTTTATTTTTTTCAATATGTCGTGTGAATAACTTCATTCTTCGTCTCTCTCCATCTGTTTTTTTCTGTCATTATTGCATTATTCCCAATCCTCCCCACTTCAATTCATCATAAAGAAACACCCTAGCCAATTCCTTGGTTAGGGTGTTTCGATTTCCTCAGGTGTTTATCCAAATTGTTCATTAAATTCTTCTAGCGTTAAAAGGACCTGACGCGGCTTACTTCCTTCATAGGGGCCAACGACGCCTTGTTCTTGGAGCATATCCATTAACCGTGCTGCTCTAGTATACCCTAATTTCAACTTACGTTGTAGAAAGGATACAGAGGCAATCCCTGTCCTGATAAAAAGCTGTCCTGCGTCAATGTATAAGGCATCATCCGATCCGTTGCTTTCTTCATTTTTAACCGTTGTTTCTGCAAAAAGACGCTCTGGATCTAGATATTCCGGTCTGCCTAATTTCTTCCAGTGATTAATGACCCGTTGTACTTCGTCATCCGTTACCAAGCAGCCTTGTACACGGAGCGCTTTATTCACGCCCAAAGGGGAGTAAAGCATGTCTCCTCGCCCTAGAAGTTTCTCTGCACCTGTTGCATCAAGAATGGTCCGGGAATCAATCTGAGACGAAACGGCAAAGGAAATTCGGCTCGGTATATTGGCCTTGATCACCCCAGTTATAACATCAACGGAGGGGCGTTGTGTCGCAATCACCAAATGTATTCCCGCTGCCCGAGCCATCTGTGCTAAACGGCAAATGGCTTCTTCAACTTCCCCAGCTGCAACCATCATTAGATCGGCCAACTCATCAATGATCACGACGATGAAGGGTAAAGCAGGTTTGCAACTGACCGTTCCTCCTGCTTTCATTTTATTATAACGTTCAATATCGCGAACCCCAGCAGCTGCGAAGAGTTCATATCGGTTTTCCATTTCTTTGACAATCCATTTTAGAGCACTGGCTGCTTTCTTGGGGTCCACCACGACAGGAGCCAAAAGGTGTGGTATGCCATTATACTGGCTTAGCTCTACCATTTTAGGATCCACAAGCAGAAATTTCACTTCATCTGGGGTCGCATTATAGAGAATAGAATTAATGATCGTCGTTATGCAGACACTTTTACCCGAGCCTGTAGCCCCTGCTACAAGGAGATGCGGCATTTTTATTAAATCCCCAATGATTGCTTGATCCGCAATATCTTTGCCTAACCCAACTTTCAGTTTAGAAGCATGTTCCCCGAAACTAGTAGTTTCAAGGACTTCACGAAGCGGGACTGAGCGAGAGTGCTTATTGGGAACTTCAATCCCAATCGCCGCTTTTCCTGGAATGGGCGCTTCAATACGGACATCCCGAGCTGCCAACCCTAAGGCAATGTCATCGGCTAAATTAACGATCTTACTAATTTTAACGCCAGGTGCCGGAGCTAATTCATAGCGAGTAATGACAGGGCCTCGTGTTACCCGGATGACCTTGGCCTTAACGCCAAAATCAAGTAATACTTTTTCCAGTTGTTTTGACGTTTCCGTATCTTGTATTATCACACGTTTTATGACTGGGTCCAGTAAATCGAGCTGAGGCAGCTCCCATAAATCTCCTTTTCCGGGCGTAAGATCATCGACTACCCGTGTCACAGACACCTCAGGCTCTGGTTGCAACGTTAAAACAGGCGCTTTGGGGCCAACGATCTGCAACTTTTCCTGAGACGCACACGCTGAATCCGAGAGTGCAACTCTTAAATCATTGACTATCGCAACCTCATTCGTTAACGTCTCTTGCACAATGATTTCAGTATTTACCTCAGGTTCCGTTTCCGTCTTATCTTCAGACACTAAAGACTCAACGACAGGGGCGATCTTCTCTGGCACCTCGTCAACGCTCGAGACGTCACTTATTGCCCTTATGAGCACAAGTGGTTCCTTGTCTAAAGCATCTCCATTATCTTTAAATTGGGCTAAGAAGGCCTCTTGATCCTCTGAGGTCTCAAAGGGAGGCTTAGACGGGGATTTAAACGGGGAAGAAAACAGCGTAGGCTTCAGTGTAGGTGTTTTTGGAATCTCTGTTGGAGTATTATTATCGGGCCATGAGATTTCTCGTTCTACTCTTTCCTCTTCGTCGACTTCCTCAATGTAGTCCTTAAGTCCTTTAAGCGTCGTCATCCTGCCGAGCTTTCTTGGATACAAAGTCTCCCCTGCCCCAAAATAGGAAAGAAAATCTTCCCCCATTTCTTTCATCTCTTCCGCTTTTTGGACATTAGAATCCTTCATTTCGACCATATTTGACGAAGAAAAATATTGATCAAATCCCTTCATACTAACAAGTTTTCCTGGAGGAAGGGAGATACCTTTAGTGAAAACGTTAGGATTGGTGCTTAATGGGTCCTGTTGTTCAGGAATGTGATCTGATGAGAACATTTTTCGGCGATTTCTAGTAAAATTCGGGGAATAAATCCACAGCAAGACTGCTGCTATCAGACATAAGAAGGGTCCAACCAAGGCCAAACTTCCCATAACCCCAGTAAACATGCTATAAACCAGTTTTCCAATAGAAAATCCTAGAGAACCCAACAACCCTGTAAAGCCGAACAGCAATAAAAATACGCAGACTAATTTAAGCCAAGAGAAATTTGGTTCTTTTTCCCTTTTCGACACACCTTCCACCTCACTCTTCTTAACCATTATGATAGATGAGCTAGGCGAATGTCAAAAGTTATTTTCTATACGAGCAATATATAACACAAAAACCTGCTATTTTGAATAGCAGGTTTTTGTGTTGGTATCATTAAAAATCTTTTCTCGAAGCATGAGCAGCCACTTTGATTGAATTATTGACATTATGAATTTCCGGGAAATCCTGAATCATTTTCTCAGCGCTTTGTCGATCTTCTTCCGAATACACTTCACCGGTTAGAAAGGCTATCCCACCTTTCACGAAAGCATGTATTTGACCAGAATTTAAACGATGTTGTCCAAGTTTCGCCACCAATTGTTCTGTTAACTGCAAATCCTCGCACTCTGAGCGATGACGAGCTAATAGTTCGCTGACGACCGCCTTAACACCGGGAACCTTATAAGTTGTTTCTACAGCCCATTCCATGGTTTCCTGAGTGTCAACCATTCCAGTTAACGTAATCACACCATTTAGAGCCTCTGTCGTCACTTCGTGAGCATTAACCCACGGAGAGACATCAAAGGCCTTTTCCACTCTATTAACCAGCGTCGCATCATCTATTTCCTTATCTGAGAACAGGATCTCACTGCGTATCTCTTTAACCCCTCGGACCTGAGATGCCAAGCGTTTAGCCAACTGTGCGGTGCTCTGCGTTTCAACACGTCCGAGGAGCGTAGCAATTCCTCGGCTTACTCGACAACCTAAATGCGTAATATCTTCATCATTCGATCCTTGAAAACGTTCATTAATTCCTATTTCAACGTCTTTATCTTTGATCGTCCCATCATTTGACACGGTTAGGGAATTATCCAATTTTCTAACGCCATCTATACGTCCAACTCGACTTCCGAAAAAATCCTTTTCTACTAAACTGTCTACTGTGCCCCATAGCGTTGCCTTGTTCCCTACGACCTCCACTTGAATACTTTGGCCACTTTCTCCGAAATGTGTCTGAATAAGATTCTTAATATCTCGAAGGACTTCTTTTTCAGAACGTAATTTATGCATATTTTTCCCTCCATAAATAAAAGTTATTGTTCTTTCACTTAGAGGGTATTTTATCCCAAGGCTTCTCTTTTTAATCTGACGAATTTTGTATATTCTCTGCATCTAACTTAATTATGTTCGCGGCAACCTCTTCTAAATGAAGCAATTGTTCTCTTAATCCGAAAACAATTAAAAGGTCCCCCTGAGAAATTACTTCTTCGGCATCAGGATTACTGATCAGCTGATCTTTACGTAAAATCGCTATAACTATTGCCCCTGTTTGCTGTTTAATACCGCTGTTTGCCAAGGACTTTCCCACTAAGCATGAGCTTTCATTAATCCTAAGTTCCTCCACATCCATGGTAATATTGTGGTCATGAATCACCGTATCGATGTACTCCACGCTGATAGGTTTTAATATAGACATCGCCATTCTCCGACCACCTAAAATGGCTGGTGAAATTACTTTATCCGCTCCGGCACGCAATAATTTTTTCTCAGACTCTAATTTATCCATTCGAGCGACCACTTGAATCCCTGGATTGATTCCTTTGGCGGTTAAAGTTACAAAAACATTTAACGAATCGTCTGGCAAAGCTGAGATCAGTCCCTTCGCCTTATCAATGCCAGCCTTTTTCAGGGTTTCATCTTCCGTTGCATCACTTTGAATAACAATAAAGCCTTCTTCGATTAACTCTTGGGCGAGATCCTCTTGTTGTTCAATCACAACACAGAGGGCGCCCTCTTTACGAAGACGATAAAGAACTTGCTTGCCTACACGCCCTGCTCCACAGACTATGATATGATCTTCAAGTCGTTCGATCTTTTTCTTCATCTTTCTTCTCCCATACACACCGGCCATTTGACCCTCAACCCAAAAGGCCATCATCAGACCCGCAAAATAGAGCATTACCCCAACTCCGACCAGCATTAAGGCAACTAGTACGATATGTCCAGCACTAGTGTGTACTTCAATATCCCCGTAACCTACGGTTGTGATCGTTTGCACCGTTAAATACATGGCCTGAGCAAAGCTGAGGTGTTCTGTCAAAATAATACCTACTGTGCCCAGTACTATTGTTATTAATAACGCTAAAAAGGTGAGCCCAATACGTTTCTCCAACAAATCAACCCTTTCTGCCTGGCTCAACGTTATTTACGGTAAGTTAGATGCGCTTAGCTAAGCCTTCGAAAGGTAGGTCTGTAACTTTAGCACGCCTTCGAGTGGTACTTCCATCTGACCCAGCTTAATTAGCCCAGAAGGGCCATGATAGTCACTGCCACCTGTCCCCAATATAGCTAATTTAGCAGCGATTCCCGCGTAATACGGAATCAGTATTTCCTGTCGGTCCCAATAACCGTAATAGACTTCAAGCCCAATGGACCGATATGCCAAAAGCTCATATATAATATTCGCATTTTGTAAGAGTCCTGGGTGAGCTAGAACTGGAAGCCCACCACAAGCAAAAATAAGATCCACTGCATCTTCAAAGGTATGCAGCAGATAAGGCAAATAAGCGATTCCCCCTGGTCGGAAATAGTCTGCTATCTCACGCCAGTTTTGAGGACAACCACAATCCCCATGATATAGCGCCCGCATGATGTGACCCTTAGTCACTGCTCCCTGGGCTTTTACTTCACGCTCTACATCTTGCCATTTTATCGAAAGACCGCCATGTTTCAGGCGCTCAACCATTTCATAGGTCAAAGCAGTTCGTTGCTCACGTATTTCTCTCAAACGAGCCTGCAACACAGGATGATTAACATCCTTGAAATAACCTAACAGATGAACCTCTTGCCCCTGGTAATTGGTGAGTAACTCCACACCAGGAATCAGTTCAATCTCTAAACTTTGCGCCAGTCCTTGAGCCTTGGCAATTCCTTCTGTACTCTCATGATCAGTAATGCCCAAGATTTGAACATTATTGGCGTGTGCAAGGCTCAATACCTCTTCAATTGAGAGTAAACCGTCTGATTCTTGAGTATGAACATGCAAATCTGCCTTCAACAACATCCCGCCCTTCCTAATCAATGAACCTTGGTATGTAAATAGTTTCAGGTGATAAGTAAATGGTAAAAAAATAGGCTGTACTTACTATGCTTATTCTGGCTTTATCTTAAGTATCCTTCATTCTTGTAAATGTTACACATTATTAGTAACCACTTGATATTTCTTATTGACACATACTCATTTATCAGGTATAATTCACTTCGTTGCTAAAGTACATAGGGGATTAGTTTAATGGCTAGAACAGCGGTCTCCAAAACCGCTGATGGGAGTTCGACTCTCTCATCCCCTGCCAATCAAAAAATGAGACACCGCAAGGGTTTGCGGTGTTTTTTATTTTGCCCTGTTATCTGAGAAATGATCAATTGGCTACTATTTGGCTACTAACGTCAAAAAAGGATACTATAAAATACGATTAATTCGCTATAAAACAGTCACTCCGGCATTAGTAATCTGTTATATTTGATGCAATCAGCTTCAGTTCCGAAATATATATGAATTGATGATGCGCGATATTTAGTAAGTATTTTCGAAATCACTCCTTTATTGATCACTTGGGAAGACGGACGTGAATTCATAATCGACCTATTGGTAGATATCCGTTCAGCCATCCGCTATGAAGGCTGGAGGTCAGGGGGATCGCTAAACAGTACGTGTCCAGTGCAGGGACAAATATCTCTTTTCGAGCGTAATGCTAGTTTTGGGCGACATAACATCGGGCTATGGTTCGTGGAGCGAATTAATAATTGTCATTAACAACAATGCAAACATTCGAATCAAGACGTATCCAGTGGTTCTACTTATTGCTCTTATCTGCTGCGCTTCCGAAAAAATGCCCAAGGATCAAAAGTCTTAATGAAGTCCCCAATAACATAATTGAGTATATTATCGTAAACCAAAAGAAGTAACCAAATACTATTGAAAAAGCGTAGACTTTACCTATAGTAATTATCCAATTAGTGTAAAGGGACAGATATAGCAATAAAAATTGAACTAAGGTTACCCCGATTAATGCGCCATCGAAGTAAAATGTAAACACTATATTAATTATATTTCTAAACTTACCCTTATCATTTATTGTCGTTAACATTTTATTGCTCAATGTTCCTGATATAATTGCTAACCCACTAATAACAAAACCGAGCATAGTAATTAAACCTGTTGATAATGCTAAAAGTGTTGTTCCTATAAGATTACAGAATTCTTTAACCGGTAGGGAGATAAATATCTGCCCAACTATCACTGTGGAGATAATTGTTAAGAGAAGCGCAAATAACGCTTCCTTAGCCCAAAATAAATCCTTCCATTTTCCAGAAGTCTTTAATAAAGTAAAGAACCGATTTTTCTTATAATAATATTCAATATCTTCTGGAGATGGAGTTTTTGCCAAAGAAATCACCCCTGCAATTTTTGTTCTAAATCTACTGCCAGTTTATGTGCCATAAGCTCCGTTATTCCTGATTTAGCATATACCGGAAACTCAATGAGGTCATCTTTATCTAAATCAGGTACGGGACGATTAAATGGCGCATCTTTATCGCTTGTCACAGTCGCCTTTGTGCCGACCTTATCTTTCCCTCTCACCACCATTTTCCCAAAGCCTTTGCTTACGGCCATTATGAGCCTATCTATATATTTAGATTTTACGTCAATACTAATTTTCGCAGGAGCTGCGAGAGTAATGGCAAACTTTGTAGCTTTAGTTTCTTTGATTTCCTCTGCCTTAGTGCCGAATAGAGCTTCAAAATCTTCCTTATCTCCATTTGGTGGAACGATATCAATTTCAACTATTTGAACACTATCCAAATTATAGATTTTTTCTTTTAAAATATGTATATTCTTTTCTAGAAATATCTCCACTGCTACATCTTTTACACATAATTCTAATAGTGTCTTGAATGCATTGACAAACATAACGTGACCAAATGATCTTTTGGGAATAAAAGCAATAATTTCTCTACTCAGGTCAAAGTAAAATGTAACATAATTAGCACCGTTTTTATCATGGGTTTCAACTATGTCATCTTTCACCTCATCATAGGATACGTTTGTCCCTGGTGCAATTAAGACTATTCTTCCCGAAATCCAGGTACCATTTTCATCCTTAAGTAAGGTAATAAATTTAGTTTTCTTTCCCTTGTCATCAATATGCGCCACTTTATCTGTTAAATTCAAGAATACCTTATTTAAAAATTCCGTTAATATGGAACCATCTTCGTAAACTTTGTATATTTCGGAGTTAAAATTAAGTTTAGCAAAGTACATAGTGGACATTATTATAAAACCGCCTCTCAAATATCAGCTAGGAATATATATAATTCGCCAAAATTTGAGCATTATCCTGCCTGTCGTAATAGTTTACACGAAGGTCCCAACTATTATGAATATGAGAGTTAGCTGTGAACGGGTCGCTTATGTGACCGATTAAGTATTTCGTCTAAACTAATTTATATCAACTAATGGCACCTCATAAGCTACCTTCTCACCCTCTATCCGATATACAGAAACATGTTCCCTAATCAAACGATAATCCTGCTCCACCAAATCTTGGCAAAGCTCAGCTTCATTCGTCGTTAAAATAATATATCGACTGACACCTTCAGTATCTTCGCTTATAAAATCAACCAAACCATAAGCATCCATCCTCTTTAGATTAAGCCTTCCTTGGTGGGTTTCATAATCTTTAACGATGCTTTCAAAATCATTGGGGATTAAACGATGATAGGGTGAACCTTCATAGGGTTGCACCTTAAATTGTGCTACTTTTTTCACAGAACGTAATTGTATGCTACGTTCCCTCTCGATTTCCTCTAATCGATCATGGCGACGCTCTTCTAGATCCTCAATCTGACTGATGGTCTGGTTAATCAGAGCACTATTTTTATGAGCGACATCTTCCGTCTGATATCTTTGCAGGCGCTCATAAAGGGTCGTCATTTGGGTATCAAAGGAACGTCTTAAAAATTGGCTTTTTCGATTCAGTAACTCCTCACGGCCAAGACGCAATGTGATTAACTGTAGACGTGCTTGTTTAATCACTTCTCCCTTAAAGGTTTTGTCTTCCAAACTGCTGATCTCTGTCCCCTTGATCGTGTCGCTAAACAGCCAATTAGAGGATAAGCGAATATAGGCACCATTAGCCCGCTTGGCCATCAAGAGCATGCTGCGTTCTAATTCCCGTCCTTGCCCATTCACAAAGCTAATTTCATTCAACTCAACGATCATGGGTTCGTTAGCCTTACACTTTATACTACAGGTCGGCAGTGATATTCGCTGGACATCTTGCTCCGCATATGCCAAGGCTAACTTATAGATCGAATGATCATTTGATATTAGCAACAAATCCTCAGTCGCTTTATCTTCCTTTACCGTAAACCGATATGTTCCTTCATCACTGAAATGGATCTTATGCTTTCTACTAAAGTCTCGCACAGATTTCGGAATACGATCTATACGAATGATAGACTTATCATTGGATAGATTCAATTTCAAACGTGTTGACTGTAATTGTTCTAAAGTAAACTGGCCGTAGACACGCGCAGGTATGCTTTCTAGTGATAACTCGTTATAGGAACGCCTCACGCCTGGGAGATCAAAGCTTTGATCATCCAGCCGCTCTTCTCGAGCTTGTTCCAGGAGCCGGCGATGTTCTTCTGATAAACGTTTTTCCATCTGAGCAATCAGATCATCAAGATTTTCCCTTCCAGAAATAGCTTTTTCCATGAGGCTTGCCAGATCGATCTCTTCTTCTTCCAGAACTTCTCCAATGAAATCGTAGACAAGCTCCTGACCTAGATCAACACGCATCTGCTCAAGCTTCTCGAGTAGACGTTTCATGACTTCACCTTCGCGAGTGTTCACAGCCACAAGGTTAAAGACAAAGACTTCGTTCCTTTGCCCAATTCTATGAATACGCCCCATCCGCTGCTCAAGTCTGTTCGGATTCCATGGAACATCGTAATTAATTAACTGATTGCAAAATTGGAGGTTGATTGATTCTCCACCAGCATCGGTTGCCAACATAATCTGGACGTCACCCCGGAACCTTTCAATTTCTTCCCGACGTCGATCCATAGAGTAATCCCCTACAATCTTCGCCACCGATGGTACCCTATCAAGTAAGCGCCGTTCTAAATAATTCAGGGTATCTTTGGCCTCAGAGAAAATAAGAATTTTTTCTCCTTTGGCTAAAAGGGCCTCTGGCCCAAACAGGGTGGATTCTAACTCCTGATATTTTCGCTCCACATCACTCAAGCGAACTTTATTTGCCTTCCTTGTAAGATAGAGCTAGGGTTGATGGTTCAAACCCAACTCGAACGTTCTTTGATAACTCACACCATATTGTTCAGATTAATTAGTTGACACGTTAGACCTCTATCGCTAAAC
>Ga0209386_1000350_pt1 | contig 23651 bp, 18 predicted proteins | sample NGEPertwo_FD_184510 | JGI IMG/M metagenome (GOLD analysis project Ga0209386, IMG submission 184510) | Arctic peat soil microbial communities from the Barrow Environmental Observatory site, Barrow, Alaska, USA - NGEE Permafrost154B-two... | ecosystem: Environmental > Terrestrial > Soil > Wetlands...
GAATGGTCCTCCGGAAATAGCGCAGGCACCCATCGCCATCACGTACTTCGGATCGGGCATTTGGTCGTACAAGCGCTTTAACACGGGCGCCATTTTATAATTAATTGTTCCTGAAATAACAAGTAAGTCAGCTTGTCGCGGTGAAGGACGTGCAACTTCAGCACCAAATCGCGCGAAATCATGACGAGAAGCACCAGCAGACATAAATTCAATCGCGCAACAGCGTGTACCAAATGTTAATGGCCACAGCGAATTAGCCCTCGCCCAATTGACAAGTGCATCCAATTGAGCCACCATTATACCTCCACCCTCGTATTCAGCGATAATGGGGTAATCGTTTTTCTCGAATTCCTTTTTATTTTTTTTTATTCCCATCTCAAAGCATGTTTTTTCCAACCATACAACAGACCTAATCCTAAAATCGCAAAGAAGATCAGAATTTCAACAAATCCGGCGATACCAGCAGTTCTCATTGCAATTGCCCATGGAAAAAGGAAAATAGTTTCCACGTCGAAAATAAGAAACAAAATTGCAAACAGATAATAACCAACGGTGTATTGAAGCCAGGCATCGCCAACAGTTTCAATACCACATTCATATGGTTCGAATTTTGCAGCATTTTTTGAAGTTGGGGGAACATAACTGGAGAAAACCATGGCAAGTCCCACAAGGGAAACTGCCGCCAGAAAAAATACTAAAAGTGCGCTACTTTCCATATTCTAATTTTTAAACTAACTCAGATGGTTGTAATTATTACAGACCTTTTGTATTTTGGATTTGAAGCGGCAAATGTATCAATTTAAACAATTCACAATTCCCTTTAATTTACTTTTTTTAGCAATCCCGCCAATTACCCGCTATTTATACTCAATATAAATTTGAAAAATCAGCGCAGAATATGCTTATAATAAAATATATACACACATACAGTTTAATAAATACGATCTTTTCTTAACCACAAAAGGTATAGAAATCCACCTGGGAATTTACGCACATCACAGAAAGCTCTTCCGACTTACTAATAACTTTTCTTTCAGTCAGTCCAAGCATCGTATCCACAATTGTTGGTTTAAAACTGGCAGAAATGATCAACATTGCCGATTTCAGTCCTAGCGCATGATGAAGCGCGGATTTTTGTAATTTCCAGGTTGGTGAATGACTTTCAACCACCTGAAAAGGAAACCTAAACTTTCCATAAAGTCTTTTAATGGAAAAGATATTACGCTTCACAACTTCCTGGTCTGCTTTCCAGCCTTCGTCAGCAATGAAAATATCAATCATAGCACTATTATGTCGTCCCAGGTAACTGGCCCATAAAGCAAGGTCCTTGCATTTTTTCATGTAACCCACCGGTACAACGATTCGTTTGTAGATCTCCGTAAGATTTGTTTTTGCAGAAATAAACAAAAAAGGAAATGCTGCATATTCCAAAACCGGCAATAGTTGAGGAACAGATAACTTATGCGCAACAAGGACTAAGCATTCATATAACTCTGCCAGTTGCGTCAGGCTTTCCTTAATACGCTGATCTTTCACAAAATATTTAACAGGAAGCGTCGACATCAAAGGTGATATTTTTGAGGCCACACCCCGCAGGCGGGCTTCAGCAATCTCAATGCTTTCATTAAGTTTTTTATCTAAAAGATGAAAGAGACAAAGTTCTTTCCGAAGAGTTATTGCAATCATCATTCCATGTAAAATTGCATCGTCCATTCCCTCCGAAAAATTGCACCAGACAAATATCTTCTGTTCTCCGTTTTCCATCGCCCAAAATTAGAAAATAAAAGAAGGCAATTTGACAATGATGAAATGATTCCCTAATCTGAAGGGACCAAATATCAATAACCCCGGGTGACCATTCGCAAAAAGTTTAAACCGATGGAAGCTTTCCGGCTGTTTATTCTTTCATTTTTCTTCTCGTATTGATTCTTCTCATTTGTAATTGTGTAATTTTCCAGTACGTTTGATTTCGGAAAAACTAATCGGATAGAGAATCATGTTAAACAGACAATTACTGGCTCCTGAAAGTATCGTAGTCATTGGAGCATCCAATAATATTACCAAGCCAGGAGGTAAAATCCTTAAAAATCTGATCGAACACGAATACAAGGGACAGCTGTTTGCTTTTAATCCCAACGATTCCAATGTACAGGGCGTCAAAACCTTTAATGCATTTGATGAATTGCCCGATATTGATCTGGCAATACTTGCTATCCCGGCTAAAAGTTGCCCGGATATGGTCGAGAAACTCGCAACACAAAAGAATGTTCGCGCATTTATCGTGATTTCGGGCGGATTTAGTGAAATGGGGCCGGAAGGTGAAATCCTCGAAAAACAAATGACTGCCAGTGTAAATAAAACTGGTGGATGTTTGATCGGACCCAATTGTATTGGAATGCTCACCCCTAATTATGCCGGTGTTTTTACAACGCCAATCCCTAAACTTGAAAGCTGTGGTTGTGATTTTGTATCCGGTTCAGGCGCTACGGCTGTATTTATTATGGAATCGGCGATCCCGAAAGGATTGCACTTCTCGCGTGTGATCTCTGTGGGGAATTCTGCACAGATTGGCGTAGAAGAAGTGCTTGAATATTGGAATCAAAACGAAGAAGAGGAATCCTTTTCGCGTATCAAACTATTATATATTGAATCAATTGCCAATCCGGATAAATTTCTTTATCACGCCCGATCGCTTGTAAACAAAGGTTTCAGGTTGGCAGCGATCAAAGCGGGCAGTTCGCAGGCCGGAAGCCGTGCAGCTTCATCACATACAGGCGCTTTGGCCAATTCAGACTCGGCAGTTGAAGCACTTTTCCGCAAAGCTGGTATTGTTAGATGTTACGGAAGGGAAGAACTGACCACTGTTGCCGGGATTTTCATGAACAAGAAGCTTGAGGGTAAAAACATGGCCATCATTACCCATGCAGGCGGACCGGCGGTGATGCTCACGGACGCACTCGAAGCTGGCGGATTGAACATTCCGCATCTTCCCGATTCGGAAGTAAAAGAACAACTCCGTAAAAAACTGTTTGCGGGTTCATCTGTCGAAAATCCTGTCGATTTTCTGGCTACCGGAACGGCTGAACAACTGGGTGAGATCATCGATGCGTGTGAAAATGACTTCAAAGAAATAGACGGAATGGCCGTTATCTTTGGAAGCCCAGGGCTCACTTCCGTTAAGGATGTATATGAGGTGCTCAATCAAAAGATGAAAACCTGCAAAAAGCCAATCTACCCGATTTTACCTTCCGTAATGAATGTGAAAAAGGATCTCGCTTATTTTTTATCACATGGAAATGTAAACTTTCCGGATGAAGTATTGCTTGGAAGGGCATTAACACGCGTTTACCGTACTCCTGCCCCATCGGATGAAAGTATCATGCTTGAGGGCGTCGATGTTCCCAGAATAAGGCGAATCATCGAAAGTTGTGAAACAGGACAGTTGCCTCCTGATAAAATTCATGCTCTATTAAGTGCCGCATCTATCCCATATGTAAAAGAAAAAGTTGTTGGCTCAGAGGAAGAAGCTGTCGAAGCAGCTCGCGAGATTGGATTTCCATTGGTTATGAAGGTGGTGGGACCGCTCCATAAGACAGATGTCGGTGGGGTTTCACTCAATATCCGTTCTGACGAATCTGTACGACTGGAATTCAACCGGATGATGACGATTCCTGAAACAACAGCTGTGCTGATTGCTGAACAGGCACAGGGCACAGAACTGTTTTTAGGCGCCAAATATGAACCCAAATTCGGACATGTGATTCTTTGCGGTATTGGGGGGATTTTTGTGGAGGTATTCAAAGATGTTACATCTGGTCTTGCTCCGCTTTCAATCGAAGAAGCTTTATCGATGATCCGGAATCTCAGGGCCTATCCTATCATTAAAGGTTACAGGGGAAATCCGGGAGTCAATCGCACAAAATTTGCTGAAATCATTGTGCGTTTATCTTCTATGCTCCGGTTCGCGACTGAAATTAAGGAGATGGACATTAATCCGTTATTGGGTAGCGGAAATAAGATTGTTGCGGTTGATGCAAGGATTACGATTGAGAAGTGAGATATTTAGAAATATCCACTTGTTATATTTAAATTTTTTTGGAACTATACTTCGATTTTTCAAGGACGATTTTTATTCTTTCTATAAACAAGCAGAAGCGATCTTCTCTATTTAAAAGATCACTTCTGCTTTTATATTTCTGTCATTATACAGCTGCCTGCAATCTTATGCTGATTCGCTTTCTTTCACCGGCTCCCCTTCAGCGATATCCTTTCCATTCGGGGTCAATGCATGATATTTGCTTCGAAGTTCATCCATACTTTTAAAGAGCGAAAGGACCGATTCTGAAGGGGTAAAATTTGCAGCCTGTTCAATAGCCCTGCAAAATTCTGTGTAGGAGTCACAAAGAGTACTTTTTTGCGCTGTGGCCGATTCATCCGGAAGATCAGCACCCTCACCCATACGAAGTATATACAACTCATCATAAGCTTTGTTAGAGACTTCAAGCTCTGTAAGCATGATGTCAATACCAATGTTTAATGCGGCTGATTGTAGTTCACTCTTACCGTTATATTTCCCGAACATTTCTGCTAAAAGGGCGGTTTCTGTATTCAACGGCTTGGACTCCAGATCCCAGTATGGCTTAAAAAAATACTCAAGTGATTTGGCAAATGCTTTTTTCTTAGTGTCGCGTCCTTTAATGTGCAAAGAAATGTTTCGTTTGATTTCGCCAAAGCGGTCATTACGATCATTGTCCGCAAGCAATAACTTTTCAGTTAATTCACTCTTTCGCTGTTTCTTCACCACTTGCTGATACTTTTCAAAATCAAAGATCAGTTGCTTTAAGGTTGCAACACATAAGTCGCTTAAATTAGATTTTACTGCAGCCGCAGAAAAAAGTGTGGATTTAACCAATCCAAATAGATTCTCAACCGATAAACGGAAGATGTACAAAATAGAAAATGCTAACTTTTTCATAAACTTTACCTTTAAAGAATTAATATTAGGGTTAAAAACAAAAAATTTCTTTAAACGCATTTCAAGCAAACCTGGCATTTGCAACAGGTAAAATTTCTTTAATTGTCCGGTTGTGGTCTCTAATTTGTGTATGGGGGACCAAAACTCAACTGACCGAATCTTTGACAATTGTTTGCAGCATGAAAAATTATCCGCCGGATCAAAATACAATTGTTCATGATTTAGAATATCGTCCAATGGAGCCGTAAACAATTGTTTGTGATATAAAAAGTCGTCTTCCGGAATCTCAAACAATTGTCCGTGATATAAAAACTCGTCCGGCGGAACCTTAAACAATTGTTCGTGATATAAAAAGTCATCTGCCGGAACTTTAAACAATTGTTCGTGACATAAAAAGCTGATTTCTCAAATCTTTGAAATCAGTTTGACATATCAATGCTTTCCAACCCGGAATTTTTACGATTGGTGAAAACCATGCGATTATTTGCCTGAATAACCATCCTAAATTAAAGAACGATGTAAACAGATGAAAAAGTGGAGTGCCTTAATTAAGAGTAGTCTATGGATGAGAATAGCAGATAAATATACCTAAAATATTTTACATTTGAAGTAATTTGAGAAAATATTTTAAAATAATCGAAAATATTTATGGACCCCAATAAATAAGGGGATTCAGCACAAGGACTAAACGATGAAGAGATTAATTATCTTTCATTATTTGAAATATAATTTGGCAAACGATGGATAGCCTTAGCGGAAAATGGGTTAAACCTTCTCTCAAGGTGTTTGCAGCACTTGTTTATTTTGGTACCGGTCCAGCAATTTCAGTTCCACGAAATCGGTATCATTAGGATAATAAGCATTTGAAGGGTTCAAATAGTCAAGTTTGATTTTGATGCCTTGCTTTTGGAAGCTTAATAACTGATCAACCAGGTTCTTTTTATGATCATGGGAACAGAGAAAAAACTCGAATACACATTCTATATCCTGCTTATCTACAATCGTGATAAAATTCTGACTGCCTTTCCCCCATGATTTCCAAAAAGACTTATATCCGTAATAGTATAAACGGATTGCAGCTATCTCCGAAACATTGTGTACGCTTGAATCAGATATTTGATTTATAGTTATGCATTTATCCGTCATTGATATATTTCCAATCGTTTTGAAACTAAATCTTAACTCGAGAATCAGAACAAGTGCACCATTTAGTAATAATATAAGATTAAGCCATAGAAACGGTTTTTGATACGGTCCAAACCATTCAGTCAAATAATCTCTTTCTAAAATATGCTTAGGAGCTATAATAAAAACTACAACACTTGCGATTGCATACAAAATCAATGAAATATAGCCATAGGGGGTCTTTCTCCAGTTTTTGGTTTTGATTATTTTTGCTTCGAAATTCATATCTGTTAATGTTAGGATTTATCTTTTATACGATTAGGATGATTGTTACAGGTTCAATTTATGCTTATTAATATCAAAGGAAAAAATAAATAATCATAATCACAAATTTTTGCGTCAATAATCAATGAATTATTTGTTTTTAATTGGTTGAGTGCAACTAATTGGCTTTCGGGATTGAAAAACCAGGAAAGTTTCACATTTGTTTTTATTATTCCATTCAGAATGAGGATGAATTCATATTACATCATTTTTACGCCTAATAACAGAAAATATAGACATCATGAAAACCAATCAAATGTCAATAGTAAGTTTTGGAAACAGGTAGACGGCATCAATTATAAAGTTCTGAATGAACGTCAGGTCAGGGGAAGTTCAGGTAACATGTTTACGTCAAGTCTCTTGACATAAGAGTCGTTAAGTGTTAAAAAAATTATTGTTTCTTAGTTAATAAACCTTCTTGTTCCAAACGTAAATTAATAACTTTTGAAAATCTTTTCGCTCCGAAATGATTCAAATGTTCGAGGTCGGCAAATTCAAAATCATCCAATTGATAATTACTATAATCCCAAAATGGAATATCATGCAAATCACTCTTTAATAAATTAGTTAGTTCAGTTTCAAAATCCTTAACATATAACGGATGAAGAGGTGATCTGAATAAAATCAATTTCAAATTATTTGCCTTGCACAAATCTGCTATCTTTTTGAGGTTTGAAATATTGAGTGTTGAAGTTAATTTTTCATCTGGATTAAGCTTCTGAATATTGGATTTTTGAATATCATTCTTTATTTGTTGAATTTTATCACGCACCAAATAAGAGTATCCCCCCCAATCTAATTCATTATAAACACATTTATTTCTTCTCAATAAAAAACTACCCTTCGCTTTTAATGCATCTTTATATGCAATCAAATAGGGTCCCGGGTTTTTATAAAATAGCAATGAATTGTCCTTAATCGAAATTAATTGAGAATATTTGGGATATTTTGAGCCTAAATACTGTTCCCCAAATAACCAATTGTCCATCTCCTTCCTAAAAACAGTATTCGTATATTCCAATATTACTGTTTTAATATGCGGATTCGCTTCAACCAGTTTTTTTAGTTTATAATAAGTATAAAAATAACATTCAGCACTTTGAGAAAAATTAATACTGTGATTAATCAAGGAATCATTTAAAGAACATTCGGGATGAGAATTCCCAAGAATTAATACATCTATTGAACGATCAATTTTATATAATTCATTATTATTAAGACGATTATTAATAAATACTTCGTCAACAATGAGGAATGCAATAACCGATAGAAGGAAAAACGCTATTTTTTTAAAAAATTTCTTCATATGTCAGAACTGAAAATATATAAACTGCCGGTTTTCAAAAACGCCTAAAAATACAATTGCCAGAATAAATCCATAATATACAGCCCAGCGAACATATGTTGGTTTTTGGGTAAAGATTAAAGCAAGATTCTTTTTACTTTGAAAATAATGTACCATCTCAAGAAAAAATATTAGTAATACCGATAAAATCAGGTTTTTTGGACCAAGTCCAATATATTCAAAAACTGATCGGTGATTTAACAAATCACGAAATATATCGGGGATGCCAGTAAAAATATGTTTGACAATATAAAATGCGGATTGAACACCATTTGCTCTAAAAAATATCCATGAAAAAGAAACCAAAATAAATGTTGTCAATACGGACAAAAACGGCACTTTGTCAAAACGAAAAAACTTATTGAATTTCTCACGGAAATCTTTTGTAATTAATCCAAATACCAAATAAAATCCATGTAATGCGCCCCAAATAACAAAAGTCCAGTTTGCACCGTGCCATAATCCACTTACTAAGAATACAAGGAAAAGGTTTAAATACCAGCGTGGAATTGTAACCCGGTTACCACCCAGCGAAATGTAAAAATAGTCCTTGAACCAGGTAGATAATGATATATGCCAGCGACTCCAGAACTCATGAATACTCTTTGATTGATATGGTTTATTAAAGTTTGTCATTAGCTTAAAACCCATTACACGTGCAGCCCCTATTGCCATATCAGAATAGCCGGAAAAATCACAGAATATTTGAAAAGAAAAGAAGAATGTAGCAATAATAAGGCTTAAGCTATTAAACTGTTGCGGATTATTGTAGACTGTATCTGCGACAACCGCAAGTCTGTCTGCAATTACAACTTTCTTAAAAAGTCCCCATGCCATTAATTTTAATCCACTCGTTACCCGGTCGTAATCGAAATCATATTTTTCTCTGAACTGGTGCAATAAGTTCTGAGGTCGCTCAATTGGTCCGGCAACAAGCTGAGGATAAAACATGACGTATAAAGAATAAATACCAAAATGTCGTTCAGCTTTTTGCCGGCCACGATATACTTCAATCGTGTAACTCATTGCTTGAAATGTGTGAAAAGAAAGACCTATTGGTAAAAGAATCGATAAATAAGGGATGGGGTTTGTCAAGCCAAAACCATGCATTAAAAATGAGAAGTTGTTATTCAGAAAATTATAGTATTTGAAAACCGCAAGAACTCCAATATTAGCAATCAGGCTAAATATTAAAAACAGTTTCCGCCTTTTCCCCTCAGCATTTTCAATATATATCCCGGCAAAATAATCTATAACGATGGTAAAACCTAAGATCAGAATGTAAATTGGAACAAAAGCCATATAAAAATAGCAACTACTGATCAATAACAAAAGCCATCTCCGATTATAAGGTGTCGCAAAATAAAGCGATGTCACTACGATGAAAAAAATCAAAAAGTGGAATGAATTAAAAAGCATAATCGGTAAGATTTTTTTTATTAAACATACGTTTGTTTCTTCTATTCTGCTTTACGTTAAAAAACTGCAATTAGTTACACTTTTCTGACAACAGAACAGTAAACACCTTATTTGTAATTATTGTTCTGCATTGAATGCAAATTGGATAAAATGAAAAGAACTGATTATCCAACAGTTTAAGAATTTGATTCCGAAACACAAAAAGGCGCGACAACCAATTTGAAAATATTCGTTGTATTGTTAATCTATCTGCTTGTAAAAATTGAATTTCAGATAGGGAAGCTGAGGTGAGACTCAAATATCCAAATTGAATTAGTAATAATATGAAGGTGATTTATCCAGGCAATGGTGTTGAGCTATTACTTGCAGACAAATTGGTAAGACTTTAGAATAGACCTGAGCAGTTACAAAACGCTTAATGATTTCGGGTCTGTTTTTTATTATTCCAGCCAGAATGAGAATGAAATCATATTACATTACTTTTGCACTTAAGAATTTAAAATATAAACAATACGAAAATCAATCAAATGTCAATAGTAAGTTTTGGAAAATATGTAGACGGCATCAATTATAAAGTACTGAATGAACGTCAGGTAAGAGGAAGTTCAGGTATCATGTTCCTGTTTGGACTAGCCGCATTGATCAATGGGTTTTCAGGAAACTATTCAGTAATACCCTATATCAGTGGATTTTTATTGTTCTCTTTTTTAGTCGCGGTATTCATCAATCCGAAGTATTCACCAACAATGCTTCTCGCATCTGTATTTGTGCGCAAACAAACGCCACTGTATATTGGGGCTGTTCAAAAGCGGTTCGCCTGGGGTTTAGGAATTGCTTTATCGGCTTCAATTTTTGTGATGTCAATCTACCTTTTAACAGATTCATCCTATTTTACACCACTTTGCCAGCTATGCATTATTTGCTTGGTTCTGCTATACCTTGAGACGGCATTCGGTATTTGCGTTGGTTGCAAACTCTATTTCCTTTCCATTAAAATGAAGTTGTTGAAAGAGCCGAAAGAGAAACCCAATTGCATGGGTGATGCATGTGAGGTTTAGGCATTTTGATAATTAGGTTTAAAGATTTGATATCCCCCTTTATGAAACAGCTCTGGTAACGGAGCCGTTTTACTTATTCGTGGCCTAATATCTCAAAATTATCAATTTCCACAAATGAATATGTTGTAAATAACTCAGCTATCTTATCCATGTTTGAATCGAAAAGGCTTATTAATGCTTAGTTTTAAATATTTTCTGTTGATACAAGAAGCAATTTTGGAGGGATGGATTTGACATAAAATGAATCTAAAAAGTCAGAGTCCTTTGTTATCACTATTCGACTTTGTTTTACCGAAATCTCCCGAATTTCGTTATCTGTAGTATATTCCTTATTTGGCAAATCATCTGTATGAATAACATCAAATCCTTTTTGCTCTAAAAATTTAGACAGAGCAAAAGGAAGCTGTGCATCAATCAGAAATCTCATACGATAATTTTATGAATCGATTTAACCTTTGTCAACCTGGATGCAAAAGCCAGGCATGCTTTAATATCATCTTCAACTAATGCCGGATAATCACTGATAATTTCTTCAATAGTCATTCCAGACGAAAGTAAATCCAAAATCAATTCAACAGGATAGCGCATATTCCGAATCGTAGGCTTTCCATGGCAAATCTCCGGATTTATTGTAATTCTATTTATTAAGGCTTCCATATCTTCATATTTGGTTCAAATATACAAAAAAATAAAAAAAATATTTACAAAAAAAGGGAGCCGATTAAAGCTCCCTTTTTATATATTCAATGATTGATCAGTTATTTCACAATCATTTTAAAGTTTTCATCTTCGAAAAACTTCGCAAACTCAAGGTCTGTCCTGGCCAATTCCTTATAGGCACCATCCTTTTTGATCGCATTAGCAAGATTTTCGTACATCATACTTGTCTTGGCAGTACGTGCACCAACAATTGCTTTCAAATAAGAAATACGTCCTGATTGGATAGGAGCAGCGTCTAAAGTACGCAAAGCACCATTGTTATCATTGTTCAACAACTGCGCCAAAGCACGATTAGCAGGGCTTTGAGTCTCGTCGGTGAAGTATTTGGTTGCAGTTTCATATTGTCCCTGCATAATTTTAACGATTCCAAGGTTATCATTGACTTCATTACCAGCTCCGGTTGCACCACCAAAAAGTTCTTCCGCTTTGGCAAGGTTGTTCTTTTTAAGTTCAACGCATCCAAGGTTATTCTGAACAATTGGGTTCTTAGGATCCAGTTTATCAGCCTTTTCAAAGTTAACAGCAGCACCGTCAACATCGGCGAGTTCAAAAAGAACACTACCAAGATTGTTATAACCTCTCCAGTCGTCACCATATACTTTTATAAAGTTGGTATAAATAGTTTTTTGAACCTGGGGATCATTAGTTAGAGTAGCAGCATAAAGCAACTCAGCCTGGTTCAGTTTCGAAGGATCGTTGATTGCAAGTGCACTGATTTCTGCATCTGTACGTCCTACTAAGTCAACAGACGCCGTGATTTTTGAACGACGAAGCTTTGGTAAGATCTCGGTGGCAACAGCCGAAAATGCAGAAGATAGATTTTTGATCTCACGTTCGCGAACTTCAGGATCACTATACATAGAAAGTACTCGTAGAATCAACTCTTTATCCTGAATGGTTGATTTTTCCATCAGTTCCTTAAAACCATCCCAATCTTCAGGAGTATATTTGGTAGTAAGATCTGTCCTTATTTTATTTTTGTTCAAATCCTTTTCAACTACTTTGGTAGCAGAACCTTCACGTTTCTCAGAAAGTTTTGTATTGAGGTCTAATTTACCATCTGGTGAAGCATAAGCCGAAACTTCAACACCTTTTAACTCTTTGCGGTCGGCTTTGTAAGCATCAGCAATGTATTGACTTAGTTCTTTGATCTCTTCTTTCGACATTTCCTGTCCACGTACTTCAGAACTATTAATCAAATAGATAAGGTCTGCAACATATTTCTCAGGTACAATTCGTTGGAATTTGTCAATTGAAGCATCATAAACACCTGTTGTGTTTTTGCTTTTCTGAAAACCAAGGAGCGAGAACGGGCTGTTATCTACAAGTGTAGAAGTAGCAATAACACCATTGGCCAATTTAACTGGAACGAAATCAAGCGTTTTGCGTCCCTTTGATGCACGGATTTTTAATACGAGTTCCGATTTGCGCATGGCATATTCAAAAGGGATCGACCCTTTGTAAGTAACACTTCCACCATCATTATAGCTGATCACCTTGTTGTTGGCTTTCACCTTTTCGCCCTGAAGGAAGAAAGGCTCATAAAACTTCTCACCTTCCGGAGTCACAATAACAGGCGTTGCAACGAATGAGGCTTTTTTCAGAAAATATTTTTCAGGAATACGGCCCTGCAATACAATATCTACTGTACCATTGTTCGTTTCAAGCGTTTCTGGTACCACCGAATAACTCATTTTCCCAGCATCCTTTTTCATTTTTTTTAGGGAAGCGCAGCCAGTTATAACAGCTATGCCCAAAATGAATAAAACCAAATAATTGAATTTTAAACTTCTCATTACTCTAATCTATTGATAAAATTAATTGACAGTTTCTATTGCTATACACGCAAAACTACTATCTTTTAACGTTACAGAAAAACGATTTAAGCTATTTTAACCGTTTAAAATCTCACGGCTGACGCCACTTGAATACGAATTTTCAAATATCAATTCTTTAATTAGCTGATAATGGGCTTTATTCTTAACAAAATCAACATTTGTTGTGTCAATGATCAATACCGGGAAATCGGTCTGTTGAGAGAAGAAATTGAAATAGCCTTCTTTTATTGTCTTTAGATAGCCAGATTCTATCGATTGTTCGTAATCGCGACCTCGCAAACGAATATTTTCTATGAGCTTATCTTCCGGAATATGCAGATAAACGTACAAATCGGGCTTTGGCAAGCGTTCGTAAATAATATCAAAAAACTTCCGGTACAGGTTATATTCGTCAGGTGCAAGTGTGTTCTGTGCAAAAATCAACGATTTCATAAAATAGTAATCCATGATTGTCAGCTTATGAAAAAGATCACGGCTTGCAAGATCATTTTTTAACTGTGAATAACGCTCAGCTAAAAAGGAGAGCTCGAGCGGAAACGAATATTTTGCCGGGTCGCTGTAAAACTTTGGAAGAAACGGATTGTCGGAGAATCCTTCAAGAATTAGCCGGCTGTTTAAATCAGCACTCAACATGGTAGCCAAGGTTGTCTTACCCGCTCCAATATTACCCTCAATCACAAGATAATCAATACTCATAAAATGTTTTTCTATCAGTGTCGAATATACAACAAAATGGCGGGAACAAAAAAATGCCCGTATTGTCCGGGCATTTTAAAAACTATTTTTTACTGATTGGGTTTCTTAAGAGAATGACTGTGGCTTGGTTCTCTTGGTTCGCGTGGCTCATTGCGTTCAGGTCTTGGACCACGATCGCTATTTCCACCTTCACCATATCCTTCAGGTTTTGGAAGTAATGCTTTACGCGAAAGTTTCAGTTTCCCGGAGCGCTGATCAACTTCGAGTAATTTAACCTCAACGATATCGCCAACTTTCAACACACTTTCAGGATTTTCAATCCGTTTCCAGTCGATTTCCGAAACATGTAAAAGTCCTTCTTTACCAGGCATAATTTCAATGAAAGCGCCAAACTGAACGATAGACTTAACTTTCCCTTTGTAAATTTCTCCAACTTCGGGAACTGCTACGATTGCACGAATCTGCGCAATAGCTGCATCGATCGAATCTTTATCAGGAGCACTGATCTCAATACGACCCTGATCTTCAATTTCTTCAATGGCAATGGTCGCTTTGGTATCCGCCTGAATCTGCTGAATAATTTTTCCACCAGGTCCAATAACCGGCCCGATCATGTCCTTAGGAATCATCATCGTTACAATTCTTGGAACATTTGGTTTGTAATCTTCGCGGGCTTCGCTGATTACTTCCAGTATTTTACCAAGAATATGTGCTCTACCCTCTTTTGCCTGCTGTAAAGCTTTTGACATTACTTCGTATGATAAACCATCAACTTTGATGTCCATCTGGGTAGCAGTAATTCCTTTTGTGGTTCCGGTTACTTTGAAATCCATATCTCCCAAATGATCCTCGTCGCCAAGAATATCGGAAAGAACAGCAAATTTATCAGAGCCTTTATCGGTAATCAAACCCATCGCGATTCCGGAAACCGGTCGTTTAAGGTGAATACCGGCATCATACATCGCCATGGTTCCTGCGCAAACAGTTGCCATAGATGAAGAACCGTTCGATTCAAGAATATCAGAAACAACACGTACGATATAAGGAAATCCTTCAGGAATCATCTTTTTCAGAGCGCGATGTGCTAAATTTCCATGTCCGATTTCGCGGCGAGAAAGTCCACGTGGAACTTTTGCTTCACCTGTACTAAACGATGGGAAATTATAATGTAATAAAAAGCGTTCGCGTCCTTTAAATGTAACATTGTCGATGATTTTCTCATCCATTTTGGTACCTAAAGTTACACTTGTCAGTGATTGTGTTTCTCCACGAGTGAAGATCGCCGATCCGTGAGATCCTGGCAAGTAGCCAATTTCACCCCAGATAGGCCTGATCTGCGTTGTAGAACGACCGTCAAGACGAATGCCATCATCAAGAATCATGCGGCGCATTGCTTCTTTTTCAACATCGTGATAATATCTCGAAATCAAACTCTTGTTAACTTCTGAAGACTCTTTTCCTTCACTGTATGCTACGACAAAATCTTCTTTAATTTGAGCAAAAGAACTATATCGCAAATGTTTATCAGTGATCAGCGAACGAGCGGTATCGTAAGCTTTCTGGTAAGTTTCTTTCCAGATTGCCTCGCGAAGCACTTCGTCATTCTGTTCATGACAATACTCACGTTTCACAACGCCGACTTCTGCAGCAAGTTCATTCTGTAATTGGCAATGAATTTTGATGTTTTTGTGGGCAAATTTAATGGCATCAAGCATTTCTTCTTCCGAAACCTCGTCCATTTCACCTTCCACCATCATTATATTGTCAAACGATGCCCCAACCATAATGTCGATATCGGCAGTGGCAAGTTGTTCGGCAGATGGGTTAATTACAAACTTTCCTCCGATACGCGCAACACGAACCTCTGAGATCGGTCCATTGAAAGGAACATCAGAAACCGCAAGCGCTGCCGATGCTGCCAATCCGGCAAGGCAATCAGGCATTTCATTTTTGCCAGAAGAGATAAGTGCAATCATTACCACTGTTTCCGCATGGAAATTATCCGGGAATAGCGGACGTAATACACGGTCAACCAAACGGGCAGTCAGAATTTCATCATCCGACGGACGTGATTCTCTTTTCATGAATCCACCCGGAAACCTTCCGGCAGCCGAGAATTTTTCGCGGTAGTCAACCGAAAGCGGCATAAAATCAACGTTTTCAGCAGCTTCTTTTGCAGATACCACAGTAGCAAGCAACATGGTATCACCCATTTTTACTACAACCGATCCATCGGCTTGTTTTGCCAACTTACCGGTTTCGATGTTAATCGTACGGCCATCGCCCAGATCAATTGTCTTACTAACAGCTTTGTACATAGTTTAAAAAATAAATTTATTAATAATAGAAATAAATGGGTGGGGCTTTAAATATTTAAAAAAAGGCAATTCGAAAATTGCCTTTTTAGGTAGTTCGTTATTTACGAAGATTGAGTTCCTTGATCAATGAGCGGTAACGTTCAATGTCTTTTCTTTTTAGGTAATCGAGCAATGCCCGACGTTTACCTACCAATCCGATCAGCGCACGCTGTGTTCCGAAATCCTTTTTGTTGACTTTCAGATGTTCTGTAAGGTGACTAATCCGGAATGAGAAAAGGGCAACCTGTCCTTCAGTAGAACCTGTGTTGGTCACTGTTTTACCGTACTTTTCAAAAATCTCCTGTTTTTTCTCAGCAGTTAAATACATTACTTATAAATTAAAAAATTATACAATTATTGCACCGCAGTATTCGTGTTCGATAGCAACGGTTCAACATTAATTAAAAAACCGGCACAAAGCTACAAAATAATCTGTTAATATTTTTCACGCTATTGTTGATTTAATTGAAGTTGCAATTCCACATGCCAAAGCGATCGCATCTAATCACATTTTATCTTCAAGGAAATTATTGAGATTCTGCACCTGCTCAGGTGATCCCAAAACGAACAATTGATCCTGAACGCTGAGCGGATAATCGCTCCCAGGGTTAAAAACATATTTGCCCTCCCCATTTTTCAATCCGATAATAGTTGTTCCGGTAACACTTCCCAAACTTAATTCACCAATCGTCCTTCCACTGTTGACAGTTGCCAAATTCCGGCAATGTACTTCATGGATACTTACGTCACGATCTCGTTGTAGTAAGATATACTCCATAAACTCGACCACATCGGGTTGTGTAACCAAACGAGCCATTCGTTGTCCCCCCATTCGTTCAGGCATGATCACATTTGTTGCCCCGGCCCTTCTGAGTTTAACGTCAGAACCAATTTCGGAAGCACGGCTTATGATGGTCAGATCAGGATTCATGCTTCGGGCGGTAAGAACTACGAACATATTGTCAGCATCATTAGGTGTTGTGGCGATCAATGCCCTTGCACGGTCAATGCCTGCAGTACGAAGCACTTCTTCATTCGTGGCATCACCCTGAATAAAAAGAAGGTTTGGATCCTCCTGAATACGGGCAATTACGTTTTCCCGCCGTTCAATGATCACAAATGGATGAATATGATCGGTCAATTCGAGCGCTGCTTGCTCTCCATTCCGACCATAGCCGCATATAATTACGTGATCGGTCAATTTTTCAATCCTTTTGCTCACCCTGTTTGTTTTTAATTTTTTTATAAATTCACCATCCAGAAAAAACCGCACAATACTTGATCCGACAAATGCAAAGCTTCCAAGACTAAAAATAATCAGGAATGAAACAAATAACTTTCCTGTTGACGAAAGTGGCCTAACAACTTCAAATCCTACTGTCGAAACTGAAAGAACGGTCATATACAAAGCGTCAATAAATCCGTATCCTTCAATAAAATGGAAGCCAACCAATCCAAATGCAAACACTGAAATCACTAATGAAATGGCAATTCTGAAAGTCTTCGTTGTTTGTTGTTCAAACTGGTTCATGCAAAATTATTTTATGTCCGATGGTGCAGTCAAGGCATTTCCTGGACTCACAATAGTTGTGCTGAAGTTGCAATAATGCCTGCGATTCGAGTGCATTCGCTGCCACGATTCCTGCTCCGGCCCACCGGCTTATCGAACTATTAATCTCAGCAGGCATTTGCTCAAGTATATCGAGTGCTCTATCTTTCAAAAATAGTTTATTTTGGCATTCACCATACAGAAAATAGAAAGGGACTACCACATTTATAACGATAAGCCTGAAAATCTGATCCCCAAACACTTTTTTCCGTACAACAGAGGGTTTATTAAAACTGTAATGAGTATCCCAGTATTCTGATGCCTTCACCATAAACAGCCGCTGTAAATCTTCCAGTTTGCCAGCATCAATCACCGCGGCAAATAATCCTTTTGAATTGTGAATCAACATCGCAAACTGTGCCAGCCTGATTGTTGGAAAGTTCCCGGGATGCATCCTCATAAACTTCCATAAATGACCTCCAATTGGTTTCAGACCATATTTAACCGCCAGAAAACGGTACTCTTTTCTCAATTCAAGATAATACTCATCTCCAAACAGTTCTTCACCAAGCAATCCAGCTTGCCCGAAAAGAAGCGCCTCAATCTGGAATAACGAATCATGATGTCGTGCCAACACCGATTGCGGAAGCGACCGAGCCACCATTTCGAAGGGAAGTGAATTCTCCTTCAGACCAAAACTACGGGCAAGCATACGATAAAAAGTCTCGCCCCAATCCTCTTTTGTCTCCAGAAGCACTTTGTTAATCGATTCAATCTTTTGCTGTAGCCGTTCAATTACGATCCCGTTCAGGAAAAATTTTATTCTAAACGGATCTACCTGATATAATAATGAAGCACAGCCGATCCAGTCATGACTTCTAATCAGCATTTCATAGTTGTCTTCAATCTGCTGCGGCCATTTGATCTCCAAGGCAGGCACACAAGATCCCAAATCATTAAACACCTGAATATCTGAGACTGCCACAACATGAAGAATCGTATTTCGGTAAACAGGATCATTTTGATGCCCATGCTTGTTCCAATCTGAAGCTCGCTGATGAATTTCGATATTCCCCGCCCAAAGCGTTTCACCTATCCGTATTCGCGCATCGAAAAAATCGGGACCGGCATTCGTGTTGTGCCTTCCAGGATGCATTATTTGAAGTGATTCCCCTTCCTGAGTGAAAAGAGAATCGTTCTGATAAAGTTTATTATTCCAGATAAAATGGAGAAAATCCTCTTTCATGTGAGAATAAATTGATTTTTAATAGTCACATGGAACCCTCATAGATAATACCATTTGATGCGAACTTTTGCAAGTGAGGGTTTCATCGGCTTATAGATTTAGCTTACCGAAAGATACGAAAAAAAATAAAGTATAAAGGAGTGAAAATAACTTAAAAATGAAGGATGCAAAAATTATCATAAATTGTTTGAAACTTATGAATTTAAACATTCAACTTCTTATTAACCAATGACTTATTCCGATATTTTACGAAGGACTGTCATTCCATCCCTGATGGGAATCATAAATGTCTCGACACGGTGATCGACCTTTACAAAATCATTAAATTGCATTATACTAATTGTTTGCTCATCATTTGCTGCAACTTTTTGAACAACTTTCCCTGCCCACAAAGTATTATCGGCAATAATCACACCGCCAATTGTTACTTTGGGAAATAGAAGGTTGTAATTTGACAAATACTTGCGCTTGTCAGCATCAATAAAAACGAGGTCAAATTTCCCCTCCAATTGAGGAATAATATCATCAGCATCGCCGATGTGTTGAATAATCTGGTGCCGCATTCCCGATTCTTCAAAAAATGCTGCTGCCAAAAGCTCCAGTTCATCATTAATTTCGATTGTGTGAAGTATTCCATCATCAGACATTCCGCTAGCAAGACACAAAGCGGAATAGCCGGTATAGGTTCCGATCTCTAATATTCGTGAAGGCTTAACAAGTTTACTTAACAGTGTCAAAAGCGAACCCTGCAGATGGCCTGAACACATGCGACCATTTACCATCATCACTTGAGTTTGGCGAAAAAGCCGCGCCAGCAGCGGACTCTCCTCCTCTATATGTGACAAGAGGTATTGATCAAGAACTTTATCAATCTTTATCACTTTGATTATATATTAAAACTGATAATTTATCAAAATCCAAAATTTCATTGGCAATATCCATGATTTGAGAGGTAGTCACGGCATTAATTTTTTTATACAGAACATCTAAATCGTCCATTTTATTGTAGATCAAAAAACTTTTGCCAAGCGATAACATCAGATCTTCATGATTCTCCTGCGACATGGCCAACTGACCAACCACCTGCTTCTTCGCTTTGCTGATCTGAATATTTCCCAGCACTTTATTCTGTAGAATCTTGATCTCCCGTTTAATCAAAGATATCGCCCTATCGAGATTATCCTTGTCTGTTCCAAAATAAATAGTGATAGTTCCTGTGTCGGAATAGGCAGTATATGAGGATTCAAGATTATACGCAATTCCGTTTCTTTCGCGCAAAGCTAAATTAAGCCTCGAATTTCCTGATTGACCTCCTAAAATACTATTCAGTAACACGAGTGCAATCCGATTTGGATGGAGAACATCATATGCAAGGCCTCCGATCAGACAATGCGTCTGAAAAGTTTCTTTCTCGACTGATTTAAATCTGGGAGTATAACCGGTAACTAACGGACGATGAAAAGTGCGCCGGTTATCCGGGAAAATACTAAAGTACCGCTCAGCAAGATGAAAAAATCGTTTACCACTGATATTTCCAACCGAACAGATCACCATCTGATCGGTATTGTAATTCTTAGCCATAAATCGTTGAATATCATTCCGCTTAAATGCTTTCACATTCTCCGGTGTTCCAAGGATATTCCGTCCAATGGGATGACCTTCAAAAATAAGCTCTTCAAACTCATCAAAGATCAGTTCCGATGGTGAATCGTTGTAGGAATTGATTTCGTCAATAATTACATCCTGCTCTTTTTTAAGTTCCTGATCCGGGAAAGTACTATTAATCAATATGTCACTAAAAAGTTCGAAAGTACGCTTGTAACATTCTGTCAAAAAAGATGCATGAATAGCTGTTTCCTCCTTTGTCGTATAAGCATTCATTTCTCCGCCTACATCTTCAAGACGGCTCAGAATATGAAAAGACTTCCGCTTCAGCGTGCCTTTAAAAATTGTATGCTCGATAAAGTGAGCCATACCTTGCTCCATGAGCTCCTCGTCACGTGAACCGGTGTTGATAATGATTCCGCAATGGGAAACTGGTGAATCGACACGCTGATGAACCAGCCGTATTCCATTGGGTAAGAGTGCAGAAAAATATTCCATTATTTGGTTTTGAACAAGTTGCAAAAGTATTGAAAATAACGATCTCAAATGCCACCTTACATTGGATTAATTTCGGATTCTTTAAATTCAACTAAATTCAACTTTCTTCATTTTTTTTTGAGTGTACACTTGGAGGCAAATAAAATTTGATTAGTTTTGCACCGCGTTAGAAAACAAGGTGCCATAGCTCAGTCGGTAGAGCAACGGACTGAAAATCCGTGTGTCCCTGGTTCAATTCCAGGTGGCACCACACAATGAAAACGCAAAAAGTAAAAATCCTGATTTTCTCACGAAAATCAGGATTTTTTATTCCTTATAAATGACGTAAATTTTGAATTTTATTAATTTGTCTGATTTTACATTTTTTTAACACTAAATATTTGGAGACCACGACATACAACTTTATCTTTGTGGTACATTTTTTTTCATAAGTTTAGGTTTAGTTAGGTTAGTTAGTTTGGTTAGTTTTAGTAAAAGGATGGAGCCGCCCGGTTCCGTCCTTTTCAATTTTTAGTCAAACAAATCGAGCACTTCATCTTTCGAAATATCTCTGAAAGGATCGTTTGAGTTCACGAATTCATTGGCTAATTTCGATTTCTTATCCTGCAACTTCTGAATTTTTTCTTCAATAGAATTCTCCGAAATAAACCTGTAAACGAATACCTTCTTATCCTGACCAATCCGATGTGCACGACTAATTGCCTGCATCTCAGCAGCCGGATTCCACCAGGGATCGGTGATAAAAATATAATCTGCCGCAGTAAGATTCAATCCAACGCCACCCGCCTTCAGAGAAATCAAAAAGATCTTTTTTTCAGGATCATCCTGAAATTCCTCAATAACTTGCTTTCGATCAATAGTTTGCCCGGTAAGCAGACTGTAGTTCCAGTGTTCTTTTCTGAACTCATCAGCCAACAGATTAAGATGTTTCACAAATGAGGAAAAAACAAGTATCTTGTGATTTTCAGCTACAAGGATGCCAAGCATTGCGATAATGTCGTTAAATTTCCCCGACTCAAAAGCTGACTCAGGATCGATCAACTTTGGATGAATCGCAATTTGTCGAAGTCGCGTAAGTGCCTGCAAAACAAAAAATGTCGATTTCTGTAATCCATCTTCCTGCAAGTTTTGGAGTAGAACATTCCGCACGGCCGATTTCTCAGTCTCGTAGAATTCAGATTGTTCCGGGGTCATCTCAACCACAATTGTCTCCTCTGTTAACGATGGAAGATCTTTGGCAACTTCTTCTTTAGTTCGTCGTAAAATAAAAGGATGTATTAGTTTTTGAAGTTTTTCACTGGCATCGGTCGATTTATCCCTTTCAATTGGCAAAAGAAACTCTTGCTTAAAATAGTTTTTACTTCCCAGCAATCCCGTGTTAAGAAAATTCATTTGCGCCCAAAGATCTGACAATGAGTTTTCTATTGGCGTGCCCGTCAACACAATCCGATGCTGCGATCTGATCCCGGTAATTGTCTTGTAAGTTTTGGATTCACTATTCTTAATGTATTGACTTTCGTCGAGAATCAGGAAAAAAAACTCATATTGCGATAGTTCTTCAACATCGTTTCTGACAGTCCCGTAGGTTGTGAGAATGATATCATAATTGGCTATAATATCATTTATTGATCCTTTTTCACGACGTCGTGCACCACTGTAAACGTAAGATTTCAACGATGGAGCAAATTTCCGGATCTCCTTTTCCCAATTGTGGACAAGAGATACTGGTAATACAATCAGCGTAGCAGACTGCATTTGGGTTTCAACAGTTTCATCAGAAACAAAAAGGGATAACTGGGCAGAATTTTTGTGCGGAAATACGGGGGAAAGTTGCTCCTTCCGTTTTAACCTGAGTAATAATGTGAGTGCCTGAATCGTCTTCCCCAAACCCATATCATCTGCGAGACATCCACCTAATCCCTTTGCAAAAAGATGATACATCCAATTGTACCCATCATACTGATAATTACGAAGTGCAGCATTTAATTCAACCGGGATATCCTGCAGTTCGACGCTGGTGAATTCCAATGATTTAATTTTATCCTTAACTGACGCATCCATTTCATCTGCAATTTCAGTTATCAGCGTGAAATGATAATTCGGCAACCGGATCGATTGTTCGCCAACCTTTCCAAAACTAAAAATATCGTGATATTTTGCAAACCACTCCAAAGGAAGAATAGCGATCTCACCATCGGGCAACTTAAACTCTCTGATTTGGTTCATGATATTTTTGCGCAACCTGACAAATGGAAAGGAAAAGGGTCCAAACGTAACAGTTGCAAAAATATCAAACCAATCGTTGGTATGGTTAATCTGAAGATTGAGTGTCTGGTTTCCGGTAAAATAATTCTGATCCAACCCTTCCTGACTAACACTAATTCCCATTTCTTCTAAACCTATGCTATTTTTCGATAGCCAGGCGATTACATCATACAGCGCATCCGACTGATTACCATCCTTCGAACCCGTTAAATACAAAGCATTTGACTCACCTTTCAGACCAAGCTTTCTTAGTACTGAAATGAAATTTGTTTCCCAACCCGAATCCTTGTCAAAACGATGAAAAACATAATTTCCGTTTACAACTTCGAACGCAACCACTTTTTTCCCATCATCATCTGCTGAGATAATCTGCTCGTTGTACTTAAAAACCGGGATAAAAACCGGGTAACCTGCAATGTCGGTTGCCACTGATAGAATCGCCTCCTTTCGTACAGGTGTATCAATAATGTCGAATCCAGAATAGTTAATTTCCTGATTTTTAACAGCATTTAAAATAAAAGTTCCAAAATATTTTTCCTCAACTGATCGTGGAATACTGATGTATTCCTTGTCGAAAAATGGCTGTAACTTTGACCCCGATATATCATCAAAGAAGTAGAGTTTGTTTTGA
>Ga0209386_1000351_pt1 | contig 23598 bp, 20 predicted proteins | sample NGEPertwo_FD_184510 | JGI IMG/M metagenome (GOLD analysis project Ga0209386, IMG submission 184510) | Arctic peat soil microbial communities from the Barrow Environmental Observatory site, Barrow, Alaska, USA - NGEE Permafrost154B-two... | ecosystem: Environmental > Terrestrial > Soil > Wetlands...
GGCGCGCGACGGCATCGACCTCAGCCAAGCCACCTTCGCCACCGAATTTGGCCGCAAGCTGGAATACTATTCGGGCCTGGTGTTCCAGATCGACGCCGCCGGCATGGACGAGACCGAGCCGGTCGCTGGCGGCGGCCGCTATGACGGGCTGCTGGCAGCACTGGGCGCGCCGCGCGCGGTGCCCGCCGTGGGCTCGGCCATTCACACCGAACGCCTGCTCGCCGCCGTGGAAAGGGCCTCGTGATGGGCTCCCCGGCGCTTGTCATCGCCGTCCCTTCCAAGGGGCGCCTGAAGGAACAGGCTGCCGAGATGTTCGAGCGAGCGGGCCTCGCTTTGCGCGTCAAGGGCCACGAGCGCGGCTATCGCGGGCAGCTCACCGGGCTTGACGGCGTCGAGGTGGAGTACAGTTCGGCCGCGGAGATCGTGCACCAGTTGAAGGCCGGCCGCGTTCACCTCGGCATCACCGGCGAGGACCTGGTCCGCGAGAGCCTCGCCGATGTGGATGCGGCGGTGGAGTTCCTAGCGCCGCTCGGCTTCGGCCGGGCCGACGTGGTCGTTGCCGTGCCCGATTGCTGGCTCGACGTGTCGCGCACGGCCGACCTCGAGGATGTCGCCGCACAGTTTGCGCGCGCCCATGGCCGCCCCTTACGCGTCGCCACCAAATACATGAACCTGACGCGCCGCTTCTTCGCCACCAAGGGGGTCGCCGGTTACCGCATCGTCGAGAGCGTGGGCGCCACCGAGGCGACGCCTGCCACCGGGACCGCCGAGCTGATCGTCGACATCACCACCACGGGCACGACGCTCAAAGCCAATCACCTCAAAGTGCTGGAGGATGGGCTGATCTTGAAGTCGCAGGCCCATCTGCTGGCTGCGCGCGCGGCCCCGTGGACGCCTGAGGCTGGGAAGCTCCGTGACGCCATCCTCGCCCGCCTTCAGGCTGTCTAACCGCCGTTTCACACTTTCTTGTGAAGAGTTGTGGCTTAAGACCCGGCGTCTCGCGCGGTATGACCCCTCCGAGGCCCGTTTCGCGCGTCAGGAGGCAAGGATGCTCATTCGCTCTGTTTTGGCGGCCGCAGTCGCCCTCGTGCTGGTCAGCGCAGCGTCCGCCGCGCCGTCCCGCATCATCATCTTGCGCCACGGCGAGAAGGCCGACGCCTGGAAGCTGTGTGAGATCGGCAAGCAGCGTGCCCAGGCGCTGAAGTTCAACTATCTCGGCAAGGATGCCGCGAAGTCGCTGTTCACCGAGGACGAGCCGCCCGCCTTCTTCTTCGCCATCACGCTCCACACGATGGAGCTTGCAACGCCCGCGGTCGAAAGCTGGGGCAAGCCCATCATCTTCTATTCGGTGTTGCCCGACCCCGACGCCAAGAAGATGACCGAAGCTCTCAATGCCCGGACCCAGGAGGCGGCGCGCAACATCCTCGCCAACCCAGCGCTCAAGGGAAAGACCGTGGTGATGGTGTGGGAGCACAAGCACATCGCCGATGCCGAGCTCGACGCCAAATATCAGCGCGAGGCGGCGGTGACGCTGCGCCAGCTCTTTCATCTCGACATCCTGCCGGGCGTGCCAGAGACGTGGCCTGAGGAGACCTACGATTACTTCTGGATCGTGGACTTCCCCGACAACTCAAACGTGCCGTCCAAGTTCACCATGGTGAAGCAGGACTTCGGCAAGTCCTTTCCCAACGTGCCGGCCAACGACTGGGGTGAGCCGAATGGCCTCGATGCCGCAAGCGGCTGCCAGGTCAAGGACCGAGTGAAGGACTAGGCCGGCGGCAGCGCCGGCTCGCGCGACTTGTCCTCATCGACATCCGCCGCTGAGGGCGCCTTGTCCCTTTCCGCCAGGCGATGGGGTCCGTCCGCGTCCGGCGACAGATGAAAGAACCGTCCGTGAAACTGGGTGAGGCTCGACCGGTGTCCGATGGATACGATGGCCGTGTCCGGCAGTTTCTCGATCAGCAAACGATACAGCATGGCCTCGGAGGCCTCGTCCAGCGCGCTCGTCGCCTCGTCGAGAAACAGCCATTGCGGCTTCTGCAACAAGGCGCGGGCGATGGACAGCCGCTGCTGCTCGCCGCCTGAGAGCTTGTCGGCCCAATAGGCGGTGGTATCGAGCTGATCGCGCAAGGCCCCAAGGCCCACGGCATCAAGCACCCCGTCGATATCGTCTTCGGTGAAGGCGCCCCGTCCCCCCGGATAGGCCAGCGCGCCGCGCAATGTGCCGAGCGGCAGGTAAGGCTGCTGCGGCAACACCAGCACGCTCGCGCCCTTAGGCACCCGGATCGTGCCGGTGCCGAATGGCCAAACGCCGCCCAGCGCCCGGAACAGGCTGGTCTTGCCCGAGCCCGACGGCCCGGTCACCAGCACCCGATCGCCAGGCTGGATGGCGAAATCCGTAAGGCGCACGATCTCCTTCCCGCTGGGCAGACCGACGGCGAGTTCCTCGACATGCAGTGAGCCGCTGCCCTCGCTCACGAACTCGACGCGGGGTGCGTCCTTGCTCAGCCCTTGCGCCCAACCGATCGACTCCTCGAAGCCTGTCAGCCGGTCGAGCACGGCCTTCCAATCGGCGATGCTCGAATAGGCACTGACGAAGAACGAGAGAGAGCTCTGCACCTGGCTGAAAGCCTGCGCGATCTGCATCAGCCCGCCGAGCGTCAGCGCCCCGAAGAAATAAACCGGGCTCACCACCAGGAACGGAAAGATGATGGCCACCTGGCTATAGCCGGCGGTGAGGAAGGTCAGCCGCTTGGTGCGGCTCATAATGCCGTACCAGTTGCGCATCACATGGCCGAACCGGTCGAGCAGGTGCTCCTCCTCGGCGGGCTCGCCGGCGAGCAGCGTCACCTCCTCGGCGTTTTCCCGCAGGCGCACCAGCGAGAAACGGAAGTCGGCCTCGTAGCGCTGTTGGTCGAAATTGAGCTTGATCAGGGGCCGGCCGACCAGATGGGTGACCCAGGTGCCGAGCGCCGAATAGATCAGCGCCGCCCAGACCAGATAGCCGGGAATCTCGTAAGACGCGGAGCCGATCATCAACGGCGTGGCCGCCGACAAGGTCCACAGGATGACCACGAAGGAGATCAGCGTGACGATCGAGCCGAGCAGGGCGATGCCGATGTTGAGGGTCGAGTCGACGAACTGCTTGATGTCCTCGGCGATGCGCTGATCGGGGTTGTCCGCCTCGTCGCCTTTCAGCCGCATGCGGTAATGGGTGCCGTCCGCCAGCCAGCGCCCGAGATAGGCTTCCGTCAGCCAGCGCCGCCAGCGGATCTGCAACCATTGCTGGAGATAGAGCTGGTAGACCGCGGTGACGATGAACAGCACCGCGAGCACGGTGAACACGCCGAACTGGTAGAGGAACACGTCCCAGTTCTTGTCCTGCAGCGCCGTGTAGAATTTGTTGTACCAGGCGTTGAAGCGGACGTTCAGCCAGACCTGGAACAGCTGCAGCGCGATGACCACGAGCAGCAGCCCGCGGCCCCACCAGCGGTCGTCGCCGCGGAAATAGGAGAACGCGATACGGGCGAACTGTCTGGCCGTGTCGCGGAACTTCGCCATGTATGGGGAGGACCTCAAGAAGCTCCGTCAGGGAGCAGGGCGTTGCCGGACGATAGGGCCAAAGACTGGCGCGTGAGAAATTACGATTGCGTAAGGCTTAAGGGAATGGGTGGGGAGCCGCGCCGAGATGCAAAAAGGGGCGGCTAAAAGCCGCCCCTTCCGCTGTCGCTTAGACTGTAGAGGCCTTATCGGCGCCTACATCATGTCCATGCCGCCCATGCCGCCGCCCGGCATGCCGCCGCCCATGGGCTCGTCCTTCTTCGGCGCCTCGGCCACGCCGGCCTCGGTGGTGACCAGGAGGCCGGCCACGGAGGCCGCATCCTGGAGCGCCGTGCGCACGACCTTGGCCGGGTCGATAATGCCCTTGGCGATCAGGTCCACATAAGTGTCGTTCTGGGCGTCGTAGCCGTAAGACGCCGACTTCTGGCCGAGCACCTTGCCGACCACGATGGAGCCCTCGACACCGGCATTCTCGGCGATCTGCCGGATCGGCGCCTGGAGTGCGCGGCGCACGATATTGATGCCCGCCTCCTGGTCGGCGTTGTCGCCCTTGACCTTGATGCCCTTCGAGGCATGCAGCAGCGCCACGCCGCCGCCCGGCACGATGCCTTCCTCGACGGCCGCGCGGGTCGCGTTCAACGCATCGTCGACACGATCCTTCTTCTCTTTCACTTCGATCTCGGTGGCGCCGCCGACCTTGATCACGGCCACGCCGCCGGCGAGCTTCGCCAGGCGCTCCTGCAGCTTCTCGCGGTCGTAGTCGGACGTGGTGTCTTCGATCTGCTGCTTGATCTGGCCGACACGCGCCTCGATGTCTTCCTTCTTGCCGCCGCCGCGAACCATCGTCGTGTCGTCCTTGGTGATGGTGACGCGCTTAGCCTTGCCGAGCATCTGGATCGTGACATTCTCGAGCTTGATGCCGAGATCCTCGGAGATCAGCTCGCCGCCGGTGAGCACCGCGATGTCCTGGAGCATGGCCTTGCGGCGATCGCCGAAGCCGGGCGCCTTGACCGCGGCAACCTTCAGCCCGCCGCGCAGCTTGTTGACCACGAGCGTGGCCAGAGCCTCGCCTTCCACGTCCTCGGCGATGACCATGAGCGGCCGGCCCGACTGCACCACCGACTCCAAGAGCGGCAGCATGGCCTGCAAACCCGACAGCTTCTTTTCGTAGATGAGGATGTACGGGTTATCGAGTTCCGCGATCATCTTCTCGGCATTGGTGATGAAGTAGGGCGAGATATATCCGCGGTCGAACTGCATGCCCTCGACCACTTCCAGCTCGCTGTCGAGACTCTTGGCCTCCTCGACGGTGATGACACCCTCGTTGCCGACCTTCTGCATGGCCTTCGCGATCATGTCGCCGATGGCCTTCTCGCCGTTGGCCGAGATAGTGCCGACCTGGGCGATTTCGGCTGAGCCGCTGACCATCTTCGCCTGCTTCTTGATGGCCTCGACGACCTCGATCACGGCCTTGTCGATGCCGCGCTTCAGGTCCATCGGGTTCATGCCGGCGGCGACGGCCTTGAGGCCCTCGCGCACGATGGACTGAGCCAGAACCGTCGCCGTCGTGGTGCCGTCGCCCGCGGTTTCGTTGGTCTTCTGGGCGACCTCTTTCAGCATCTGCGCGCCCATATTCTCGAACTTATCCTCAAGCTCGATCTCCTTGGCCACGGTGACGCCGTCCTTGGTCGAGCGCGGCGCGCCAAACGACTTTTCGATGATGACGTTGCGGCCCTTGGGGCCGAGCGTCACCTTGACGGCGTTGGCCAGCACGTCGACGCCACGCAGCATGCGCTCGCGGGCGTCGGCGGCAAATCTCACATCTTTAGCTGCCATCTGAACTTGTTCCTTCTTGAGCTTCGAGCCTCATCCTGAGAAGCGCGAGAGCGCGCGTCTCTAAGGATGGGCAGTTTCGTGTTGGGGAAGTGGGTTAGCCGAGGATACCCATGATGTCCGACTCCTTCATGATGAGGAGGTCGTCACCATCGATCTTGACCTCGGTGCCCGACCATTTGCCGAACAGCACCTTGTCGCCGGCCTTCACGCCCATGGGTGTGAGCTTGCCGTCCTCGCCGCGGGCGCCGGGCCCGGCGGAGACCACTTTGCCGGTTTGCGGCTTCTCGGCCGCCGTGTCCGGGATGATGATCCCGCCTTTAGTCTTCAGCTCCTCCTCGAGCCGCTTGACCACGACGCGGTCATGCAAAGGCTTGAATTTCATGGATTGTCGCTCCTATTTTTGGAACTGCCGCCGTCTAGCACTCGTGAATTGAGAGTGCCAACCAAGCGCGCATGTAATGGTGGGCGCCGTGGGGTGTCAAGGCGACACACAGGTGCTGCGAGCGAGCCCGCAGGCCCGCTTGATGCCCGAACACCGTTAAGAAATGGGTTACGGGGCCAGGCGGCGGGTGAAGGAGACGATGTAGGCCGGCGAACGGATCTGGAAGATCGGATCGTTGGCCGGGCCGGCGATGCCGTCCACCACATTGCCGGGCAGGAAGCTGAAGGCGTTGCAGGTCGTATCGGGAGCGATGGCCTCGATGCTGATCTTGCCGAGCGGCGCGGTCGGGCGGCCATCCTCGTCGTCCCAGCGGAGCGTCGGATCGGTGGTCTGATCGCCGTCCTTGCCGATGATCGCGGTGAGATCGAAGGCGACAGGCCCCTTGGCGATGCGCGCCTTGAGCTCCTCGGCGTAGAAATCCGGTCCTTTGGCTGCCGCCTCCTCAGGGGTGAGGCCGAGCTCGCCGGCCTCCGGGATGAGCTTGTATTTCGCCAGCGTCGTTTCGCCGGCGGCGTTGGTGAAGGTGAAGCCGTGCACGCCCCAATAGCCCACCCCGGCAAAGCTCGCCGGCACGGGATGCGAGGTGAGCCACGCGTTCTGCCTGGTCGAGGCAGGATGGCTCGCGAAGAACGCCTTGATCTTGTCCTGATCGCCCGAGCCCACGGTTTCCAGCAATTCCACGAACTGCTCGGGGGTCTGCACGAAGAAGACCGGCGCCGAGATCGTCACCAGGTCGGTACTTGCGCCGTCGCCCAAATCGAATCGGATGGCAAACCCGCGGACGTTATCCTGGGCATTGTCCGGGGCTTTGAGATTGCCGCCGCCGAGGGAAAAGCGGGCGGTGATGGGCACCGTCTTGCCGAAATGCGGGGCCTTCGACAGCTTCGGCGCGTCCGCCGCGGGCGTGAACGTCCCCGTCAGGCAAATGCCTTTGGTATGGGCGGAACGCTGGCCGGGATACTTGCCGAAGACATCATTCAGGGCGTTCACGAGATCGGCGGGCCCTGCGGGGACCTTGGCGGCGGGCTCGGCCTTGGCGCCGGGGGCGGCGAGAAGCACGATGCCGAGAAGAAGAACGAGAACGCGGGACGGGCGAGAGACGATGCAGAAACGAGTGGAAGACATGGCGGAGATCCCTGGTACGGAGCCTTGAACGCCAGGAAGTCTAATCCGGAAAGCACTGTCACAGAGGACACGCTTTCTTGAGCGCCGCGTGTCACGGCGCCGCATCACCGCCTCGGCCGCGCTTGACCTACGGTGCCGAGCTGAGGGGGAGCTCCATGCAGCAGCACAAGCCATCGGGCTTCCAGTCCAGCACGGCCTCGCCGGAGGCCTGCCGCTTGGTTAGCCGCTCGATCAGTCTGATGCCGAACCCCCGCGCCGCCGGGGGGTCGACCGGCGGTCCCCCGCTCTCGGTCCACCGCATGACCAGCGCCGGACCTTCGTCGGACGGCGTTCGCGGTCTGAAATGAAGCTCGACCCGTCCGGTGCCGTTGGACAAAGCGCCGTATTTGATCGCGTTGGTGGCGAGCTCATGGAGCACGAGAACCACGGTCTGCGCGTCATGCGTGCCGAGTGTGATGCGGTCGTTGCTGAGGTCGACGCGGTGCCAAACGCCGAGCGGAGACAGGGCTTTTTCCACGAGGTCTTCGAGCGGGATCGCTTGCCACTCCGCGCGTATGAGCAGCTCATGCGCGACGGCAAGGGTGTTCAGCCGCGCCTGGAACGAACTCACGAACCCATGCGCCTCGGGGCGACCCTCGCTGGTCATGTTGACCAGGCTGCTGACCACGGAAAACAAGTTCTTCATGCGGTGCGAAAGTTCGCGCGTGAGCAGGTCGTAGGCGTCCTGGGCGAGCCGTCGATCGGTCACCTCGAGGCAGAGACCCGCCAGCACCACCGCGCTGCCATCTTCGCCGAGCTCGAGAACCTGGCCCTGGTAGCTGAGCCAGCGCCAGCCGCCATCGCCGGCCTTGGTGCAGCGGAACTCGTGAACGAAAGGCCGCTCGTTCCGTAGCGCCTCGCCCAAGGCCACCCTGAAGAGAGGAATATCGTCGCCATGAATGCAGCCGAAGAAGCGGGCCGCGTCGATCTGCGAGACCTCGGGCGGCAGCCCGAGCAGAGCGGCCAGCCTGGTGCTGACCTTGATGATGTCGTTGTCGAGATCCCATTCCCATAGCCCGGCGCCCGCAGCCTCGACGGCCCGGATCAGTTGCCCGGGATCGGACATGAGAAAATTGGCCCCAGCGTTTTGGCCGGGGCCATTGTTAGTTTTCGTCATGTGGGAGCTGAGAGATATGTAGGCCGTGGCTTTAGCCTCTTGGCCGCGGAGTGGCAGCGGCAACTGCGAACAATTGGCAGTCTTACGCGCCACCCGGAAAGCCGTCTTTTAACTTTGACACATTGCACTGGCGGGCGGCAGGTTGGGGGGATGCTTACGGCGGCCCCTTTCAGCTACGAGGTTCCGTGCTCGCAGTGTCCGCTCAGGACTTGCGAGGTGTTTCCACCCGTTACCGACGACGAGCTCAGCTTTATCTCCGCGCTGAAGGCGGGGGAACTGCGCACGGGACCGGCGTCGACGGTGCTGCAAGAAGGCGCCCCATCGGACCAGTTGTTCACGCTGCTCGAAGGCTGGGCGTTTCGCTACAAATCCTTGGATGACGGCCGCAGGCAGATCACGAGTTTCGCGCTGCCCGGTGATTTCCTCGGCATCCAGTCGTCCATGCAAGGCGACATGGACCACTCGGTCGAGACCCTGACGCCGGCGGTGCTATGTGGCTTTCCGCGCACACGCGTTTGGGAGCTGTTTCAGAAATGCCCGAGCCTGGCATTCGACCTCACCTGGCTCGCGGCGCGCCAGGAAGCCATGCTCAACGAGCATCTCCTCAGCCTTGGCCGCAGGAACGCCGTGGAGTGCGCCGCCTATTATCTTCTGCACCTCTATCTGCGGGCGGACGATGTCGGTCTCGTCATCGAGGGCAAGGTCCGCTTTCCGTTCACCCAAGACCATCTCGCCGATGCGCTCGGCCTCTCGCTCGTGCACACCAACAAGACCCTGAAGCGGCTTGCGGAGCGCGGCCTCGTCCAATGGGAGCATGGCTGGTGCTTCATTCCGGACGTTGCGGCGCTGGCTGACATCGCTAAATTCGACTTGGAGCAGCCTCGTACACGCCCCTTGCTCTAATCGGAAAGACAATATGCCTCCGCTAGACGCTCCCGCCTCAGCCTGGCTCGACGCCACCGATCTTGACGCCTATTGGCTGCCGTTCACCGCCAATCGCGCCTTCAAGCGGCGGCCACGGCTCGTCGATCGGGCCGAGGGCATGCACTACTACACGGCGGACGGCCGCAAGCTGCTCGACGCCATGTCGGGGCTGTGGTGCTGCAACGCCGGCCATTGCCGGAAGCCGATTGTCGAGGCCATCACCCGCCAGGTCGGGCGCCTCGACTATGCGCCCGCGTTCCAGATGGGGCACGCTCCCGCCTTCACGCTGGCCTCGCGTCTGGCCGCGCTGGCGCCGGGCGATCTCGACCGGGTTTTCTTCGCCAACTCCGGATCCGAGGCGGTCGACACGGCATTGAAGCTCGCGCTCGCTTATCACAAGCTTTCCGGCGCCAGCACCCGCACGCGCTTCATCGGCCGCGATCGCGCCTATCATGGCTCCTGCTTCGGCGGCACCTCGGTGGGCGGGATCCCGGCAAACCGCAACCTGTTCGAGCCGCTGCTCGACGTGGACCGGCTCCCCACCTCCGATCTGCGCCAGCGCCGGGCCTTCTTGCGTGGCGAGCCGACCACCGGCGCGGATTTCGCCGATGACCTGTCCTGTCTTGTCGCCCTCGACGGCGCCGCCACCATCGCCGCCATCATCGTCGAGCCGATGCTGGGTTCGGCCGGCGTGTTCGCGTGCCCCGAGGGCTATCTTCAGCGCCTGCGCGAGCTGACCAGCGCCCATGGTATCCTCCTCATCTTCGACGAGGTGATCACCGGCTTCGGCCGCCTCGGTCACGCCTTTGCCGCTGAGCGCTATGGCGTCGTCCCCGACATGATCTGTTTTGCCAAGGGCGTGACGAGCGGCGCCGCGCCGCTCAGCGGCGTTCTGGTGCGACGGCAGATCCATGACGCCTTCATGCAAGGGCCCGAGCATGTGCCTGAGCTCGCCCATGGCTTTACCTATTCCGGCCATCCGCTTGGCGTCGCCGCCGCCAATGCCGCCCTCGACGTCTATCGGGACGAGGGGCTGTTCGAGCGGGCACGCGCGCTTGAGCCGCTGTTCGCCGATGCGGTTCACGGGCTCAGAGGCACGCCCCACGTGACCGGCATCCGCACCATCGGCCTCGCCGCCGGCATCGATCTCGCGCCAATCGACAGAACGCCGGGCTTGCGGGGCGCGCGCGCCTTCGATGCCGCCTTCTTCGACGAGGATTTGGTGATGCGGGCCGTCGGCGATACGCTCGTCCTGGCGCCATCGCTGATTGCCACCGAAGACGACTTTGCGGTCATGACGGCAAAGATCGCGCGGACTCTCGGCAGGCTTCGCTGAACCGCGCCCGGCTTGGCCTCGCCGCGCAAGGCTGTTATCACAGGCATGAGGCGGCCAGTTTGATGTTGCGTTGCAGTAGAGTGTCGCTCATGATTCCGTGCGAGGGGGTGGCGCGAGCATGCAAGACGGCATCACCATGTCTCCCAGGCAAGGCGCCGCCTCAGGAGGGCTCGCCATGCTTGACGTGATCGTCCTGATCGCTATGGCCATCACCGCGGTCGCGTTCGCCGCGGGCCTGACGCTCCAGGCCGGCTTGCCCTTGTGGCCGGTTCTCATCGCCACTGCCGCACTGTTCTTGGTCATGGCCGCGTCCTTTGTCGTGCTCGGGCGTCAATCGGGCGCCCGCAGCGTCGGTGGCGGCGGTGACCGGTTGGACGAGCTCGAAGAGGCGCTTGAGATCATCGACGGCGATCTTCAGCGGATCGATCGGGTCGAGGACGATGTTGCCCGGCTCGATCTTCTTTCCGACCGCGTCGAACGGCTCGACCAGGCCCTGGGCGAATTCGCGCCCTCGGAGAGTTCCGGCGGGCAAGCCCGCATCGAGGAGCTCGCCACCGAGTTCGAGAATGTCTACGCCCGGATCGAGAGCTTGCGCGCCGACGTCGAGCACGAGAACCGCAGCCAGCGCGACAGGATCGCCAGTGATCTCGGGGTTCTCGAAGGCTTGATCAAGCGGCTCTCCGGCGACTTGGCCACGGCGTCGTCCGTGACGTCTGCGGCGGAGGTCGGCTTGGCGCGCGAGACGCTGTCCGCCCCGACCGTGGTCGATGTTGAAGAGATCGAGGTCGAGATCGAGGAGCTGCCGGCCGTTGAGGCCGTCATCGAGCCAATTGCCGAGCCCGAACTCGAAGACGAGATCGAAGACGAAATCGAGGCGCCGCTCACCATCGAGCCGGTGGCCGAGGAAGAAATCACGGACCTTGCGGCCAGTGAGCCCGCCGTCGCCGGCTTCATGGGCGACGATGACGATGCCGCCGACAACGAGATGCGCCGCACCATCCGCAAAGCGGTCGAAAGCGGACGCATCGAGCTTTTTCTGCAGCCGACTGTCACGCTGCCGGATCGCAAGGTCCAATACTTCGAGGCCTTGACCCGCATCACGACCTTGGACGACGAGCTCGTCCTGCCTAGCGACTACGTGCCCGTGGCCAAGCGGGCCGGCCTCATGCCGCTCATCGACAACGTGCTGCTGGTGAGAAGCGTGCTGGCCCTGCGGCTGCTCGCGCCGGAGTCAAACGTCAGGGGCGTATTCTGCAACGTCTCGATGCACTCGCTGCTCGATCCCGACTACTTTCCCGAGCTCGTCGAGTTCATGGAGGAGAACGGCGGTCTGAGCGACAGCCTCGTGTTCGAAGTGAGCCATCCCGAGATGCTCGGCCTCACCGAGGGCGAGCTCGGCTGCCTCGATACGTTGGGCGCGCTTGGCTACAGTTTCTGCCTCGACAATGTGGTCGACCTCGATGCGGACTTCGCCGGCTTGAGCGACCGCTATTTCCGCCACGTCAAGGTCAGCGCCGCGAGTTTCCTCGGCGCCCCCAGCAGGACCGCAGCCGATCTAAAACGGCGTCTCGATGGTCTCGGGATGCAGCTGATCATCGAGAAGGTCGAGGACGAGGGCGACGTAGCCGATCTCCTCGACCACGGCATCGAGCTGGCGCAAGGCTATCTCTTTGGCGAACCGAAGCCGATGGACGAAGCCCTCTCCCGCGAGTCGGAGGAGTCCGGCGCGACCTAACGCTTGAAAAAGCGGCGCGTCCTTGATCACTAGGAACGCGCCGCTTGCCGTGACCGGAAAACGTCTATTCGGCCCCGGGGCCGATCTTGTCGATCATCTCGTCTTCCATATTGCCGGCGCCCTCGCTGTCGGGCTCCTCTGAAGGGGAGTCCATCATCGAGCCATCGGGTTCCTCACCCATCATGGCCTCCGGCTCTTCGTCGGGACGCATATCCTCCTCGACCGAGAGGTCTTCCTGGTCGACCACCGGAACGGCCAAGCCCGGGACTTCGTCCAGGGATAGCGGCGACATGGCCTTGGCGGGGCCGTAAGCCGCAACGAAAGCAAGGGCAGAAGCGCCCGCCACACACGTCTTCAGCAGAAGATGACGCATTTTCGTCTCCATCGCCGCGGCTCGAGGGCCTGATGCCTTCGACCTTGATTCGGCGCGAAGCGGATTTTATCACAGAGGTTCCGGCCAAGCTCTCGGGATTCTACTGGGGAGAGGCCGAGACGGGGCAGGGGGACAAAGCATCGCAAGGGCGATGCTTGACCGTCCCACCCCGAGCCTCTAACCGGGCGCATGACCGCCACACCGCCAACCATCCCCATTGTCGACTCGCTCAAAGGGATCGGCTCCCGCTATCGCGCCTGGCTCGTCGATATTTGGGGCGTCATGCATAATGGTCGCAATGCGTTTCCCCGCGCCGCTTCCGCCACACGCGCCTTTCGCGAGAGCGGCGGTATCGTCGTGCTGCTGTCGAACTCGCCGCGCCCGAGCGGTGCGGTCAAGGAGCAGCTCCGCCAGTTTGGCGTGCCCGACGAGGCCTATGACGCCATCGTCACCTCGGGCGATCTCACGCGACATGAGCTTGGCAAGCATCCGGGCGCCCGCGTCTACCACCTTGGGCCCGAGCGCGACCGGCCGATCTTCACCGGTCTCGATGTGGTGCTGGCTGACTGGCAGGAGGCCGATCTCGTGGTCTGCTCGGGCCTGTTCAATGACGACACCGAGACGCCTGAGGACTATGGCGATCTCCTCCAGGGCTTGGCGGCACGGGCGCTCCCGATGATCTGCGCCAACCCCGATCAAATGGTCGAGCGCGGCCATCAGCTCATCTATTGCGCGGGCGCCCTCGCCGCGGTGTACGAGGCGCAAGGGGGCAACGTCATCTATGCGGGCAAGCCCTATGCGCCGGTCTACGAGTTGGCGCTCGAAACCGTCACCGGTCTGGCCGGGGGTGAGGTCGGCAAGGATCAGGTTCTGGCGATTGGCGACGGGGTCCACACCGATATCGCCGGCGCCGGCAATTTCGGCATTGATGCAGTGTTTGTGGCAAGTGGGCTGCACGCGCCGGGGGCGGGCGGCGAGGCGCTCGACGCTCCGCATGTCGCCGAGCTGTTCGCGCAAGCGAGCCGGCGGCCGCTTGCCGCCACCGTCGCGCTCAACTGGTAGGGCTTAGTTTTTTTTCCGGAACAGGGCGTCGATCCGCGCCTGATCGTGCTTCGCGCCCGGAAGGCCGGGGCCCTCGAGCGTAATCTCCGATTGAGGCATCGTGGTCGGCGTCCGCCCCGGCTCTTCGCCGGTAAGGCGCGTGGCAATGACGCGGTCGAGAGTCTCGGTGATCTTGGTGACACGCTGGCCGACGAGGTCATCGAATCCGCAGGCCGTCATGATCGACAGGATGGCCTCTTCGGCCTTCTTTGCTTCTTCCTTGTCGGCGAGCGTCAGCAGGTTTTCGGCTGAATCGAGGATTCGCGCGGCCGCGTCCTCGGCGGTGCTGCGGATGGCCGCAAGCTCACGCAGCGTATTCATGAGCAGCGTGATTTCCGCCGCGATCGACGTGTCACGGCAGCTGCACTCCGCCTTGACGGCGCGGCTTGGCCGCGACCGCTTGGCTTTGGTTCCCCCAACCTGGCCCATACGAAACCCTTTGCTCTTGTAGCTTTTTGAAAAATTCCTGCTTAGGAGGCGTCCCCGAACACCGCGTCGATCTTCGACTTGAGGGTCGCCGCGTTGAATGGCTTGACGATATAGTTGTTCACCCCGGCCTTCTTGGCCGCGATCACGTTGTCGGTCTTGGACTCGGCGGTGACCATGATGAACGGCGTGCGCGACAGATGGTCGTCGGCGCGCACCTCGCGCAGCAGCTCGTAGCCTGTCATCGGCTCCATATTCCAATCGGAGATGATGAGACCGTAGTCCTTCTCGCGCATCATGCTGAGCGCAGCGGTTCCGTCGCTCGCCTCATCGACATTGGCGAAGCCGAGTTGCTTCAAGAGATTGCGAATGATCCGGATCATCGTCTTGTAGTCGTCAACGACGAGCACCGGCATACTGGGGTCGAGAGCCATACCTTCCTCCGCTCTGTCACTCGCGCCTTTGGCTTGCCGCTTGGTCGACGCGCAAGTCTTCAAGTCGCCAAAGAACGCCAGCCCGCTCCGGCCTGCCCGGCGGCGGGATAGAAATCACCGGGTTAATGTAAGCATAGGCCGTGAACGGAGAGTTAAGCCCGGTATTTCGTGGTTTTTTGCCAAGCGATCCAGACGGCTAGACTTGTTGCAGCGCAGCAAAGCCTTCGCTATTTTGCGCCCTCACATAATCAAGCAGGGAAAGCACATGATGAGCATCGCGAACGGCCAGACGAGCCTGGGCCATGGCTATTACCTGGAGGATCTGTCCCCCGGTATGGAGGCGAGCGTCTCCAAGACGATCACCGACGCCGACGTCACGGCCTTCGCCGAGCTTTCCGGCGACGTCAATCCAGTCCATCTCGATGATGAGTTCGCGGCCGGCACCATCTTCAAGAAGCGCATCGCGCACGGCTTCCTGACCGGCGCCTTGTTTTCCACGGTGCTCGGCACCAAGCTGCCTGGGCCCGGCTGCATCTACCTCGCCCAAGGCCTCAAATTCCGTGGCCCCGTCTATATTGGCGATGAGGTGGTGGCGACCTGTAAGATCACCGCCGTCGACCCTGAAAAAGCCCGGGTCACGCTCGCTTGCGACTGTTCGGTCAACGGCAAGACCGTGCTTGAGGGCGAGGCGCTGATGATGGTCGATCGCAAGTCCAAGTAACAGGCAGGGCACGAAGGACATTCGATGGACATCGTCCGCTCCTGGCGGGACACGCCGCCCGCTCTCAAGGGCGCGGTGCTCGCCATCGGTAACTTCGACGGTGTCCATCGTGGCCATCAGGCGGTGCTCAATGAGGCGAAGCGCATTGCCGCGGCCGAGGGCAGGCCCGCGGGCGCCGTCGTGTTCGAGCCGCATCCTCGCGAGTTCTTTGCCCCCGATCAGCCGTTCTTCCGGCTGACGCCGCTCCCGGTGAAGCTCGAGTTGCTCGAGGCGCTCGGCCTCGACCAGACCTTTGTCATCACCTTCGACAAGGAATTGTCGTCGCTGTCGGCCGATGCCTTCGCCACCGACGTGGTGGCGGGGAGCTTTGGCGCGAGCCATGTCGTGGTGGGCTACGACTTCACCTATGGTAAGGGGCGCACCGGCAACGTCGAGCAGCTGACGGCGCTCGGCAAGACGCTCGGCTTCGGCGTTGACGTGGTCGCCCCCGTCACGTTGGCGGGGGGCGTCACGTTTTCGTCGAGCACGATCCGCGAGCATCTTCGCCGCGGCGAGGTGAGGGCTGCCGCCGAGCAGCTCGGCTACTGGTGGCGGGCGCGCGGCGAGGTCAAGAAGGGCGCAGGGCGGGGCAAGGGGCTCGGCTTCCCGACCCTCAACTACAAGCTCGCCCCCGGCCAGGACGTCTGCCACGGCATCTACGCCATGCGCGTCCATCATGCGGGCGAGCGTCATCACGCTGCGGGCTATGTGGGCCCGCGCCCCACCTTCGGTCCGGGCGAGTCCGTGCTGGAGGCGTTTCTCCTGGACTTCTCGGGCGATCTCTATGGCGAGCAGGTCGAGGTCGAGTTCATCGATTTTATCCGGCCCGATCACGCCTTCGACACACCCGAGGCCCTTGCCGCCCAGATGGCGACGGACTGCGAGCAGGCACGCGCTGTGCTACGTGCCGTCGACGCCGATGACCCCATGCGGCGCTTTACGCTCGGGGCCGCGCTTGCCGACCGGGCACTGGATTGTGGCAAGGCCGGTTGCTAGAACGCCTCACGTCGATTCGAGACCCGGGGTAAGAAACCAAGTACCATGGTGAAAAAAACCAAGAGCGGCAGGCCGGTCGCCAAAACCGCGGCTAAGCGCAAGTCAAAGCCCGCGGCGGCTAAGTCCGTGGCCAAGTCCAAGAAGGCTCCGGCGAAGCTGAAGATGCCCGTGGCGAAGCGGAAGACGGCGGCGAAGCGCAAACCCGCGGCTAAGCTGAGAGCCGCCCCGAAGCCCAAGAGCGCGGCCAAGCTCAAGGTCACAGCCAAGAAGGCTCCGCCCAAGAAGGTTGCGCTCAAGCCGAAGAAGGCCGCAACCAAAAAGGTCACTCCTAAGAAGCCGAGCCCCAAGAAGGTCACCACCAAGAAGGTCACCACCAAGAAGGCTCCGCCCAAGAAGGTTGCGCCCAAGCCCAAGAAGGTCGCACCGAAGCGCACCGCCGCGTCGAAGAGGACCGCGAAGCCGAAAAAGGCTGCCGCCCCCAAGACCGTTGCGCCCAAGCCGAAGAAGCCGGCGCCCGCGCCGAAGCCGAGAGCACCGAAGCCGGAAGCGCCCAAAGTGGAAGCGCCGCAGCCTGAGACCGCCAAACCCGCCGCCTCGGGCAAGGTGCAGACCGGGCGCGACTGGAGCGAAACGCTGTTCCTGCCCAAGACCGACTTCCCCATGAGGGCCGGGCTGCCGCAGCGCGAGCCGGAGCTGCTTGAGCGCTGGGCGAGACTCGGTCTCCACGCGCGTCTGCGCGAGGAGGGCATGGGGCGGGCCAAGTTCGTCCTTCATGACGGCCCGCCTTACGCCAACGGCCACCTTCATATCGGCCACGCCCTCAACAAGATCCTCAAGGACGTCATCACTCGCTCGCAAACCATGATGGGCAAGGACGCCAATTACGTGCCGGGCTGGGACTGCCACGGCCTGCCCATCGAATGGAAGGTCGAGGAGGAGAACTACCGCGCCAAGGGACGCGCCAAGCCAGACCTCAAGGACATTTCGGCGCTCATCGCCTTCCGCCGCGAATGCCGCGACGAGGCGGCCAAGTGGCTCGACATCCAGCGTGAGGAGTTCAAGCGCCTCGGCGTCGAGGGCGACTGGGACCACCCCTACACCACGATGAGCTTCGACGCGGAGGCGACCATCGCCCGCGAGTTGATGAAGTTCGCCATGAACGGGCTGCTTTATCGCGGCTCCAAGCCGGTGATGTGGTCCGTGGTCGAGCGCACCGCGCTCGCCGAGGCCGAGGTCGAGTATCAGGAGATCGAGAGCCCGGCGATCTACGTGAAGTTTCCGGTCATGTTCGCCAGCGCCGACAATCCGAATCCGCAAACGCTGCAGCATGCCTCCGTGGTGATCTGGACGACGACGCCGTGGACCATCCCCGGCAATCGCGCCATCTCCTATTCGCCGTCGATCGCCTACGGCCTTTACGAGATCACCCAGGCGCCGGACGACAATTGGGCCAAGGTCGGCGAACGGCTGATCCTCGCCGACACGCTGGCCGAGACCGTGAAGGCTGCGGCGCGGATCGATGGCTGGTCGCGGCTCGGCAACGTGACGAGCGAGATGTTGCGTCACTCCATGACGGCCCATCCGTTGCGCGACGAGAGCGACTATCGGTTCATGGTCCCGCTGCTCGCCGGCGACCACGTCACCGAGGACGCCGGCACGGGGTTCGTGCACACCGCCCCCGGGCACGGTGTGGACGATTTCGAAGTGTGGACCGCCAACGAGCGCCTGCTCCATGAGCATAAGATCGATCCGGCGATCCCGTTCACCGTCGACGAGGCGGGCTTCTTCACCAAGGATGCGCCCCGTTTCGAGGGAAAACGCGTGGTCGACGACAAGGGCAAGTTCGGCGACGCCAACAATGCCGTCATCGCCGCGCTCACAGAGGCGAACGCGCTCATCGCGCGGTCCCGCTACAAGCACGACTACCCCCATTCCTGGCGGTCCAAGAAGCCGGTGATCTTCCGCGCCACGCCGCAATGGTTCATCGCCATGGATCGTAACTTGGACCGCGACATCGATGGCGGCGACACGCTCCGGGCCCGGGCGCTCAAGGCCATCGACGACACGCGCTTCGTACCGCCGCAAGGCGAGAAACGCATTCGGGGCATGGTGGATACGCGCCCAGACTGGGTGGTGTCGCGCCAGCGCGCCTGGGGCGTGCCTATTACCGTGTTCGTGCACAAGGAGACGGGCGAGGTCGTCCCGCGCCAGGGCTTCAATGCCTCGGGCGAGCTGACCGACCGCATCACGACCGCCTTCGCGACGGAGGGCGCCGATGCCTGGTTCGTGGACGGCGCCAAGCAGCGCTTCTTGGAAGGCCTGGTGGACAACCCGGACGACTGGGAAAAGGTCACCGACATTCTCGACGTCTGGTTCGACTCAGGCTGTACCCACGCCTTCGTGCTGGAGCAGCGTCCCGACTTGGCCTGGCCGGCTTCGCTCTATCTCGAAGGCTCCGACCAGCATCGTGGCTGGTTCCAGTCCTCGCTGCTCGAGGCCTGCGGCACGCGCGGCCGCGCGCCATTCGAGGCGGTGCTCACCCACGGCTTCGTCAACGACGAGGACGGCCGCAAGATGTCGAAATCGCTGGGCAACGTGGTCTCGCCGCACGATGTCATCCGCCAATCTGGCGCGGAGATCCTGCGGCTGTGGGCCATGAGCTCAGACTATGCCGAGGACCTGCGCATCGGCGCCGACATCGTCAAGGCCAACGTCGATTCCTATCGCCGCTTGCGCAACACGCTGCGCTTCCTGCTGGGCAATCTCGCCCATTACCGCGACGAGCTTACCGTCCCCTACGCCGAGATGCCGGAGCTCGAGCGCTACATGCTCGCCCGCCTCGCCGAGATCGAGACGCAGGTGCGCGAGGGCTACGCCGCCTACGACTTCAAGCGCATCTTTCACGCGCTGCTGAATTTCTGCGTCAATGATCTGTCCGCCTTCTATTTGGACATCCGCAAGGACGCGCTCTATTGCGACGCCTATGACAGCACGACGCGCCGCGCGGCGCTCACCGTGCTCGATCAGGTCTTCGCCGCGCTCACGGCCTGGCTCGCCCCCATGCTCTGCTTCACCATGGAAGAGGCGTGGCTCACCCGCTTTCCGGACGACAAAGGCTCGGTGCATCTGCGGAGCTTCCCCGACGTGGCGCCTGAGTGGCGCGACGAGGCGCTTGCCGAGAAGTGGGGACAGGTGCGGCAGGTCCGCCGCGTGGTCACCGGCGCGCTCGAGATTGAGCGCAAAGAAGGCCGCATCGGCTCGAGCCTCGAAGCCGCGCCCAAGGTTTATGTTCCGGACGCCGGCTTGCGCGAGGCCCTGCGGGGCGTCGACCTTGCCGAGATCGCCATCACGAGCGGCGCGGTCCTGAGTCCCGAGGAGGGCCCCCAAGACGCCTTCCGCGTAGACGATGTGCCGGACGTCGCCGTGGTCTTCGCCCGCGCAGAGGGCAAGAAATGCGCGCGGTCGTGGCAGATCCTGCCCGAGGTGGGGTCAGACCCGGAGTTCCCCGAATTATCGCCGCGCGATGCGGCCGCCGTGCGCCAGTTCGATGCGCGCGCGCGCCGGGGCGGGTAGCGCCATGCTTCGTCATTGGCTCTGGGGACAGCTCTCGCCGCTTGGGCTCGCGATTGCCGCCCTCACGGTTATCGCCGACCAGGGCAACAAGCTGTGGATGCTCAATGTCTATGACATCGGCGCCAAGGGGACGGTTACCGTCGCCCCGTTCCTTGATCTCGTGCTCGTTTGGAACCGGGGCATCAGCTATGGCCTGTTGCCCCAGGACAGCCCCTTGGGACGCATTGGGCTCGTCCTCTTTGCGTTTGTCGCGAGCCTGGCGCTGACCGTCTGGCTCGCCCGGGTGACCTCAGCCCTGACCGCAGCCGCCATCGGCCTCATCATCGGTGGCGCCATCGGCAATGCCATCGACCGCCTAGCCTATGGCGCGGTGGCGGATTTCTTTGCTTTTCACGCTTTTGGCTTTGAGTGGTACATCTTCAACGTCGCCGATGTGGCCATAGTTGCCGGGGTTATCGGACTTCTGTATGACTCATTGTTCGGGGGTCACAAAAAGGCCGGAAACCTCTCCAAAATGTAAATCAAATCCGCTGTTTGCCGGATCTGAGGGGATCGTTGGGGCACTTCGTCGCCATATCGCGCATTGACCGGGCCGTGACGCTCGCCGGCGCTCTTGCCTGCGCGCTCGTCCTTGGCGGCTGCGGTGCCGTCGCGTTCGAAGGTAAGATCTTCGATTATATGGGTGTCTCCGGGGACCGCCAGCAGACTGATGTCCACATGAGCGAGCGCCCCCCGCTCATGGTTCCGCCCAGTTTGAACACATTGCCCCAACCTGGCACAAATGCAGCCGTGGCCACGGCCCGCCAGGATTGGCCGGACGATCCCGAGCGGGCGCGCAAACGTGTCGTTGAGGCGCAGCAGGCCAAGGAGGCCAAGGCCGAGGCCGAGATTGATCCGATCAATCCTTATGCCGGCAAGCCGACCCTGCTCGATAAGCTGTTCAAGCCGAAGCGGACAGTGACGGAGCCGGTCGCCGATGTGCCGGAGCCCGACGCGTCCGACCGGGTCCCGGACAGCAGCACCGTCGCCCAGTCCCGGCCGACGCCGCTGACGCCCCACGTGCCGCAAGCCCCGGTGCCAGTTGACGATCTTACCCCGGCGACGCCTGGCAGTTACGGCGACGTCTCTGGCGGCAATAACGCCGGCTTTTAGCTGATCCGCTAACCAAGCGAACGCCGTCCAATCGCCGTCTGAGGCCTTTGGCCGCGTTCTTGCACCCTCCAGAACCATCGGAATTGCTTGAAAAACCCGCCCAGGGGGCCGACATGTGGCACATCGGTTAGCGGCTAGTTAAGCTTACCATCCCGCTCGCCACCCACATGCCTGCCGCTAACCCCAGGCCTCGCTCAATGGTGATATGGATGGTAGATCAACTGACCGCCGCTCTCGACCTGCGAGCCGGCTTGGTCTTAGCCTGTGTGAGTCTTGCTTCGATGTCGGTTGCTGCCGTTGCGGCTGAAAAGGCCCCGTCCGATCGCGTCAGCGAGTTCACCCTCGCCAACGGCTTACAGGTCGTGGTCGTCCCCGACCATCGTGCGCCGGTCGTGACCCAGATGGTCTGGTACAAGGCGGGCGCGGCGGACGAGCCGCCCGGCTCCTCGGGCATCGCCCACTTCCTCGAACATCTCATGTTCAAGGGCACCGACAAGATCCCGACCGGCCAGTTTTCCAAGATCATCGCCAAGAACGGCGGCGAGGATAACGCCTTCACCAATCACGACGTCACCGCCTATTTCCAGCGCGTCGCCAAGGATCGCTTGGCCACGGTGATGGAGATGGAAGCCGACCGCATGGCCAATCTCCGCCTGTCCAAGGAGGACGTGGCGACCGAGCGTGATGTCATTCTCGAGGAGCGCCGCTCGCGCGTCGACAACGATCCCGGCAGCATCCTGCAAGAGCAGATGATGGCAGCGCTTTACCGCAACCATCCTTACGGCATCCCCATCATCGGCTGGGAGCATGAGATCAAGGCTCTTAATCGCGACGACGCCTTTGCCTTCTACCGCCGGTTCTATGCCCCGCAGAATGCGATTCTCGTTGTCGCCGGCGACGTGGAGCCCGGCGAGGTGAAGACTCTCGCCGAGAACACATTCGGCCAGATCAAGAGGACAGGCGACGCGAACCCGCGGGTCCGTCCGCAGGAGCCCGAGCACGACGCGCCGGTCAAGGTGACGCTCGAGGACCCGCGCGCCGGCCGCACCACGGTGCAGCGCTATTATATCGTTCCGAGCTATGCCTCCGCCGAGCCCGGTGAAGCCGAAGCCCTCGATCTGTTGGCGCGTATCGCCGCCCACGGCACGGTTGGACGCATCTATAAGCGTCTCGTAATGGAGCAGAAGGCGGCGGCGAGCGCCGGCGGCTGGTACACCGAGTCCGGTCTCGATTCCGGCCGGCTCGGCTTCTACGCCATCGCCGGCGAGGCGCACACGCCCGAGGACATCGAGGCGGCCATCGACGGTGTCGTCGCGGAGCTGCGCGAGACTGGGGTTACGCAAGTCGAGCTCGACCGGGCTCGCGCCTCCCAGATTGCCGAGTTCGTCTACAACTCCGACTCGATTTCGCGCATGGCCCGCCAATACGGCTGGCGGCTCGCGGCCGGGATGACCGTCGAGGACGTCGAGGAATGGCCCGAGCGGCTCAAGCAGGTCACCGTTGCCGATATCCGCGCCGTGGCCCGCAAGTATCTTGTTGATAACAACGCGGTCACGGGCATCCTCACGCCGGCCCCCGAATATACGAGCAGCATTGGCGAGAAACCCGCCCCCCCGGCGGCAGGCAACGGCAAGTCGTAGCGGCGGATGATCATTCGCTCCCCGTTTACCTCTCTCTTGCTGCGGCTTGGCTTGTCGCTGGCGGCGCTCACGCTGTTGGCTTTCCCCGCGGCGGCTCAAGGGAGCGGTATGAAGATTCAAGAGGTTACGAGCCCCGGCGGCATCAAGGCCTGGCTGGTCGAGAGCCACGCAAATCCGTTGATTGCGCTTCGCTTCGCCTTTCGCGGCGGCGCCTCCCAAGACGATCCGGGCAAGGATGGCTTGGCCTATTTCGTCACGGCGATGATGGACGAGGGCGCGGGCGATCTCGGCTCCACGGCCTTCCAGGAGCGCGAGCAAGAACTCGCCATGCGCATGAGCTTCGACGCCAGCCGCGACGTCATGCTCGGCAACGTCCAGACGCTGACCGAAAACAAGGACGCCGTGTTCGACCTGGTGCGGCTTGTCCTGTCGCAGCCTCGCTTCGACGACGACGCGCTTGAGCGCGTGCGCGCGCAGATTCTGGCCGGGCTCAAATTCGACGAAAACGATCCGGAGACCGTGGCCTCCCTTGCTTGGGACCGTCTGGCCTTCCGGGATCACCCTTACGGGCGCCCCGTGAAAGGTACCGCGGCATCGATCGCCGCCATTACTCCCGATGACCTCCACGATTATGTGAGGCGCGTGTTCGCCCGCGACAAGCTCGTGATCTCGGTGGTCGGCGACATCGACGCCGACGAGCTCGGCAAGGCGCTCGACAAGATGTTCGGCGATCTGCCGGCGGATTCGGATCTCGTGACCGTAGCCGAGGCCGACCCGCCGCTCGGGCCCACCCGCGAGCTCATCGTCATGGACGTGCCTCAGTCGGTGGCGCAGTTCGGCCTTCGCGGCATCGGCCGCCAAGACAAGGACTTCATCGCCGCCTACGTGCTCAACTACATCATCGGCGGCGGCGGCTTCTCCTCGCGCCTGATGGAAGAGGTGCGCGAGAAGCGCGGCCTCGCCTACTCGGTCTATTCCAACCTCTACCCCTATCAGCACGGCGCCGTATTCGTCGGCAACGTCGCCAC
>Ga0209386_1000352_pt1 | contig 23513 bp, 22 predicted proteins | sample NGEPertwo_FD_184510 | JGI IMG/M metagenome (GOLD analysis project Ga0209386, IMG submission 184510) | Arctic peat soil microbial communities from the Barrow Environmental Observatory site, Barrow, Alaska, USA - NGEE Permafrost154B-two... | ecosystem: Environmental > Terrestrial > Soil > Wetlands...
CGTATGAATTAGTCTTTGAGGATGTCCGTATTCCCGCTGAAAATCTTCTTGGGGCAGAAGGTCAAGGCTTTAAAATTGCTATGCAGACACTCGATTTTGGTAGAATCGGCATCGCTTCCCAAGCATTAGGAATCGCACAAGGTGCTTATGAGCAAGCTCGTAAATACACCAAAGAAAGAGAACAGTTTGGCCAACCCATTGCTGCATTTCAAAACACCGCTTTCAAATTAGCTGACATGGCTACACAAATTGAGGCTGCACGCCTGCTTGTATATCAATCAGCCTATCTGGCTACTGAACATAAACCAGTTGGAAAGGCTTCCGCAATGGCTAAACTGTTCGCATCCGAAACTGCTATGGCCGTAACCACAATGGCAGTTCAGCTCCACGGAGGATATGGCTATACACGTGATTATCCTGTTGAGCGCATGATGCGGGATGCTAAAATTACCGAGATCTATGAAGGAACTAATGAGATTCAAAGAATTGTCATTAGTACTATGATCCTTAAAGAGCAGTAGGAATAGATCTAATCTTTGTGGGCAGGGCCTTCAAATCAATCAAAAGTTTATTTTAGTTAAAGCGCCTATTTAGGCGCTTTAACTAAATCGAGTAACAATTTAAAGATACGATTCCTAGTTTTATAAAAGCAGTGAATATTGATGAAAGAGATGATTATTAATGAGAGACGTTGTTATTGTAAGTGCCGTACGGACACCTGTTGGTTCTTTCTTAGGTAAATTAGGACAAATTTCAGCCGCAGATTTAGGAGCACTTGCCATCGCGGAAGCCATGAAGCGAGCAGGAATTACACCTGACCAAGTCGATGAAGTTATTATGGGCAACGTGTTACAGGGGGCATTAGGACAAAATCCCGCTCGACAAGCGTCGATGAAAGCCGGGATCCCTCAGGAAGTTCCTTCATGGACTCTTAATAAAGTATGTGGCTCAGGCATTAAATCCGTAGTTTGCGCCGCTCAAGCCATTATCTCTGGGGATGCTGATATCGTTGTAGCAGGGGGGATGGAGAGCATGTCTTTAGCACCTTATGCACTTCCCAAAGCTCGTACAGGATATCGGATGGGTAATGGGACCATGATTGATACCATGATTAATGATGGATTAACCGACGCCATGAACAATGTTCATATGGGCGTAACGGCTGAAAACATAGCAGAACAGTTTGGTATTTCCCGCGAAGAACAAGATCGTTATTCAGTGACAAGTCAAAATCGTGCAGAGGCGGCCACTAAAGCTGGTAAGTTCGAAGAGGAAATTTTACCCGTGACCATTCCACAGCGTAAGGGAGATCCCATCGTTGTCTCTCAGGACGAATTCCCACGTTTTGGTGCAACGTATGAAGGCCTGGCTAAACTAAGAGGCGCGTTTAAAAAGGATGGAACCGTTACTGCAGGAAATGCTTCGGGGATTAATGATGGGGCTGCCGCAGTGGTTGTTATGTCAAAAGAAAAAGCTCTGGAATTAGGTTTAACCCCTCTTGCTACCATCACATCATGGGGCTCAGCAGGCGTAGATCCGCTAATTATGGGAACCGGACCCATTCCCGCAAGTCGTAAGGCGTTAAAAAAAGCTGGGCTAAAAATTGAAGATATTGATTTAGTGGAAGCGAACGAAGCCTTTGCTTCTCAAACTTTACGTGTTGCTAAAGAGTTGCAATTGGATATGTCGAAGACCAATGTGAATGGTGGAGCGATTGCGATCGGTCATCCTGTTGGCGCTTCTGGAACCCGAATACTCGTAACATTATTGCACGAAATGAAACGAAAAAATGCCCAGCGTGGATTGGCCACACTCTGTATCGGTGGAGGTCAAGGGATCGCCATAATTGTCGAAAGATAAGAACTTAAGATTCTAAGATCTTCTCGACGACCATTTCTTTATTCTGAAATAGAAATAAAGGGGGCTTTTTTAATGTATATGGAGGAGTATCGTAGTAAGTGTGTTTCAGCCGATGAAGCGGTAAAAACGGTTCGTAGTGGGGACTGGGTAGAGTTCGCTTGGGCTGCAAGCTATCCTGGGTTATTAGATGAAGCATTGGCACGGCGTAAAGAGGATCTTCAAGATGTGAATTTGCGCGGAGGTGTCCTCTTGAAGCCTTTGGCTTGTGTGGACAGTGATCCTACTGGTGAACATTTTACCTGGAATAGCTGGCACTTCGGTGGATATGAACGGAAGTTGGCTCAAAAGGGTTTGGCTTATTATGCTCCTATAAAATATTCTGAAGTACCCAGGTACTTACGTGAGAATGTACAAACAGATGTCGTGGCTATTCAGGTTGCGCCGATGGACGTTCATGGTTTTTTCAGCTTCGGGGTCTCCGTATCTCACTATGCAGCAGCCATTGACAAAGCCCGCGCTGTCATCGTTGAGGTTAATGAAGATATGCCGAGAGCTCATGGCGGCTATGACCATACAGTTCACATTTCAAACGTAGATTGTGTTGTTGAAGGCGGGCACCGAGGACTTCCGCAATTACCTTCGTCTGTTGCCTCAGAGCTTGATAAACAAATTGCCGCATTTGTGTTGCCAGAAATTAAGGATGGAGCCTGTATTCAATTGGGAATCGGCGGCATGCCTAATGCGTTAGGGCAGATGATTGCAACCTCTGATCTTAAAGACTTAGGAATTCACACGGAAATGTTGGTTGACGGATTTGTGGATATGGTAGAAGCTGGTAAAGTCACTGGGATGTGCAAAAAATTAGATAGGGGCAGGATCGTCTTCGCTTTCGCAGCAGGCACACAAAAACTCTATGATTTCATGAGAGATAACCCCTCAGTAGCTGGGTTTCCTGTCGATTATACTAATCATCCATTTATTGCTTCTCAAAACGACCAATTGATTTCTATTAATAGTGCTCTAGAAATCGACTTAACGGGTCAGGTTTGTTCTGAATCTGCTGGATCCAATATGATTAGTGGCGCGGGTGGCCAGCTTGACTTTGTGGAAGCAGCCTATAATTCTAAAGGCGGAAAAAGTTTCATTTGTCTACCTTCCACCTATAAGGATAAAGCCGGTAAAATTCATTCTCGAATTAAAGGCTTGATGACCTTGGGGTCGGTGATTACAGATAGTCGTCCAACTGTTCACTATGTGGTCACAGAGTTTGGAAAGGTCAATCTTAAAGGCTTATCTACTTGGCAGCGAGCAGAAGCTTTGATTTCCATCGCTCACCCTGACTTTAAAGAAGGACTGATTGAGGAAGCCAAGAGTCTTAAAATTTGGCGTAAAAAATCATAAAGAGTTTGACACGTTGTTGGAACTAAGAGATACTTTAAAACAAAGCGCCTATTGAGGCGCTTTGTTTTAATTCTAGCATTTATATATAGGAGATGACTGATAATGAGAGAAGTTGTTATAGTTAGTGCAGTGCGTACACCCGTCGGGACTTTTGGTGGTGTATTAGGGAAAATACCAGCGACAGTTTTGGGCGCGATTGTCATTAAAGAGGCTATGAAACGGGCAGGTATTGCCCCTGAACAAGTAGATGAGGTTATTATGGGAAGCGTACTTCAGGGTGGACAGGGCCAAAATCCTGCACGTCAAGCGTCGATTCAAGCTGGAATTCCACAGGAAGTCCCTTCATGGACACTGAATAAACTCTGCGGTTCTGGCATCAAATCAATTGTCTGTGCCGCTCAGACTATTATGGTCGGTGATGCTGATATTGTAATTGCTGGCGGAATGGAAAGTATGACTATGGCCCCATATATTCTTCCCAAAGCTCGTACAGGTTATAGGATGGGCAACGATACTATGATTGATTCTATGATTTCCGATGGATTGACCGATGCTTTCTCCAACGATCACATGGGTGTGACAGCAGAAAACATTGCAGAACAGTTTGGTATCTCCCGAGAGGAACAAGATAATTATTCCGTGACGAGCCAAAATCGTGCGGAAGCAGCCATAAAAGCTGGGAAGTTTGAAGAGGAAATTATTCCGGTGACCATTCCGCAACGCAAAGGAGATCCCATCGTTGTCTCTCAAGATGAATTTCCACGTTTTGGCGCAACTTATGAAGCCTTGGCCAAGTTGCGGCCCGCTTTTAAAAAGGAGGGAACCGTGACTGCGGGAAATGCGTCAGGTATTAATGATGGTGCTGGCGCAGTGGTTGTTATGGCGAAAGAGAAAGCAGAGGAATTAGGCTTAACCCCTCTTGCAACAATAGTATCATGGGGATCTGCAGGCGTAGATCCTCAAATCATGGGAACAGGTCCTATCCCAGCAAGCCGTAAAGCATTAAAAAAAGCTGGGCTGAAAATTGAAGATATAGATTTAGTGGAAGCCAACGAAGCCTTTGCTTCTCAAACTTTACGAGTTGCTAAAGAGCTAAAACTTGATATGACGAAGACAAATGTAAATGGTGGAGCCATTGCCCTAGGTCATCCGGTCGGTGCTTCTGGAACTCGTATTTTCGTGACATTATTGCACGAGATGAAGCGCACAAATGTACATCGCGGGCTGGCAACCCTATGTATTGGAGGAGGTCAAGGAATCGCCATCATTGTAAAACGATAGCACCTTAATCAAGGGCGTTTAGCCCGTTGTACATCACATAGAGTGAATGACAAAGAAGGTAGTCCCTCTACAGGGACCCTTCTTTATCTGTTTTTGTAGACAAGCTTGCATGCAACAGTTAGAATTGGAAAAGGAAGGTGTGTTTTCAATGTAGTTGGAACAATCTAAGATTGAGAGATGAGTGAATTGGGTAAAAAAAGTGACCTGCGGATTCCACCAAGACAACCTTCCTGGAATATATGGCAAGGCTTGTTGATGATTTCGCTTGTGACGTTGCTTGAATATCCGCTTGGTTGGTTGAAAACGCCAAATGACCTAGATTCTTTGCGCGGTATTTTAATCTTTATTGGGGTGGGATTAGGGGATGCTCTCCTCTATTTTTGCGTTATTTGGATATTTCTCCGACTTATACGTCGACCGTTTTCTGATCTGGGTTTTGTTAGGCCTCTCAAACGTTTTGTTTGGCTGGGAGTGCTCGTTGGAATCTTATTGTTTTTAGGTATTGGCGTTTTAGGAAACGCCTTGACCCACATAGTTGGAACCCCAGCTCCCCAAAGTTTTACGGTAGCAGTAAAAGGGGTAGACTATCAATGGGAATTTGCCCTTCTTGCTTTATTAGGTGGGGTTGTCGCTCCGATTAAGGAAGAGATGCTCTTTCGTGGCCTAATTTACCCGCCACTTCGGAAAGCCCTTGGACGCGGTAAGGGAATGCTTTTAACGGGACTGTTTTTTGCGACGTTACATTTTGATATTGTCAGGTTTTTACCCTTGTTAATTGGAGGAGTCCTACTTGCGTGGTTGTACGAGAGATCCTCGAGTATTTGGCCTGCTGTTGTAGCTCATGGAACCTGGAATATTTTAATGGCTGCTGCATTATGGATTCAACGATATTAGGTAATTAAGGAGATAGTTATGAACAATAAATTATTAGAAAACAAGGCCTTGGGCGAAACGTCATCTTTAGAATGTCTTCGTCTCCTCTCAGACGGCTCAGGTATAGGATATATGAACGGTATTGCAACGTTTGTGCCGGGACTCCTTCCTGGTGAAACCGGGGAAGTTGTAGTGTATGAAGCTAAAAAGAAATGGCAACGGGCTCGACTTCTGAGTATTATCAAATGCTCGTCTGAACGCATCGAGGCACCATGTTCTGTTTTTGAAGGGTGTGGGGGATGCCAGCTACAGCATACTAATTACGAAGAGACCTTACGCTGGAAGCAACGGTGGGTTGAGGATGCACTCACTAGAATTGGAAAAGTAAGCGTTGAGGTCAAGCCCGTTATCGGGCTGCCAGTGCCATGGCGTTATCGCAATAAGGCACGGCTTCACCGTGAACCTACTGGTAAATTAGGATATTATAAGGAAAAATCCAAGGATCTTATCCATTTTTCGGATTGTCTTCTATTAAGTGAGCGTATGAATCGCTGGATTCGACTGACGGAGGAATTTTTGAAAGAGGGGTTTGAGGAAATACATACCTTAACGTTTAGTGAGAACATAAAGAAAGAGGGAACTCTACTCTTAGAGGGAACTCCTAAGAAAGTATTATCTGCTGAAGATAACCCGGAATTCTTTGAAGCTCTTTTTAAAGAAGGCGTACGCTCGGTTTGGGGAACCGATTCGGAAGGCGGTTTATCGTTGGTTTGGGGAGAAGAAGCATTTCAGCAAACTATCCTTGACATGACCTTTGACGTGTCTCCGCTATCGTTTTTGCAAGTAAATTCTATTCAAACGGATGTCCTTTACACCCATGTTCTGGAGGAGGCAGCTCTCACGGGAGAAGAAATCGTCTGGGATCTATATTCTGGAATTGGCACCCTTGCCATAGCTCTTTCCTCAAAGTCCCAGAAGGTTACGGGCATCGAAGAAAATCCGTTTGCAGTGGAGGATGCCATCCAAAACGCAGTCAATAATAATGCTGTGGGGCATGTTGAATTTCTTAAGGGGAAAGTCGAGTCGCGGATGATGAAGATAGAGGAGCAGCCCGATGTCGTTGTGTTAGATCCACCCAGAGCAGGAATGCATCCCATCGTCGTGCAACGCTTACTTGAGCTAAAGCCCCAACGTATTATCTATGTGTCTTGTGATCCAGGAACATTGGCCCGAGATATCAGTGTGCTTTCACTAGGCGGATATAAGGTTGAAAGCGTGCAACCGGTCGATATGTTCCCCTGGACACAGCACGTGGAGACGGTCGTTTGTCTCAATATAAAACACAGCTAGAATTAGCCTGTGGTGCGGACGTCGAGGTTTAAGAGCAAATTGTGTGACGTTTAACGAGACCAGAATTAGATTTAGAGTGCATTTGCTTGAAATATATGTAATAAGATAATTTGCTGAGGAGTTTTATATTTCTTACTATTGAAAAGGGGTTAGCTTAATTGAGTCAAATGATCAAATATATTCCAGTGGGAGTATGTTCAAAGGAAATAAACTTCTATATAATAGATGGCAAACTTAAAAATGTAGAGTTTGTAAAAGGCTGTAATGGATATGGTCAGGGAGTATCTAAACTGGTAGAAGGTATGGATGCGATAGATGTTGCAAAAAGATTAAAAGGGATTAAGTGTCAGAATGGAACATCATGTCCAGACCAGCTGGCGGCTGCAATAGAAAGTTCTTTAAAATAATAGACGAATTCTAAATGTACAATTATTATGCTGTAATTGCCATGGCCAAGGGCTTGGTCAGTCGTTGGGAATAAAATAAGTAAAAAAGGGTTCTAACAAATCTTGTTACAAGGTTGTTAGGGCCCTTTATAATTTTTTGTCATAAATAATTAGTGAGGGTTGTAGTATTCAATAATTAAAGTATAATGTTATTAGTATATTAGAAACTTATTACATACTATATGGAGTGAATATGAAAGCAGTTATATGTGGGGGGGCAAGATGTGAGCAGTAATGAAAATAACCTAACGATAGGGAGACAAGACTATTTTAGAGATTGGAGGGCGATTGTTGGATGAATATAAACAAGGATGGTAATAAGATTATTATGTTGCTCGGTTTAGCGGGCTTTATCGTTATGGCAGATAACTGGGTGGTATCTCCCATACTGCCAGCCATTTCACAGAATCTAGATATTGATATTTCAAGAGCGGGACTCTTAATCTCGGCCTATATGATCCCCTTTGGAATTTTTCAGATCATTTTTGGCCCTTTGGCAGATCGATATGGGAAAAAACAGGTAATCACCTCTGCAATGATTTTGTTTACGATAGCGACGGGGCTTTGTGCGCTCGGCACAAGTTTAACGAGTTTGTCAATATTCAGGGCACTCACTGGAGTGTTTGCCGCATCAGTTATGCCAATTTCCCTTGCTTTGATCGCAGATATGTTCCCAATCAAGGAAAGACAGGGCGCGATAGGGACGTTTATGGGTATATCATTTCTTGGTCAAGGACTCAGCATGGCAATCGGAGGCACCATTGCCTACTTCTTCAATTGGAGAGGGGTATTTGGCATCTATGCGGTTCTGGCCGTAATTCCAACGTTATTGCTCCTGAAAAATTACAAGTTGCTCCCTTCGGAGAAGCACCCTGACAGCAAACTATTTGCGCCGTATGCTAAGCTACTGGGAACGAGCAGAAGTTTGTATACGTATATCATCGTTTTACTCGAGGGACTTTTGATTATTGGAAGCTTTTCTTATGCAGGGGTTTATATCGCTAAAACGTATGGCTTTAACTATCTATACATCGGTTTAATTATGACTGGATTTGGAATCATGTCAGTTATTGGCGGGAGAATGAGTGGTAAACTTGCGGCAAAAATTGGTGCACGTAAAGTATTGAGCTTGGGACTTGCGTCAGCAGCTGTTGCGGATCTAATTATCTATCAATATGGTCATGTATTAGGGATGTTGATTTTTGGTATTGCTTTATTGGGACTTGGTTTCATCTTTACACATTCTACGCTTCTCACAAGAGCGACAGAGTTTGCCCAGAAGGCTCGAGGTTCAGCCATGTCACTGGTAGCCTTCTTTTTCATGGGTGGTGGCGGTGTCGGTACTGCAATTGGGGGTAGGGTAATTTCAGCCGTGGGGCTTAGTAACCTTTTCCTGATTAATGGTATCGGGCTCATTATGACTTTATTGTTGAGCTTTGTCATGATACGGGATCATGTGGTAGAACCCCATGAAGGCTAGGAATTATAACGGGAATATATAATTGTGAAATCGTCCAGCGTTTTGTTGGACGATTTCACTAGTTAAACATAAATAATGCCACCCACTGAAACCTGGGCATCTGTACAGAAGGTACAGATGCCCAGGTTTCTCTCTTAATCTTATTTGAGTCAGTTGATATCCCCAACAAACACATAGACCAAAATTTATCAATCAATACTGAGTGAATTGTCTTGGACATATTTTTTACCCAATCTCAGGGATATCTCAGCTTTCCCAAGCTCTTTTCCTAAATATGCAGCGTGATCGAGCCTGGACACTAAACCGCGTCGGATCGCCGTTTTATAGATGCTTCCTGCATCCATTCCTTTAATGACCTCGTTGCGGATGCTTTCAGTCGTGTAGTGTTCACAGATGATATTCTCGGAAGCGTCATCTGTAAGGATAACAAAGAAACCCTCGGAATCTGGTTCCCATTCCTTTGAGGGCTCCGCAACGATCAACTTCGTTGTCGGGCTCGTGGGGGGCAGCGACAATGGCTTATCTTTGGACTTATTCAAACACTGTTCAATGATAGCTTGTAATCGTTTAATATCTGTCGTTCCAATTTCATCGATGACGTCGATATTAACCCTAAATGCTTCAATTTCAACTTCAGTAATGTTCTTTAAAATAGGTCTAGGTCCCACGGCTCCGACAATATTTCCGTCTTCCCTTAGGCCGTTTGCTTTCAGCGAGAGAAGCGCTTGCCCTGCCTTATGTCCTCGTGAATCTTTTCCGCAGAGGATTAAGTATCCAATAGCTGGGTTCGAAACGACATTTCGGATAACTTTTTCAATGCCTAAATTTTCAGTAGAAAGTGGGCCAGTCAGAGCAATTTTATCCATAAGGGCCGCTGCGTCTAACTCGTGAGGCAAATCAGTATCACCTAAAGTACAAACGGCTATTCTTGCATCTCTCTTACCTAATATATAATCTCCTTCTACCACCGGCAGATATCGGGGTATTTTAGTAGCGGACTCTTTTGTTCATTCGATGTGCTACACCCGCAAGACGTCGGCGTCATGTTAAAGAGTCCTACATTGTTGTTTAATCGGTCGGCTAAGCCTCGCATAACTTTACTAAAGTGATTATATGGTTCAATGGGAAGACACGTCTCACAACCCAGACATTTGTGCCGATTAAGATTCCCTGTATTTAGCCACTCAGCCATCTCTAGCTGAACGGTCTGAGAGAGTTGGGATTTCTCCCTATTAAGATCGCCCAGAATGGCCGCAACTGTGTCCAGAATGGCTAGGCCGTCTTTTATTGGACGGTCTGGCCATATATTTTTTCCTGATTATTTTCACGATCTTGGCAGGAAAACAAGGAAAAATCCGGAATATTGTAGGTGTAGCCTCTCGAATCAGGGGGAAATGGAAAGGCGGAGTCAGGTGAGAACATTAAAGATTTATCAGGTGGATTCATTCACTACTGAGAAATTCAAAGGTAATCCTGCTGGTGTAGTTATGAACGCAGATGGACTTACCGATCAAGAAATGTTGAACATTGCTAGAGAATTGAACAACTCAGAAACAGCATTTATATTTATACTTTCACCTGATGGAACCGATCACGAGGTGAGAATTAGATATTTTACGCCCCAAACCGAAGTCCCAGTGTGCGGACATGCCACCATCGCCGCTCACTATGTTCGGGCTATCGAAAATAAATTGGACACTTCCACGGTCATTCATAAGATCGGGATTGGAATTTTGCCGGTCGAAATAATTAAAGAGGGCAACGATTATTCCGTAATAATGACTCAAGGTAGAATCGAGTTCAATCAACCACTTGCTAAGCAAGAAAAGGAAAATATCATTAAAGCACTGGGTTTAAAAGAGGATGATTTGGACCAGCGTTGCCCAATACAAATTGTTTCTACTGGACATTCCAAAGTTATCATTGGAATTAAAACTAGAAGTAAGTTAGATGCACTAACACCGGATATGCTTGTATTAACCCAAATAAGCAAAGTAATTCACTGTAATGGATATTTTGTTTTCACAATGGATTCAGAAGAAACGGAGATTTCAACTCACGGAAGAATGTTTGCACCCGCCATTGGTGTGAACGAAGATCCGGTAACGGGAAACGCTCATGGTCCTCTGGGAGCATATTTAGTTGAGTATGATTTGGCGGAATATAATGGTTCTCACTTTTCTTTCAAAGGTGAACAAGGAAGTGCTATTGGGCGTAGTGGCATAGTAGACGTGACGATCAATATACGTGACGGCAAACCGGAACAAGTCAAAATTGGTGGAAGAGCTGTTATTGTGTTTAAGACAGAATTCCAAATTTGAACAAAGGAAGTTTGATCAAGGTAAACATATGATGGGCATTGCGCTAAAGCAGAAAGAGGAACTAACATGTATTTGATACCATTGCCACGTAAGATTACAGCACAGGATGGATTATTTCTGATAAACCATCATACTGCCATTGTGTTAGATGTTATGCAGGATGACAATGATTTGGAAACAGCAAAGTTGTTACAGCAAGAAATTAAAAAGGTTATCGCCATTACGCTGCCCATAAAAAAAATGCTGCAAGGTGAAAGAGATCTTGCTGTCAACTGCATTTTATTTCAACATAATAACATGGATAGTAAAGAGGAAGCCTACCGGCTGGCTGTGACCTCTGATAATATTACCATTACCGCTTGTTCCAATCGCGGTTACCTGTATGGGGCAACGACGTTGATTCAGCTCTGCAAGCGGTTTCGTGGGAAGATCGAATGTGTGGATATTACTGATGAACCCTGCTATTCAAATAGAGGCTATCTGCTAGATGTTAGCCGGGGAAGGATGCCGACTCTGGAAACTCTGAAAACGCTGGTGGATCGATTGGCATTGTATAAAATTAATCAGCTTCAGTTGTATATGGAAAACTGTTTACGCTTAGACGGGTTTGAGGAAATATGGTCACAGACGGATCCTTTTTCCCAAGAAGACATTCTGGAGTTGGATTATTACTGCAATATGAGAGGCGTTGAGTTGGTGCCATGCGTAGCCACCTTTGGCCATTTATATGATCTACTCAATTCAGTGGGCTTTGGTAAATACAGAGAAATGGACAGCGCGAGGGGAGAGACCTTTACATGGTATAACCGCATGAGATATGCCATTATGAATGTGTCCGACCCCGAAAGCTTTACGCTAATCGAGGGTATTCTTGACCAATATATGCCCTTGTTTCGCAGCAATAAAATAAACATTTGTTGTGATGAAACCTTTGATTTGGGCAAGGGAAAAAGTGCTTCTATGGCTAAAATAATGGATTATGGAGAACTGTATCTTTTTTATGTCAACCAGTTAGTGGAGTATCTTCAAAGCAAGGGGAAGGAGGTTATGATTTGGGGGGATATTGTTAAAAACCATCCCAAACATTTGGATAAACTCAATCCTCAAGTTACCTGCCTAAACTGGTATTACGATTATGGCGCTAAGGAAGAAACTGTTAAAATATTTTCTGACAAAGGTTTAAAGCAGTATGTATGTCCTAGCGTATCTGGTTACAGCAGATTGGTAAATGCCTACGACATGAGTTTTACGAATATCCGGGAGATGGCAAAGTTCGGTATTCAGTATCATGCAGTGGGATTTTTAAATACCGATTGGGGGGATTGCGGCCACATTAATATGCCGTCTTTGGCCATTCCCTGCATGATTTACGGCGCGGCACTGGGCTGGAACGTAGAGGATGACAGGGATTTCAGTACCATAGACAAAGTTGTTTCTGTGGTTGAATATGGAGACCATGGGGAACATCTAGTGGGACTGTTGCGTGAACTTTCTCATCAAGACATCATCACCTTTAAAGATATGGCATTTTTCAGGGATTATAAGGTCTACAATCAGAACTACATTGAATCTGGAATCAACCTGAATGAAAAGGCTAAACAGGAAATGCTGCAAGCTTCTGAGGACCAACTTAAGTCAGCAGTCACCCGATGTGAGGAAATCTTCGATTCCCTTATACAAAATAATATGGGTTCTTATGCAAACCGACAAGAGGAAATGTTAGAATATTATCTTGCTGCTCGTGGTGTAGCCCTAATGCAGAGATTGACGTTGGTCCTTAAAGAACGCGAGTACAGGCAGGATGTTCATCCGCTGGATGCTCCGTATGAGCTGGCAGATAAGCTGGACTACTGGTTGATCGATTACTGCGAAGCGTGGAGGGCAGGTAGTCGCGAGAGCGAGTTGTACCGGATAAAAGAGTTTTTCGAACAAATCTGCCTACTTCTTAGAAGATGATTCTAACTTTTAAGGTAAATTAATAATTTATTTTTATGATATAATTCAAGATCAAAGCTCCAAGCATTATATAGGCGTAGGGTATAATGAAATGAACTGAGGCCCAGACACAATGATACAAAGGACCTCATTATAATCCGAGGATAGAAGGGGTATCATGGCAATAAAAGAGTATTCCCTGGAAATGAGAGGAATGCCCCACAGAGAATTGATAGAGTATCTTCTCGAAATTGGCGGAAAGCAGGTCGGACCGGTATTGTATTTGTTTCCGAAGGGGGAAGTCGTTCTGAGTGATGAGTGGACCTGTACGTTGGGGTCGTTACAAGTGACGGCGACACAAGTGACGTTTCGGGTTGATGAGGAAGACTGGCCTGAAATAGTTCAGGCCTTTCGATTTCGGTTCCTTTCTGCAGGCGGATAGAGGAAACTTGAACGGACTGGCAAATTGACGACGGAACAAGTGGGATAAGGGAGGGGAAAATTATGATATTAGGTATAAGTGCCAGTGGACGCAAAGATGGCGTGACAAGCGAAGCAGTAAAGGCAGTACTGGTGGCCACAGGTTTGGAGTGTGAATTTATTTCTCTCGCAGGCAAGAAAATCAACGGTTGCATTGGATGTACAAGGTGTGCCACAGATAATATTTGCAAAGTTAAGGATGACTGGAACGAAATCGGGGAAAAGATGTTCAAAGCGGAGGCTATTGTATTTGGTGCACCTAATTATTATGGCACTATTAATGCTCTTGGCCACGCCTGTCTGGAACGGACATTTTGTTTTCGGCACAGAGAGGTGTTTAGTCTAAAAGGTAAGTTAGGCGTCGCTGTTGGTGTGGAATATAGTAGAGAGTCACAAAATTCAGTTCAGACATTTATTACTAAGATGATGCAATCAAATCAGATAGAAATCGTTGATTCGGTTGCTGCACGAGGCTATTCCCAATGTTACACTTGTGGTTATGGGGAATGCTGCAGTGTTGGCAATGTTGTGAAGGACCACGGATTTCTCGACGAGATTAAGAGCGGACATTATCCACCTCATTTTAAAGAGCAAGAGGAAGCGGTCTGCCAGACGCAAAAGGTCGGCGAAATCTTGGGATCAATGCTTAAAAATAGGAGTTAGCTTTGCAGGACCGCCCCCAGCTTTAAAAGGAGACATTTCTTAGTCATGTGGGCACCGGATTCGCTACTTAAAGCATTTAATGAAGACATATTTAATGCGCTGGTTGAGAAGAAAGAAATTCTCAACCAACGCATTTTGTTATTGTTGAACCGTCATTGCTGTTTTTAACGGAGGGCTTCGCGGCTATGATCGCTCATTTTAAGCAGCGTAATTACGGCAATGATCCCCCAGAACAGCATATATAAAGCCGGAACAATACTAATTCCTGTTCTCGAGATAAGCCAGGTGACAATCATTGGAGCTGTACCACCAACAACTCCCATACCTAAATTAAAAGATACCGAGTATCCCGTGAGACGATGAGCGGTTGGAAATAACTCAACAAATAATGCTGGCCCTACTCCCAGCGGTACAGCCATTAAAATACCAAATAATACTTAACAAGTAAACGCCGCTACTATGCTGCCTGAAATCATCCATAGAGCAGCAGGTATGGCCAGAACTGTACAAAGGCCTAAGCTCAGAGCAATAAAATGAGTTCGTCTAATATATCGGTCTGAGATCCATCCGGCAATAATGATCAACGGAACCACAATAATTGAAGTCACGGTATTAAAGAGCATAGATTGGTTTAAGGTGATGGACGTTTGATTACTAATCCAGGTGGGAAGATAAACCATGGTGGAGTAGTAGATTACGCCATAAGATGAGGCAAAAAGAAACCCTTGTATCGTTTCTTATAACCCCGTAGTGAAAACTGCTTTTAAGGGTGATTCTTTAGGCTTCTTCTGGATATATTTTTGAAAATGTTCCGATTTTGGCAGTCCCTTCCTTAGGTATATGGCCAGACAACCCAGTAATCCGCCAAACAGGAACGGCAGCCGCCATCCCCATGCCATGACGACGGTATCATCTAATAAAGTGATAGTGAGTGTCGCCATTCCAGAGCCCAGGAGCACCCCTAAAGTGCTACCGAAGTTTGCCCAACTACCTGAGAGCCCTCTTTTGTTTTTCGGTGAGGTTTCCACCAGGAAAGTCGCAGAACTGGAAAATTCTCCACCCACGGATACCCCCTGAACTAACCTGATGATGATGAGTAGAACTGGAGCAAAAATACCTATCTTCTCATAAGTTGGCAATAAACCAAGGCAAAAAGTAGGAATCACCATCATAATAACGGATATCAGCATAGCACGGCTACGGCCTAGCGTATCTCCCAAACGTCCGAAAAATACAGCGCCGATAGGACGCATAATAAAACCAGCTGCAAAAATTCCATAGGTTGCAATTAAGGATGCCACTTGGCTTTGATCAGGGAAGAACAACCTGGCAATAATTGTGGCCATGAAGCCATAAAGTGCAAAATCGTACCACTCCATAACATTGCCGATAATACCAGCAAGTATGGCTTTGGGGGGTAAATGAAAATCATACAGATCTCCTTTTAACTAATTTTTATTTGTGAAAAAATAATTACTCTATATGAACACGGTCCCAACAAGAGGGGTAGGGTGATCTGCAAGATATTGTATCATGTTAATCATCCCAATCATATGCTCGTTAAATCAATTATTGCCAAGATGTATATAAAGATTTATTACATCAGAGCAATATATAGACGAATTTGTTAATAGCAAAAAAACCGTCCAGGTAGTATAGTTAGATAAAGCATTTTTCAGTAAAGGAGATTCACATGGGCAGAACTACTAGAAAAGTTGAGATTCTTCATGCTGCATCAAAGATTGTCAGCGAGCGAGGCATCTTTAATTTGACCCTGGAAGCAACGGCTTTAGAAGCGGGCATCAGCAAAGGGGGATTGCTGTATCATTTTCCTTCAAAAGAAGCACTGGTCAAAGGAATGGTGGAGCATTTAGCTGAGAATTACAGAGATAAGATTGCCGTAAAAGCAGAGGAATATCCTAAAGAAAAAGGGAAATGGACAAAGTCATACGTGGAGGTCACCTTCAATAACCCCTATGGAAATAAAGATATGCATGCAGGATTGCTAGCTGCAAAAGCGGTGAATGGGGAATTACTTAAGCCCATCAGAGACCTATACACGAAATGGCAGGAAGAAATCGAAAATGATGGCATCGATCCTATAAAAGCGACCATCATCCGTTTAGCAACGGATGGAATTTGGTTATCTGAACTTTTTGATATTCAGCAACTCGGAGAAGAGAAGAAAAAGAAAGTTTATCAAATGCTGAAATCATGGGCAAATGAGTGACACACCATCAAAAACACACTATCTCGTCTTGAGATGGTGTGTTTTTGATTTATCCCCCAGGTTTTTCAGGTAATCCCGTCATCACTATGCAGCATTACTTTATAAAAATTTTTTTGAAATACCAAGTACGTATATATATTTTTAAGACTATATGTTTAAATAAAGGTTGAAATAAAACCGTCCAGATGGTACATTTTAAATTAGGCAATTGAGAAGAAGATTAAATATTATAATCGGAAATTTCAAAAATGAAGGATTAAATATACATTAGAACAGAAGGAGAATTATGCAAAACAAAGTTTTATTAACAGCGGCAGTTACTGGAGCGGGTAATTCGACGGCGAAAAGTAAGCATGTCCCAGTTACGCCAAAACAAATTGCGGAAGCGGCAATTGAATCCGCAAAAGCTGGCGCAACTGTTGCCCACGTTCATGCACGTGATCCGAAAACAGGAGGCATAAGCCACAGCATTGATCATTACCGTGAAATTATAGAACGCATCCGTGAATCTGAAACGGACGTCATTATCAGTATTACAGCTGGCGGTGGCGGAGATTTCATTCCCAATTTGGCTAATCCTGCGATTGGTAGCGACGGAACGGATATGCAGACGCCAGCTGAGCGGCATCAACCGGTGGGTGCCTTGCTTCCTGAGATGTGTACCCTGGACTGCGGAAGTATTAATTTTGGGGACATGGTGTACATGAGTCCAACTGATTGGCTGCGAGAGCAGGCAAGATTGATCCAGCAAAGCGGCGTGAAAGTTGAAATGGAATGTTTTGATACAGGGCATGTCCGGTTTGCCAAACAGCTGATTTCGGAAGGCTTGATTGACGGCGATCCGATGTTCCAGTTTTGTTTAGGAATCCCTTGGGGAGCTGAAGCAGATGCTGAAACGCTGATTTATTTGAAAAATCGGCTTCCTGAAAATGCGCATTGGTCGGCATTTGGCATTGGTAGAATGCAAATGCCAATGGTTGAAGAGTCTGCATTTCAGGGCGGAAACGTCCGCGTCGGGTTAGAAGATAATCTGTATTTGGGCAAAGGCGTGCTTGCACGAAATGAACAACTTGTCGATAACGCGGTCATGTTGTTACAGACAAAAGGCATTGAAGTCATGACGCCGGCAGAAGCGCGAATTCACTATAAATTGAGGAAACAGAAAACTTACGGAGGTACAAACTAATGACGAATCAAATACATGTTGAAAAAGTTGCGGTTATCGGCACAGGTGTCATCGGAAATGGTTGGATTGCACGGTTTCTTGCTAGAGGCTTCGATGTCATCGCCTTTGATCCTGCAGAGGGAGCGGAAGAAAGAACACAAAAAACAGTGGCTCAGGCATGGCCATCACTTGAAAAATTGGGGCTTGCAGAGGGTGCAGCGCAAAACCGCGTGTCATTTATGCCGACAATTAAAGAGGCTGTTAAAGATGCTGACTTGATCCAGGAAAATGTTCCTGAAGAAGAAAACTTGAAAAAAAACGTGTTAGCAACCATCGATGAATATGCAAAAGAGGAGGCCATCATCGGTTCGAGCACATCTGGAATTATGCCAAGCACGCTTCAAGATGGGTTAAAGCATCCCGAACGCCTCATTGTGGCTCATCCCTTTAATCCGGTGTATATATTGCCACTCGTTGAACTTGTCGGCGGTGAGAAAACAGATGCCGCGATTATGGAACGGGCAAGACATTTCTACGAAAGTGTGCAAATGAAACCGTTAATTATCCAAAAAGAAATTGTAGGCCATTTGGCGGATCGCTTAATGGAAGCGCTATGGCGCGAGGCTTTGCATCTCGTAAATGATGGTGTTGCAACAACTGAAGAAGTGGATGCAGCGATTATCTATGGTGCTGGTCTCCGCTGGGCTCAAATGGGACCGTTCCTGACGTTCCATCTTGCAGGTGGAGAAAAAGGCATGCGACATATGCTGGAACAATTTGGCCCCGCACTAAAGTTGCCATGGACAAAACTAGAAGCACCGGAACTGACGGACGAGTTGAAAGAAAAAGTCATTACGGGCTGTGAAGACCAGGCAGGCGATGTTTCCATTGCGGAGCTAGAAACAAAGCGTAATACGTTTTTAGTAGAGCTTCTTGATTTAGTCGAGTCGTACTGGCCGGAATCGAATACGTTCACAAAAAAATAGGTCATTAAAGGAGGCGCCAACATGTCTGAACATCCTTTTCTATATGAAACTCGTGTGAGCAGTGATTGGGTTGATTATAACGGACATATGAACGATGCTGCGTATGCGAAAGTATTCAGTCTGGCTGTCGATGAATTCATTAATTATATCAAGCTGGACGAGGAAGCCCGTTCTAAATATGCCTACACGATATTTACGCTTGAGACGCACGTATGCTACTTAAAAGAAGCGCTCAAAAACGAAAAACTTCTGACTGAAGTTCAGCTGCTTGACAGCGATGCGAAACGCCTTCATTTATTTTTCACCATGAAAAATGGTAACCTAGAAGTGATTGCGACCAGTGAACAGATGTTGATGGGAATGGATATGCTCAAAGGGAAACCAGCTCCTTTTCCGCAGTGCGTCGAAGCATCCATTGAAAAGCTTCGAAAGGAACATAAAGAGAAGACGACACCAAAACAGGCCCGCAGAAAAATTGGAATCAAACGATAAGTTCCCGGTCAGACTATCAAGTGATCAAGAATAGAATTATTAGGAGGATGACCAAGTGAAATTACTGAAAAATCAATGGAAACGAGGCCTAACCTTGGCCATGGTGGCAATGCTAACCGTGGGACTAGTGACAGGTTGTGGCGCTACCCCTAAGCCGAGCGAGAACAAGACGATCAACATTGGTTATGTCAGCTGGGCAGAAGATATAGCTGTCACTAATCTCTGGAAGGTAGTTCTAGAGGAAAAGGGTTATCAAGTTAATATTACGATGCTTGATGTGGCGCCCCTCTTCGTTGGGTTAGACAAAGGAGATATAGATCTTTTCATGGACAGTTGGCTGCCGGTTACGCATAAAGCGTATATGGAAAAGTATAAAGATAGCCTGGATGACTATGGCACATGGTATGAGGGCGAAGCAAAAATCGGTCTCGTTGTCCCAAGCTATGTTGATATCAACTCCATTAAAGATCTGAAAGGAAGAGAAAGTGAGTTTAATGGTGAAATTATAGGTATTGACCCGGGTGCTAGTATTATGGTAACTACAGACAAGTTGGTAGAAACCTTAGGGATAAACTATCAAGTAGTTAAAAGTTCCGAAGCCGGGATGTTAACTGCCCTTGATAAGGCCTACCGTGCTAAAGAAGCGATCGCAATTACCGGTTGGAGTCCTCATTGGATGTTTGCAAAGTACGATCTTAAGTACTTAGAGGATCCTCAGAAGACTTATGGAGAAGCTGAGGGGATTCATACAATTGCGAACAAGGAATTCACTAAGAATAATCCTGAAGTTGCCGACATGGTAAAAGCCTTTAAACTGTCTGATAAGCAAGTCGGTAACCTCGAAGGTCTGATTAACGACGGTATGGACCCTTACGACGCTGCAAAAAAATGGAGCAAGGATAATAAGGGTGTCGTTGATAGTTGGGTGAAATAGCCAATACTAGTAAGACTTGGCCTAGTTAAGCGTATCTGAAAAGAAAGCGTCATACTGTAGAAGACACCAAGTAAAAATAGTACTTGGTGTCTTCACTATTTTCACGATAGCAGGAAAACAATCTTTTCAAGAGAATACTATTATATAGTATGGAAAAAATAATATTGACATGAATGAGACTGATGGGAGGACTTGTAGATGAGTTTTTTAGAAGTGGTCCAGGCTCGCAGGAGTTTGCGTAGTTATTTAGATAAGCCGGTTGAGCGAGAAAAATTGGAATATGTCTTAGAATCAGCTCGACTGGCACCGTCTTGGAAAAACATGCAATGCTGGCGTTTTATTGTAGTAGAAGATCCGACTGCTCGGAAGGCTTTAGCGGAAAGCATGGGGGAGACCAATCCTGGGCGGAAAGCTTTGATGGGAGCACCAATTGTCATCGTGCTTTGCGCCGTGCCAACGGAATCGGAAGTTTGGGAAGGGAAAGACTTTATGATGCTTGATGCAGGACTAGCTATGGAACATTTACTATTAGCGGCGACGGATCAAGGCTTGGGAACGTGCTGGCAGGGCTTGTTCAGTGAAGAAAAAGTTCGGGAATCCTTAAACGTTCCCGAAAATGTAAGAGTCGTGGCTATGACACCTTTGGGTTATGCAGCCGAGGAACGGCGTCCACGTCCACGGAAACTTATCTCGGAGATTGTGTTCTATGAAAAGTACGGAAAATGACCAGGACCTAGGCTAATTGATGGGATAGAGACGTTACATAGACTAGTTCAAAATATACTTTAAAGGGCTGGTGCTAGTTTTATTATTGAAGTAGGTAATGTATTGGGCGGTATCTATTTGGTTTCCTACAAAAAAAGGGCCTTGCTTCTTAGGAATGATGTTCTTTTGAAGCAAGGCCATAAATCTTTGTACATTGAATATAACCTCTTGATTGTTGCCGAGGTCAATTTAGTATAGCAAGTACGTGGTAGTATATAATGTATCCATAATTGAAGACCAAATAAAAAGGAGGAGACTATATCATGGGATTTTTCAACGGTCTATTAGGTAATGCTTCAGAGGTAAATATCCAGGAAATACAAATTGAATATGACAAGATCATGGGAGAAAATGAAGTGATTGAAAGAGCTTACAAGCTGATCAGAGATATGTTCATTTTCACCAACAAACGATTAATTCTTGTGGATAAGCAAGGTGTCACAGGGAAGAAGTGCGAATATCATTCTATACCTTACAAAAGTATTTCTCATTTTAGTATTGAGACAGCGGGTAACTTTGATCTTGATGCAGACTTGAAAATCTATATTTCTGGAAACACAGTTCCAATCATCAAGAAATTCAATAAAAGTCTCAATATATATGCTATACAGGCTATTTTAGCAACCTATATTTTCGCTTAAATGACTATTTTTTTATGAGCTTTGTTATATTTTGTTATAATTATTGAGCTATGTTATAATTATTTTTATACATATATGTGCGTTATTTGCATCTAAAAGGAGTGGTTATATGCCAGAGGACAAAAAAATTCAAGTTGGAATCGGTTTTGCTACTGGAAGAAAGAGCTTTCAAAAGGTGCTGCGAACTTACATATTCAATTTACTGGAATCAGGTTTGGTAGATAACAAAAAGATCAGTATTAATCTTTTTGTTGCCTATGATCTTGATTATCACAAAACTAAAATAACGGATTACACCAATATACACCCAGATCTTGTCGAGCAAATTGACAGATGCATATTTATTGGAAGCAACTCTAGAAAAGAAGAAATTGACTATCTAATCCAAGAAAAGGTCATCGAACATAATGAAGAACGTATGATGTTTGGCAGGGGCTATGCTGGTAATCGTAACGCTGTGCTCTATAACGCTATAAAATATAATATGGATTATCTGGTTTTTCTAGACGACGACGAATACCCGATGGCAGTGACCAATACACGCGATACTGCCATCTGGGGAGGTCAACATGTACTGCTAAACCATCTTAGATATATCACTCAAGCGGACATAACGCACGGACATCATTGTGGTTATATATCGCCTATTCCTTACATGGACTTTAATGACACTATGCCAGAAGCGGATTTTCGATCTTTTATTGAGGCGATCAGCAATGATATTGTTAACTGGGATAAATTGAAAAAGGTTATGAAAGATGGCGGTGTTACCTATGCTAATACTGACATATTGACGACCGATGAGGCGATAGAGGTAGAGGAAACGAACCATGCTAAATTTATTTCAGGCGCTAATCTGTGTATTAACCTAACCGATGCTGGGCGTGTTTTTCCGTTTTACAATCCACCGGGAGCTAGGGGAGAGGATACTTTTTTAAGTACTTGTCTTAGTGAACGGAAAGTTTTACGCGTGCCCTGTTACACTTTCCATGACGGCTTTTCTACCTATAATCATCTTTTGGAAGGTGTCCTCCCCATTAAATTGAAATTCATTAAAGCAGATAGTGAAAAGATTACCACCCGCTTTTACAAGGCTTGTATAGGGTGGATTCGTTATAAACCGTTACTGCTTTATATCACACAACGGGATGGCTATAAGAATAAAATAGAAGAGATGAGGGAACAGCTGAAAGAGACATTGCCTAAAATATGCACTTATTTCGGAAAACCGGAATTCATGAATGTTTTAGCTGAGTTGGATAAATACGATAAAAACGTCGAAAAACATTATCGTGAATTTCTGGAAACACAACGGCTTTGGGCAAAAGTCATGGAACACTTTGCAAAGCAACAAAATTACGACCATTTATAATTGCCTAATAGGAGGAAATGTGCATGTCACTCGGTAATGGTAAAAGAACGGCTAATAGAGATAAACGACAGGAACTTAGAGAACAAATTGACCCTGAAAAAGAGGTTCTGAAAGACAAGAAACAAATTAGAGAAGAAGTTAAACGTAGACTTGTTTCTGGAATAGGAACGATGCCTCTAGAGTATGATTTCATGTTCAATGAAGAGAAAGCAAATTTGAACAAGGACTCTGATTTATTGACACTGCTTTTTAAGAGGATGTTCTTCTATCGATTGAATGAGAAACTCACAGCCTTCGAATGTGACCATACCCTCCATTTAAGCGAGCAAATTCTTACGCAGATGCAGTTTAATAGAGGGAAAATGAACGAAATATTAGAGGTGCTGAAAAAGAATGGTGGGGTTTGCGACTGCGAAATTATTTTCCAAGTCGAACGTCAATTAATCGGTAAGTGATCAAATGGAAGAAATCTATTTGAGGTCACGTCACGGTAGACTATCCAAAGCAGGTTAAAACAAAATTTGGAGACAATGTTTAATAGAACAGGTGGATAGATGCTTGCCGAAGCATCTATCCACCTGCTTTGTAGTATCTCACAAAGTTAATCTTCTAAAATTCTTCCGTCGGTTGATATTGTAACAACATTCCAAGGAATCATTTTCCCGCTGTTTGATAAGGCTTTCTTGACAGCCTGGAGAAGGCCACCACAGCTTAACTATACTAAGAAAAAGGATAGTAGTCATAGTAGTCTATGAACGAACTATCCCTTATTTCTTTACTGTGTTTACAGCTTAACTATACCAAATAAACAACGTAGTCATAGTAAACAACGTAAGGA
>Ga0209386_1000353_pt1 | contig 23510 bp, 18 predicted proteins | sample NGEPertwo_FD_184510 | JGI IMG/M metagenome (GOLD analysis project Ga0209386, IMG submission 184510) | Arctic peat soil microbial communities from the Barrow Environmental Observatory site, Barrow, Alaska, USA - NGEE Permafrost154B-two... | ecosystem: Environmental > Terrestrial > Soil > Wetlands...
GGCCTCTTATTCCTACGATTAATTGAGCAGGCAGTAAGTGAAAGCCCAATATCATATGAAGAAATTATAATTCAAAATCACGGGTGATGATTGCATACCCTATTAAGATTATTAGGGAAAACAAGTATTTTTTACTTCCTTTCATTCTTTCAATTTCTTTAGTTTCAGCTTTTTTGGGAATTTACGGCAACGAACGTTTATTCCTTCATTTAAATGGTTTCCACTCAAGGTTTGCTGATTTCTTTTTTTTATTCTCGACCAACCTGGGAGATGGGATTATTGCTTTTTTTCTTGTGGTAATTTTGCTTTGGGTTTCCTATCGAGATGCCCTGACTTTTTTGGTTATAACTATATTAATCACCATTGCGGTAACAATATTAAAAAATGTCATTTTCCCGGAATTTTATCGTCCTGTAGCATATTTCGAATACACAGAGGTAGTAAGACTTGTTACAGGTTATGATCCCCCTATGTATTGTACATTTCCCTCAGGTCATTCAGCTACCGCGTTTAGTGTTTATTTCTATTTGGCTATATTAAGCAAAAAACAAATTGTAAAATTCTTTTTGTTTGTCGTTGCGTTGTTGGTAGCATATTCGCGGATTTATCTGTCCGCACATTTCCCTGAAGATGTAGTTGCTGGTTCCTCTATCGCAGTATCAATCACAATTTTGTGCTATTATCTGGGCCAGCAGTTAAAAAATAGAAGGCTAGATAAAAAACTTGTATTTAAACCTAAGATTTTCGTCAGACAATTACCTATATGATCCGAAACATTTCGATAGAAACCCGGTTCAGGGTTTTAATTATATGCATTGGCCTTCTTCTGTTTCTGCCTTTTAATGGATTGGTCCATTTGTTCGACTGGGATGAGATCAATTTCGCAGAATCAGCCCGCGAGATGATTACAACCGGCGACTACAGTACCGTTCGTATCAACTTTATTCCATTTTGGGAAAAACCACCGTTATTCATATGGATGCAAGTTTTAAGCATGAAACTTTTTGGAATAAATGAGTTTGCGGCCAGGTTCCCTAATACAATATGTGGCGTGCTGACTTTGCTTTCGTTGTTTGAAATAGGTAAAGTTTTAAGAAATTATAAATTTGGATTGCTTTGGGCTTTGACATACGGTGCCTCCGTTTTACCATTTTTATATTTCAAATCAGGAATTATCGATCCATGGTTTAACCTTTTTATTTTCACCTCATTATATTTTGCATTTAAGCACTTTCATCAAAGAGAATCGAACCCAAAGGGGTTTTTAAATGTGATTTTATCAGCCGGAATTCTTGGTTTGGCAGTCTTGACAAAAGGACCCGTTGCAATTTTGCTCTTTGGCGTTACACTCCTCATATATATTCTGATACAACGAAAAACAAAAACATTAAAATGGATCGATGTACTTATATTTTCCCTCGTTTTAATTATTACTGGAGGATCTTATCACATCTATCAAATGTTTTTAGGAAACTGGCAGTTGATTTACGATTTTTTCATTTATCAGCTGCGACTGATGAAAACTGAGGACGCCGGACACGGTGGCAGTATTCTGTATCATCCATTGGTATTGTTTATTGGTGTATTTCCTACTTCTATTATCGCATTAAATGTTTTTTTCAGAAAGGTTAATGTCAATATTGATTATAAACGATTAATGGTAATATTGTTCCTGGTTGTGCTGGTGATTTTTTCATTGGTTCAAACCAAAATTGTCCATTACAGTTCACTTTGCTATTTCCCGCTTAGTTACCTTGCTGCAGTTTCAGTTTATGATATTTGTTACAAGGGGGGAAGTCTAACTACTTTGACGAAAGTGCTTCTTTTGGTGGTAGGATTTGTTTATGCAATCATCCCTGGCTTATTGCAATTAATAACTACTACGATATCGCCCGATGTGTTGAAAAAGTTTATCAACGACGATTTCGCTTTAGCATGTATCAACATCGCAGTTAATTGGAGCGGGTTCGAGTTCATCCTGGGTTTGGCATTTGGAGTAATCCTGATCGTCTCTGTATTTTATTTGCATGGAATCAAACAAATACTTACCATTTATAGCAGTACTGCCCTATTTATATTCATGTTTATGTTTGTATTGGTCCCGAAGATTGAGAAGTATTCTCAGGGGGCTGCTATTGAGTTTATTTCGGCCTTTAAGGGTAAACCCGTATGGGTTTCCACTTTGGGTTATTATAGTTATGCCCCCTATTTTTACGCCGACAAACAGAAAAGAGCCACCACTGAAATTGACGAGACAGAATTCTTACTGCATGGCAACACAGGTTGCGATGTTTATTTTGTCACCAAGATAACCGAATTGCAAACTATTCTCATTGAATATCCGCAACTTACTGTTGTGGAGCAAAAGGGGGGATTTGTATTGCTTAAACGTATATTTAACAAATAATAAATGATACTGAACAAAACTGTTGCTGTTGTAATGCCAGCTTATAATGCTGAAGAGACACTTGAAATTACATTGAGCGAAGTGCCCATGGATATTGTTGATTACGTGATTCTTGTTGATGATTGTAGCAGTGATGAAACCAGCAAATTGGCTTCAAAGCTTAATATTCAGTATGTGATTAAACATGACAAGAACAAAGGATATGGAGGAAATCAAAAGACTTGTTATGACAAGGCTCTTGAAATAAAAGCGGATATCGTTGTGATGTTACATCCTGATTACCAATATACACCTAAACTTATTCATTCAATGTGCTATCTTATTGCGAATGACGTTTATCCTGTGGTTTTTGGGAGCAGGATCTTAGGTGTGGGCGCTGTCAAAGGTGGAATGCCTGTATACAAATTCATTGCTAACAGGTTTCTTACCTTATTTCAAAACCTGGTCTTGTGGCAAAAATTATCGGAATATCACACTGGTTACCGCGCATTTAACACCGAAGTTCTGCGGAAAATTAATTACAATAATAATTCGGATGATTTTATTTTTGACAATGAAATGATAGCCCAGATTTTTAGTGCTGGTTATGAAATTGCAGAAATCACCTGTCCTACACGATATTTTAAGGAAGCCTCATCAATTAGCTTTCTTAGAAGTGTAAAATATGGATTTGGAGTTTTAAAAGTGTCGATCCTGTACAGACTGCACAAGTGGAATATAATTAAATACAAAATACTACAGGGATAGCATCCTGATTTAGGGAGATCTTTCATTTTTAACGATCCCTTGTCCCCATCATGGAAAAAAATAGGGTGTCTCAGATATTGGGACACCCCATTTTATTATTCAATTGTGATCATCACCGTATTTTTGGGAATCCGGTCACCTTTTGCAACATTGATACTTTTAATTATACCATCAAAAGGCATTTGCACTTTCGTGTACATCTTCATTGCTTCGAGCGTCAACAGCATATCACCTTCTTTGCATTTCTGTCCGGGACTTGCAAAAACTTCAATCACAGATCCAGGGATAATTGAACGAACCTCTTTAGGATCGGACTTCTGCCACTTTTTACGGTTATCAAATTTCGTAGTCGTCAATGTCAGATATTTGGCACTGTTAACAACGAAATTCTGATATTTAGAGTTGTTTTCTTCCATAATTAAATTTTATTTCGCAAAATTTCAATCAGAATGGTGGAATACCATGTTTCTTAGCAGGACGCTGATCAACTTTACTCCCCGAAACTTCGAGTGAGTGGATCAATCTTGCCCTTGTCTCGGATGGTTCAATCACTTCATCGATGTATCCTTTCGCTGCAGCAACAAACGGATTTGCAAACTTATCTTTGTACTCCTGAATTTTTTGCTTACGCATTTCTGCAGGATTTTCGGCTTCTTCAATTTCTTTCTTGAATACAATATTAGCAGCACCTTCAGGTCCCATTACTGCAATTTCTGCAGTTGGCCAGGCGAAGACAAAGTCCGCTCCAAGGTGACGTGAATTCATTGCAATATAACCACCACCATAAGCTTTACGAATAATTATTGTTACTTTAGGAACCGTAGCTTCACTGTAAGCATAGAGCAATTTTGCCCCGTGCCTGATTACTCCGGCATGTTCCTGATCAACGCCCGGCAAATAACCTGGCATATCCTCGAGTGTTACAATCGGGATATTAAACGCGTTACAATATCGGATAAAGCGGGCTGCCTTATCGGAACTGTCGCAGTCAAGAACTCCTGCAAGATACATTGGCTGATTAGCAACGAATCCAACTGTATTTCCCTGAATTCGCCCGAAACCAATAACAATGTTCTTCGCAAAATATTCCATGATTTCGAAGAAGTCAGATCCATCAGTCACGGCTTTGATGATATCGCGAATATCATAAGGATTGTGCGGATCTACTGGAACAATCTCCTCAATACTTTTCTTTAACAAAGGCTCCTGTACCGGAAACTTACGTGCTTTTTGCGCATTGTTCCATGGAATAAACGTAATCAGTTTCTTGATTTGCTCAAAACACTCGTCTTCACTTTTAGCAAAAAAATGTGCATTTCCTGTTATCTCACTGTGAACCATAGCTCCACCAAGCTCTTCCATGGAAATTTCTTCGCCAAGGACACTTTTGATAACACCGGGACCGGTGATAAACATTTTCGAGATATTTTCAACCACAAATACAAAATCTGTAAGTGCAGGCGAATACACCGCACCTCCGGCACATGGACCGAGGATAACAGAAATCTGGGGTATTACTCCTGATGCAATCGTATTACGGTAAAATATTTCACCATACCCGGCAAGTGAATTTACACCTTCCTGAATACGTGCACCACCCGAATCATTAATTCCGATTAGCGGAACACGCATCTTCAGCGCGTGATCCATAATTTTTGTAATCTTACGGGCATGCATGAGTCCAAGTGATCCCCCTGCTACCGTAAAATCCTGTGCATAGATTGCAACAGGTTGATTGTACATAGTTCCGGTTCCAATGATAACACCATCACCATGCAATACTTTTTTCTCCATGTCGAAATCACGGCCTGTGTGTTCAACAAAAAGATCGTACTCGTGAAAAGAATTCTCGTCCAGAATAGCTTTTATCCTTTCACGGGCAGTTTTCTTGCCCATGGCCACCTGCTTCTCGATGGCTTTTTCGCCACCTCCCTGCTGGGCCTCCTTTTTTCTTTTCCGGAGGTCAAGGATGTTTCTCTTAAATGACATAAGTGCGTTTTAAATTACTAATTCATCGTTTATTACCAGAGTCAAACATTGATTGGTCTAAAAAATCCGGTTGCAAAAATACAACATTTTACACTTTTAACTACCTGATTTCAAAATAAAACTTTACTAATTCTTTATGAATCAAAGAATAGACCATGCTGGTAAAATATTCTAACTATTTTGAGGCCCACCTGTAAAGGCCAATTGCAATCATTGAATATATAATATTGGGAAGCCAAACCGCCAGAAGGGTATTGAATCCTACTTTGACAGCAAAGATGGTTGAAACTTGCATAAACATGATGTATGAAAAGCTCAGCAACAAGCCAAGTCCCAATTGTAATCCCATCCCACCTCTCATCCTGCGCGAAGCAAGTGAAACACCAATCACTGACAAAATAAAGGTACTTAACGGCTGCGCTGTACGTTTGTATTTTTCCTGTTCATAACGGGCAACATTGTCAACGCCACGAAGTTTTAAATCCTTGATATAAGCATTGAGCTGCCAGTAATCCATTGTCTCTTCCTTACTGTTTTGCTGACCGAAATCGGAAGGCAACATTCTCAGCGTGGTATCAATAGCAGTTCCGGTAGTAATTATCTCGACCGGACCTTGCATATCACGAATATAATAATTCTGAATCACCCATTTCTTTTTATCTCTATCCCATTTAATACTTTCAGCAATCAATTTCGACACCAGCCTTTTATCTTCGAACTTGTCAATAGAGAAGCGGTAACCAACATCCAACTTATTATTATAGCTCTGCATATAAACAAAAAGCCCGGGGTCCAGCTGACGGTGAATGTTCCTGTCACTATTGACAAATTCATTATCGATATAGGTATTCCTGAAGTGAACACGTGCATCAGTTGCTGAAGGAATAATGAAATTCCCCAACAACCAGGACATTAAAGCAATAACAGTAGAGGCCATCATAAACGGCCGCATCAAACGCTTATAAGTAACACCGCTGGCCAGAATTGCGATTATCTCAGAGTTATAAGCCATTTTGCTTGTGAAATAGATCACCGCAATAAATGTAAATAACGCACTGAACAAATTAGCGTAATAGGGTATAAAATTTAAATAGTAATCAATGACGATTGCATGTAAAGGTGCTTTTTTGCTGATAAAATCATCAATGTTTTCGGAGACATCGAAAATTATAGATATACTGATTATTAAGGCAATAGCCAGAAAAAAAGTTCCCAGATATTTCTTAATAATATACCGGTCAATCCTTTTAATAAATTTTATGACCATTCGTCTTAATTTATATTTAACATTAAGTCACTAAATTTAGAGTCGTTGCCCAACTTGTTTAACCATCTGTTCCTTCCATCCTTTGAAAGTACCAGCCAAAATCTGTTGACGGGCTTCACCAACAAGCCAAAGATAAAAAGCGAGATTATGAATACTACCGATCTGGGCACCCAGCATCTCCTTCGCCTGAAAGAGATGGCGTAAATATGCCTTGGAGTATTGGATGTCGACAAAAGAGGTTCCATCAGGATCAATAGGCGAAAAATCATCACGCCATTTGTTGTTTTTGATGTTGATGATCCCATTGCGTGTAAAAAGCATTCCATTTCTGCCATTTCTGGTAGGCATCACACAATCGAACATGTCAATTCCCCTGTCTATTCCTTCAAGAATATTGATAGGGGTTCCTACACCCATCAGATATCGCGGTTTATTCTCCGGAAGAATAGCATTGACAACTTCAATCATTTCGTACATATCAGCTTCCTTTTCGCCTACTGAAAGTCCACCTATTGCATATCCGTCACAATTGAATGAGGCTACATGTTCAGCAGCCTTTTTGCGCAAGTCAGTATAGACACATCCCTGGACAATTGGGAAAAAAGATTGCGAATACCCATATTTTGGTTCGGTTTCATTAAATCTCCTGATACAACGCCCAAGCCAACGCTGGGTCAGTTCAAGCGACTTACTTGCATAGTCGTAATCGGCATCGCCGGGCGTGCACTCATCGAATGCCATTATGATATCCGCGCCAATAGATCGCTGTATATCAACAACATTTTCAGGAGTAAACAAGTGACGAGAACCATCAATATGCGACTGAAACCGGGCTCCTTCTTCGGTTAATTTCCGGATATCTCCAAGCGAAAAAACCTGAAATCCGCCACTGTCGGTCAAAATTGGCCGTTCCCATCCAATGAATTTATGGAATCCTCCGACTTTTTCGATAATTTCGACACCAGGCCGCAAATACAAATGGTAGGTATTCCCAAGTATAATCTGAGCCTTAATATCCTCTTTCACATCCTTAAAATGGACACCTTTTACAGATCCCAATGTACCCACCGGCATGAAAATAGGTGTATCTATTTGACCATGTGCTGTTTCGATTTTACCTGCCCGTGCTTTTGATAACGGAGCTGTGCATTGAAGTTCAAATTTCATTTTCAAAATTTCGCGGCGTAAAGATAGTCATTATGAAAGAATATCATGAAAGGTGAATAAATCGTTAAGAATTCTTGAAAAGCTGCCTTATTTCTGATGCCAATGTGTAATTTTGAGCACTTTCCATGAATCTATTATGATTGAAATTAGCGGGCTCTCATTTGGCATTTCAGAACTGGTAATACTGATCAGTTTTGTTTTGATGTTTTTAATACAATTGTTCTATCAGTTTTTGATGGCTCATTTCACCTTAAGCGGCAAAAAGAAAGATAAGCAAGCTGAATATCCATCTTTCTCAATCATTGTTCCATCAAGAAATTACGAAGAAAATTTAAGGGAACTCATACCAACTCTTCTTGAGCAGGATTATCCCGATTTTGAGGTAGTAGTCGTTGATGATTGTTCATACGACGGAACTGAATGGTATCTCAATGAACTTAAATTACAAACACTTAAGCTCAAAACGAGCCGTATAATTCAGGAAACCGATTTCCCTAATGCACTGGCAATTACAATCGGAATCAGGGCTGCCTCCAAGGACTGGCTGATATTTTTGAACCCTTTATGCCGGGTTTCAGGCAAAGATTGGCTGAAGTCATTTGCTGATGAGTTGAATCCAAAATCAGAAGCAGCATTTGGTTTTGTGAACTATACAAATTCCTACGGTTCGATGCGCAGATTTATCAGATACGAAAATTTTGATTCATTTATACTTTACGGATCAGCTCGTTACCTTGGCTTATCCATGCCGATCACCGACATGAATATTGCTTACAAACGTGAACAGTTTCTGAGTCGCAGAGGTTTCGCTGCAGTGCTCGATTCTCCGTTTAGTGAAAATGAATTGTACCTGAACAAAATATCGAACCGCACAAATTCCGTTTACCTCCTTAACAGCCCAACCGCCGTTTCCTATGTAGGAGACACAGACTGGTATGACGGAATGAACTTTAAAAAGAAACAGTTGTTACTAAAGAAAAAATTTACTGTTGGGCAAAGTGTTTTTCTTTGGATTTATACAATTAGCAGACTTGTTTTTGATATTTCAATGATTGCTCTTCTGATTCTTTCACCCTGGTGGCTTTGGGTGCTAGGAGTCTGGATCGTAAAAATTATTCATGAATTAGTCTGGGGAATTGTTGCTACGAAACGTCTTGGTGAAAAAAATCTTTTTCCAGGGTTGTTACTATTTAGATCTTTGGTCCCACTGTTCAACAGTTTTGTGTCATTAAATCAGCTATTTACCGGTCAGAAGCGCAAATGGAAGTAAACCCTAATCTCTCGGAAAACGCCAGGCATGATTTTGATTTAGTTAATGCTGCCCGTACAGGCGATCAAAAAGCATTTGCTCAACTTATGAAGCGATATAAAGACGCGATTTTCTTTATGCTATTAAAAATGGTAAATAATAAAACTGACGCTGAAGATCTTGCGATCGAAGCGTTTGGCAAAGCTTTTACCAATATTAGCCAATACGAGCCTCAGTTCGCTTTCAGTACATGGTTATTCCGCATAGCTTCAAATAATGCAATCGATCATTTGCGAAAGAAACGGGCCGTTACCGTTCCGCTTGAACCTACAATTGGCAACGATAAAATCATTGGAATTGAATACAACTACAATATTCGGACAGAATCCGACTCACCGGAAGAGGCATTTATTAAAGAACAAAATGCAAAACTGTTGCGAAAAGCCGTATCCACTTTAAAACCCCGATACCGGACACTACTTGAATTGCGCTATTTCAAAGAATACTCCTATGCAGAAATTGCTGATGAGTTGGACCTTCCGTTAGGAACAGTTAAGGTTCAACTATTCCGGTCACGCGAGATGCTCTTCGAACTCCTCAAAAACACTGAGATGAGCGATTAGCTTACCTTTTCAAAGAATAATATGCTGAAAATCTTAAAGTACTTCCCTAATTTAACACCAGAGCAAATTGTCCGTTTCGAGAAAATGGATCCACTTTATCGAGACTGGAACGGAAAAATCAATCTCATTTCGAGGAAAGATATTGACTCGCTATACGAAAAACACATTTTACATTCACTGGCAATCGCTAAAATCATTGACTTCAGGCCAGGAACAAAAATTCTGGATGTTGGAACAGGTGGAGGTTTCCCCGGAATTCCACTTGCCATATTGTTTCCATCATGCCAATTTGTTTTAATAGATTCAATTGGGAAAAAAATCAAAGTTGTTCAGGCAGTATCAGAAGAACTTGGACTTAATAATGTTACAGCAATTCATGGGAGAGTCGAAGATGTGAAGGAGGAATTTGATTTTGTGATTTCAAGAGCGGTTACCACATTCCCTTCATTTGTCGGATTGGTGAAAAAGAATGTTTCGCGAAAACCACAAAACGCACTTCCAAACGGAATCATCTATTTAAAAGGTGGTGATATTCAGGAAGAAATAAAGGATTATAAGAGAAATATCGAGGTAACCGAAATCGCCAATTTTTTTAATGAGCCATTTTTCGAGACAAAAAAGGTGGTCTATCTGCCCGTAAACAAATAATCATTCGAAATAAATTTGTTCTAATTCATTATTTGTTTTGACATAAACGAAAAAAGACTTATTTTTGCACTCCAAAATATAGAAGAAACATTGTAAATTAATAAAATATTTGTCCGAGATGAAAAGAACATTTCAACCATCGAATAGAAAAAGAATAAACAAACACGGATTCCGTGAAAGAATGTCGACAGCCAACGGACGTAAAGTTTTAAAAGCACGTCGCAGAAAAGGTCGTACAAAACTTAGTGTTTCGGACGAACCACACCACAAGAGATAAAATATTGTTGTTCAACAATATCAAGCAAAAGGTAAAGAACTGTGTTCTTTACCTTTTGTGTTTATCCCGATATTTTTCCATCCTTCATCGCTGATAAAGCTCCTTCAGCAACAAACATCATCAGAATAATCCATGAAATATGCGCTGTACAATTTTCTTATTGAAAGTTTAGGATTAATTTTGCTCCCAAAGATTAAATATTGAAACATCTCGTATGCAGCTAAAAGAATTTTTCACCAGCAAAATCTTCCTCATAAACTTTGGAATCGCTGTCGTACTGACAATTGTATTGATATGGTTTACAATGACAATGCTTTCAGTCTACACCAATAAGGGAGAAAACATATCTACACCAGATCTTAAAGGACTGAATATTAATGAGGTTAAGTCGATCATTGGTAAAAACGTTCTCCGGTTCGAAATTGAAGATACAATCTATCGGAAAGAGGTTCAGCCTGGAACTGTTGTATTGCAAAATCCATTAGCTGGGCATAAAATAAAGCCCAATAGAGTCATTTACATCACATTGGCCTCATCCATGCCGGAACAGGTTGAAGTTCCAAAGCTCACTGATGTATCAATACGGCAGGCAAGGGTGCTGCTCGAATCAAAAGGGTTTGAGCTTGGGAATGTTGAGGAACGTCCATCAGAATTTAATGATCTCGTACTTGAACAGAAACACAACGGGCTGATGATTCAACCTGGATCAAGGATCGATAACGGCTCAACAATTGATTTAGTGGTCGGGAAAAACATGGTAGGCAGAGAAACCACTATTCCGGACCTTAGTTCTCTATCATTAACTGCGGCCCATGACAGTTTAAAAAGCAGGTCATTAAACGTTGGCTCCATCATATACGATCCAGCCATTCTTACTACTGAAGACACTTTAAGTGCCATCATCTGGAAGCAGATGCCTCTACCCGATTCGACAACGCGGGTAATGCCGGGAATATCGGTTGATCTATGGCTAAAACTTAAAACAGATGCCGCAACCAATTCAGAAATACAATAATTAACAGGCACTTGATGAATTCTATAAATAATGATATTGACCCGGATGAATTGGATGATGCCGGAGAAGAGATTGAACAATTTGAACATTACCGTTTCATAGCTGATCCCGGTCAGGGATTATTACGCATCGATAAGTTTTTGGCCAATCGGATTGAAGGAACATCCCGAAACCGAATCCAGATAGCCGCGCAAGCTGGAAGTATTTTTGTAAATGGGGTTTCCGTCAAAGGAAATTATCGGGTAAAACCTGGCGAAGAGGTATCCGTAATGCTTGATTATCCACGACGCGAACTAAAAGTTCTTCCCGAAAATATCCCATTGAACATCGTCTATGAAGACGAAGAGCTCATGATCATCAATAAACCGGCTGGTCTTGTAGTTCATCCCGGACACGGGAATTATAGCGGAACACTTGTTAACGGTTTGGTATACAAATATCAAGACCTTGAATTATATGGGGGGAATGATCCCAGACCGGGCTTGGTTCACCGGATTGATAAAAACACGTCGGGTTTACTGGTTGTGGCCAAAACCGAATTGGCAAAACTTAACCTTGCACTTCAGTTTTTCAATAAAACCACGAAACGTAAGTATGTTGCCCTTGTATGGGGTAATCTGGCTTCAGACGCAGGAACAATAGAAGGAAACATCGGAAGAAGTACGAAAAACCGTCAGGTCTTCACCGTTTTCCCGGATGGATTAACCGGGAAACCTGCTATCACCCATTACCGCGTGATCGAGAGACTCGGATATGTCAATCTTGTTGAATGCGTTCTGGAGACAGGGCGAACTCACCAGATCCGGGTTCATATGAAACACATCGGCCATCCGCTATTTAATGATGACGTATATGGCGGAGACAGAATATTAAAAGGTACAACATTTGCAAAGTATAAGCAATTTGTTGAAAATTGCTTCTCGATGATTCCCGGACAAGCGCTTCATGCAAAAATTCTAGGCTTTGTTCATCCGGTAACCAAACAAGAAATGCTTTTCGATTCCGAATTGCCTGAAAATTTGGGACAATTGGTTGATAAATGGCGCAACTATATATCAAACAGAGATTCAGATCAACAAATATGAACAATGAGTAAAAAAAATATTGCGATAGTAACTGGTGGTGACTCATCAGAATATGTCGTATCTGTCAGAAGCGGAGCAAGTGTACTAAAGGCTATCAACCAGGAACTGTTTACCCCATGGTTAGTCAGAATGAAAGGGGAAGAGTGGATTGTTCTTGACGGGGAGAATAAGTTATCGGATATCGATAAATCCGATTTCTCGTTTACGATTAAAGGACAAAAATGCAAATTCGACTATGCCTATATCATTATTCATGGAACACCCGGTGAAGATGGATTATTGCAGGGCTATTTCGAAATGCTGCATGTTCCCTATTCCTCCTGCGATGTGCAATCATCAGCACTAACATTCAATAAATTTTTCTGCAACAACTACTTAAGAAGCTTTGATATTCAAATGGCACAATCGGTGCGCCTGATCATCGGTGAAAAATACAGTGCTGAACAGATCATCGCGTCATTAGGCCTTCCTTTGTTTGTTAAACCGAGTGCAGGCGGATCAAGTTTTGGTGTGACCAAAGTGAAGGAAGCCAAAGATTTAGTCGAAGCTGTAAATAAGGCGCTTGATGAAAGTCCCGAAGCAATCATTGAACAATTCATTGAAGGAAAGGAATTTACATGCGGTGTAGTTAAGACAGGTCAGCGGAAATTGGTTTTACCAGTCACCGAAGTAATCCCTAAAAACGAATTCTTCAATTACGAATCGAAATACATAGCCGGTATGGTCGAAGAAATAACTCCGGCAAGAATATCAGAAGAATTAACCCTAAAAGTTCAGGCACTTTCTTCCCGAATATACGATCTTTGCAGTTGTAGAGGTATTGTACGCATTGATTATATCCTCAAAGGTAACACCTTCTATTTTTTGGAGGTAAACACGGTCCCAGGCATGACAGCAACCAGCTTTATCCCACAGCAAATCGAAGCAATGGGAATGGATCTAACTGACCTATTAACAGATATCATTCAGTCCGGGCTTAAAAACTGAAACTGACAGATTGCAGTTTTATAAGCACTTACCAACGAACATGGATATCCACAAATTGTTGATATCCATGTTCGTTCGGGTGTTGACAATTATTCTGTGAAGGCCAAGCGCCTGAGTCGGGAACCAATACACGATAGTCCAATCATTATCCTGTTTCAAAATCCGGAATTGAATACTACTTTTGAACAGATAAGAGCATCGACCCGCAGATAAATTCTGAGGTTCCGGATTCATTCTATTATTTCGCTATTACTCACTATTTCAATTAATTATTACAAAGTAATTAAAAAATATTTTGTCGCTAAACAATCGTTATGCCTCCCGAAACAAATAATTTCCGTAACAAGACTAAATCGAAAATGACCATTGAGCAGTTGAATGCTCAATATGGTAAAATTCCACCTCAGGCACCTGAAGTTGAAGAAGCCGTACTTGGTGCATTGATGCTCGAACGAGATGCCTATATTACAGTTGCGGCTATACTTAAGTCTGAAAGCTTCTATAAGGAGGAGCACCAGAAAATTTTTAAGGTTATTCAGCATTTGGTCGCCAATGAAAAACCTGTTGACCTTCTGATGGTTACCCAGGAATTGAAAAACAGGGAGGAATTGGATGAAGTGGGTGGACCCATCTATATCACCCAATTAACCAGCAGAGTAGCTTCCGCGGCGCACATCGAATTCCATGCGAGAATAATCGCGCAGAAATTTATTCAGCGCGAGTTGATAAGAATTGCATCGGAGATTCAGGTTAAATCATACGACGACTCGATGGAACTGGACGATCTGATCGATTATGCAGAAGCGTCTCTTTTCAAAGTCACAGAAGGAAATATCTCGAAAGAGTCACAACCCATAAAACCGTTACTTCGCGAAGCCATCGAAAGGATTGAAGAAAACGCGAAAAAACCAGACGGATTGAGCGGAATTGCATCGGGATTTACAAACCTCGACAAAATCACATCGGGATGGCAAAATACCGATTTAATGATCATTGCTGCACGTCCGGCGATGGGTAAAACAGCTTTCGTACTTTCAATGGCCAGAAACATGGCCGTACTTAAAAATGTTCCGGTTGCTTTTTTCTCACTTGAAATGTCTTCAATACAACTTGTTAACAGATTGATAGCTGCAGAAACAGAGCTTGGATCCGAAAAAATAAAAAGCGGCAAACTTGAAGATTGGGAGTGGGAACTTTTTAACCGCAGGATTAAAAATCTGGAAAATGCCCCGCTATTCATTGACGACACACCTGCTTTGTCTGTTTTTGAATTCAGGGCAAAATGCCGGAGATTGAAAATGCAGCACAACATTGGAATCGTTGTTGTCGACTACCTTCAGTTAATGACTGCCGGCAGCGACGTAAAAGGAAACCGCGAACAGGAGGTCAGTACTATTTCACGAAACTTGAAAGCCATTGCCAAAGAGATAAATGTGCCGATTATTGCCCTTTCCCAGTTAAACCGTTCTGTTGAATCCCGCGATGGGAAACGGCCCCAGCTTTCCGACTTACGTGAGTCAGGAGCAATTGAGCAGGATGCTGACATGGTTATGTTTATTCACAGACCTGAGTACTACGGAATCACCCAGGATACTGATGGAAATTCGTTAATGGGTGTTGCTGAAATTATCATAGCGAAACATCGTAACGGTTCAGTCGGTGATGTTCAGTTGGCATTTAAGGCTTCGCTTGCAAAATTCACTGATTTGGAAGAGGTTTCAATGGGAACAATGCCTGATGATCTTGGAGAAGGTAAAAAAGAGGCGATCTATCGTTCAAAAATGAATGATGAATTTGCTTTAGCCGGAGCAGGAAATAAATTATCCTCTTCCGGATTTGGGAGGCCAGGTGATCAGATAGATGAAGGATCGCCGTTCTGATATTGCGCAAATATATTTATTGACGAAGTAGTCACTTATTGCTATTGATCTGCATTTTTTTCACATACTCAGAAATGCAAATTTCAGTGCTGCTGCTTTGATAATTTTGACCAGGAGACCTAATGAATCCATTGGGTAATTTAGTTGATATTAATTGGGTCTCCCCGTATCCTTTGGCAACGATCCTGTCGGCAGCAATCCCTTTTGATCTGACATAATTCGCCGCTGCATCAGCGCGAAATTGCGCCAATTCCATATTGTATTGTTTACTGTCCATGCTACTTGAATGTGATCTTAACTCAACTGCTAATTCAGGATTTTCGTTCATCAACGAAACAAGCTGATCGAGTTCTTTGGCTGTTTCAGGTAATATATCCCATCTGTCAAGCTTGTATTTGATGTTTTTCAAGACAATTACATCACCTGCAAAATAGGCAGGTATGGATGGGGTAAATGTTGAATCCTTCTTGATTCCTTTGGTTGAGAGATTAATTGTGGCCAGCCAGCATTTAGCTTTGGATGCAAGTTTGGCAACTTTGATCTGATAATCTGATTCAGGTTGCAATTCTAACTGGAATAAACCATTTGCATCACATTTTAACTCCTCATTGATCAATCGGAGCCTATTCCTTAAAACTATTGTAGCACCTGGCACTGGTTTATTATCTGTTGCCGAAAAAATAAATCCTTTCAGCATGCATAAGGGGCTCTCTCTAACCAATGCCACTTTTATTGTATCCAATTCTTGTAGCTTTTCCCTGTGAAATTCGACACTACTTTCTTTGTAATTTTTGTTGGCGACCAAAAAACGGTAGGATTTAAACGGGTTTAACTTAAGATCCTCACTGCCTTTACTATTACTAAGAAGGGTGACAGGTTCAGCACCTTCCTCAGAAACAACAATACTTGTGAAGGGAAGACTTTTTTTGGTCTTTGCATCAAAAACCCAAATATTATGATGACGAAATGATTGTTTTACGCTGTATATATCATCATCCCCAAATGTGTTATACCTGTCTGAGCTTAAGTAACCACTCTCTCCCGCATCAAGGGTGATGAAGCCGAAATCGTCAAATCGTGTATTGAAAGGATACCCGGGATTTATTGGCGTTGAAAACCCTTCCCCCAATTTGCATGCAAAAAAAACATCCAGACCACCAAGCCCGGGAATTCCATTTGAAGCATACCAAAGGTTACCCTGATGATCTACAAATGGAAACATGTCGTTACCCGGTGTGTTAATACCAGGACCTAAATTGATTGGGAGACTCCATGAACCTGTCCCTTGAGAATCGGTGATAAGATGAGAAACATACAGATCCATTCCGCCCATTCCCCCTGGTTTATCAGAAGCAAAGTACAACTCAGTTCCATCAGGACTCAAGGCCGGATGTTCATTAGAATATTGATCATCATTCAGAGACAGGGGTTGAATATTGATCCAGTTTTTTGATTTTGAATCCCATACGGCCTCAAATAAACTCAATTTATTGATCCCTTCTTTGCTTTTGTGCAACCGGGAATTGAAATAATCACTTCGGGTAAAAATGATGGTGTCCTGATTTCTGCTGAATGTAACAGGTCCTTCGTGATAGATGGAATTCAGTTTATTTGAAAACGGATTCGCCTCTTTATCCTCGGGATTTGCGACATAAAGGTCGAGATACGAAGATTTCGTCCAGTTGTAAGTCGAGCGAACCATGGAAAATTTAGTACGGTCGCTTGAAAAGACAATCATATTTTGGAAATAGGCAGGGCTGAAATCATCAGCATCAGAAGAAAATGGTGCCTTTTGGATCGTATAACAAGCTGAATCTTTGTAAAATAATTCCATGTTCTGATAAGCATCTGAAAATGAGGCTCCGCGTGGGTCGTCTGGTACGGCCTCCTGGTATCTCTTATACCAGGAGGCTGCCAGCGGGTACTTACCATTTCTGGACAATACCCGTGCATAATTCAAAAGTAAAAACGGACGAATCTCCATCTTCTCTTTTTCCACTGTCAAAAAGGCATAGCACCCTTCGGCATTTTGACTGTCATTAAGCCGATCGTAAATATTAGCCAACCTCTCGTAAACTTCAGCGTTCTGCGGATCCTTTTTTAAAATCTTCTCATAAATAGGTATGGCTCTATGAAAATCAAAATGGCTATAATATCTGTTAGCCCGTTTCTTTTTCATTACAAAATCACGTGAAGATCCCACGGTACAAAATAATAAACTGATAAACAATAATATAATCTTCATCTTTATCTATTGATTAAAAGAATCTGGGGGTTGAAATCTTTCCCCTTGAAAAATCAAATTGATATCGTAATGCGATTTCATGCGATCCACTGGTAAAGTCCTTCAATTGAGTGGTTGAATATTCATAGGCATAGCCCAGGAATAATTGTTTGTTTATTTTTATTTGACACAGGAAGCCAACAGAAGCTATACTTCGGTAAGATAAACCAAAGGCAATTAAATCAGAAAACCACAGGATACCATTAAGGTCACCTTCGATTGGTGCACCATCGACAAATTTCAACAACGTGTATAATTGAAATTTCAGATCAGGATTTAAATCAAAAAGGTATCCGGAAGATAAAAAATAGTGATTTACCAATATGAAATCAAGGTCATTCTGTTGATTACCGTAGATTGCCTGGTGTATCTCGGAACCCAGCATTTGGGGAATTGAAAATCCGGCAAAAAAACGATTTCCCTGGTAATACATTCCAATACCAAAATTTGGTAAAGTTTCCTTGTAATCCGTTTGAAATGCCACGTCAATTTGTGTATTATCGGTTTTTACTGAAGTATTATTGGAATAAAAGAATCCAACACCAGCCTGTATACCAAAAGTGAGGGAACTCTGGGAAAATCGAAGTTTATAAGCATATATACCCGTTATTGCAGAATGACTTGTCACTCCAATTTGATCAAAACTCACATTTAAACCAAGACCAATTTTCTGATTTCGGACAGGGGAATCGATTGAAAAAATACCTGTTTTTGGCGCACCGGGGATATTGACCCATTGATTGCGATAGAGCATGGTTGCGTTTAAAACTTCGCGGGTTCCGGCATAGGCAGGATTAATCAGTAATCCATTGAAGATATATTGCGAATACATTGGATCCTGCTGCGCAAAAACACGCATGGAAATGCTGAGCATCAGTAATAATATGTAGTACCTTTTAATCATATAATTACCTGTTTATAGTAAGATAGCCAATTTTATCTTTCTCCCCGTTATTGAATTTGACAATGTAGAAGTAAGTCCCTACCGGTAATTGATTGCTGATCAACACTCCGGCATTGGATATTCCACCCCAGTCATTGAGATATTGTTTACTTGAATAGACCAAATTACCCCATCTATTAAAAACTTTTAAATCTATCGTATACCTTTCTGCGCCCTGGATAATGAAATAGTCATTCACCCCATCGCCATTAGGTGAAAATCCTTCCGGAATAAAAACTGTCAGGGGTGTGATTGTGATGTAAACGCTGGCAGGTGAAACCGAGTAATTTTCTGAATCTGACCCTTTCCAGGTAAAGGATATTTCTCCTGAATAATCCTTTTCAGGAACGAACTCCATCTTAGAAATATCTGCCAAAAGAATTTCCTGATCCGTTGTAAAATCAGTACCCGAAATATTAAGTTTTCCATTAAGTGGCAGGGAAGTTATTTTTACTTTCACCATGTTATCATTATCAGGATCAATAAATTTTGAAGTGAAATCACTATTCGAAAACAATAATGTCTGATTCTCTTCAATGGTTTTGGTAATATCGGAGACTACCGGGGGTCGGTTTACCTTGATAACGTCAACAATAACAATTGCAGTATCGCACAAAACTGGTAAACCGTTTCCACAGATCTCTAAACAAAAATTATTAGTTCCGAAAAAATTGGAAGCCGGGGTATAGTCGACACAGACCTCATTTCCTGTAATTATGGGCACGCCAAGAGTTCCATTACCTGGATTACCACAAATTGAAGCCGAATATACTGATACTGTTTTCGGATCAGTTATGCTCAAACAGATGGTAACTGGAGTGTTCTCAAGTGTTGAAACCCTATTGCCAGTAACAACAGGTGGATCATTTGTTGAAATTACCGTAACTGTGACTTCGGCCTGATCGCATTTGTTTAGATTCCCATTTTCGCAGATCTGATAAGTCAGTTTGTAAACTCCTGCAATAGTACCTGGAGCTGCAATTACCGACATTCCGTTTAATGAAATATTGGGACTGGTTGAACCTATAAAACTCGTCGTTACTTCTGATGGATTGACAACTGCACAATTCAGGAAGTCATTGTCTAATATATTTGATACTGCGGTACCTCCTGTTGACCCGTTTACAGTCCCTTCATCATTGAAGGCATCAATAATGCCGGCAACATTCACAGTCTGAGTGCAGGTTGCTTTATTCCCATTTCCGTCTGTTACAGTCCATATAACCAATGTATTACCCATTGGAAAAACAACGGGCGCATTATTGGTTACACTTTCTACCGAGCAGTTGTCTTCAGTTATCGGTGTTCCAATATTTAAACCGGAAGCTGTACATTTTCCTGCATCGGGAAATGTATAAACATTGGGAGGACAAATGATCGTTGGGTTCTGAGTATCTGTTGTGACCATTACACTGACTTCGACAGATGATCCGCAATCGCCGGTTACCCTTGCATAATAAGTACCTGGACCTCTATTGTTGATTGTCAATCCTGTGCCCAGGTTTGTTCCTGTACCCCCCGGAGCGGTCCACCAGGTTACGATGGCATTTGTTCCTGCCACACCATTGGCGGTCAGGGTTGTTGTGCCCCCCGGGCAAACAGAAGTGGATGTTGCGGTAGCGGAAATGATCGCTACATTAACTTTTGAGGTGACCGTTACACTGGCTTCGGCTGCTGATCCGCAATCGCCCGTTACCCTTGCATAATAAATACCTAGACCTCTATTGGCTAATGTTAGACCTGTGCCCAGGTTTGTTCCTGTACCACCCGGAGCTGTCCACCAGGTTGTAATAGCATTGTTCCCCACCACACCATTGGCAGTCAGGGTTGTTGTTGCATTCGAACAAATTGGGTTAACCGCTGCTGTGGCGGAATTGAGCGTTACAATTACGTTGGAAGTGACCGCTACACTAGCTTCGACAGCGGATCCGCAATCCCCCGTTACCCTTGCATAATAAGTTCCTGGTCCTGGATAAGGTAAAATTAGTCCGGTTCCCAGGTTTGTTCCCGTTCCACCAGAAGCTGTCCACCAGGTTACGATGGCATTGGTTCCTGCCACTCCATTAGCGGTCAGGGTAGTGGTGACACCTGGGCAATCAGAACTGGCTGTTGCGGAAACGGAAGTGATCGCAACATTAACTTTTGAGGTGACAATTACACTGGCTTCGACAGCAGATCCGCAATCCCCCGTTACCCTTGCATAATAAATACCTGGACCTCTATTGGCTAGGGTAAGACCAGTGCCCAGGTTTGTTCCTGTACCACCCGGAGCTGTCCACCAGGTTGTAATAGCATTGTTCCCCACCACACCATTGGCAGTCAGAGTTGTTGTTGCTTCCGAACAAATCGGGTTAACGGCCGCAGTAGTGGAAGCAATCGCTACATCAATTTTTGAGGTGACCGTTACACTGGCTTCGGCGGCTGATCCGCAATCGCCCGTTACCCTTGCATAGTAAATACCTGTACCTTTATTGACTAGGGTAAGACCAGTGCCCAGGTTTGTTCCTGTACCACCCGGAGCTGTCCACCAGGTTACGATGGCATTGGTTCCTGCCACTCCATTGGCGGTCAGGGATGTGGTTGCATTCACACAAATCGGGTTAACCGCGGCTGTTGCAGAAGTGATCGCTACATCAACTTTAGAGACGACCGTTACTTTGGCTTCAGCTGCTGATCCGCAATCGCCCGTCACCCTTGCATAATAAGTACCCGGGCCTCTATTGGTTAAGGTCAGGCCAGTACCCAGGTTAGTTCCTGTACCACCAGGAGCTGTCCACCAGGTTACAACAGCATTGTTACCTATCACACCATTGGCGGTCAGGGTTGTTGTCGCATTTGAACAGATCGGACTGGCCGCTGCGGTAGCAGAAGTGAGCGCAACAATAACTTTAGAGGTGACCGTTACACTGGCTTCGACAGCGGATCCGCAATCGCCCGTTACCCTTGCATAATAAGTTCCTGGTCCCGGATAAGGTAATATCAGTCCGGTGCCCAGGTTTGTTCCTGTACCACCAGGAGCCGTCCACCAGGTTACCAAGGCATTTGTCCCTGCCACGCCATTGGCGGTCAGAGTCGTTGTGACCCCCGGGCAAACAGAATTGGCTGTTGCAGTAGCAGAAGTGATCGCTACATTAACTTTTAAGGTAACTATTACACTTACTTCGACTGCTGATCCGCAATCGCCGGTTACCCTTGCATAATAAGTACCGGGACCTCTATTGGCTAAGGTAAGTCCGGTGCCCAGGTATGTCCCACCACCACCCGAAGCTGTCCGCCAGGTTACGACGGCATTTGTTCCTGACACACCACTGGCAGTCAGGGTTGTTGTTGCATTCGAACAAATCGGATTAACCGCGGCTGTTGCAGAAGTAATCGCTACATTAACTTTAGAGGTGATAGTTACACTGGCTTCAACAGCTGATCCGCAATCTCCGGTTACCCTTGCATAATAAGTACCCGGGCCTCTATTGGCTAAGGTCAGTCCTGTGCCCAGGTTTGTTCCCATACCACCTGATGCTGTCCACCAGGTCACGACGGCATTTGTTCCTGCCACACCATTAGCGGTCGGGGTTGTTGTGACCCCCGGGCAAACAGAATTGGCCGTTGCGGTAACGGAAGTGATCGCTACATTAACTTTTGAGGTGACCGTTATACTGGCTTCGACAGCTGATCCGCAATCACCCGTTACCCTTGCATAATAAGTACCGGGACCTCTATTTAATGTTGGTCCCGTGCCGAGGTTTGTTCCAGTACCACCCGGATCGGTCCACCAGGTTACGATAGCATTTGTTCCTGCCACACCGTTGGCGGTAAGGGTTGTTATTGCATTCAAACAAATCGGACTGGCTGCTGCTGAAGCGGAAGTGATTGCTACATTAACCTTTGAGATGATTGTTACACTGGCTTCGACTGCTGATCCGCAATCACCGGTTACCCTTGCATAATAAGTACCGGGACTTCTATTGGCTAAGGTAAGTCCGGTGCCCAGGTATGTCCCACCACCGCCCGAAGCGGTCCGCCATGTTACGACGGCATTTGTTCCTGCCACACCAATAGCGGTCAGGGTTGTTGTTGCATTCGAACAAATCGGATTAACCGCGGCTGTAGCAGAAGTGATTGCTGCGTCAACTTTTGAGGTGGCCGTTACACTTGCTTCGACTGCCGTTCCGCAATCACCCGTTACCCTTGCATAATAAGTACCAGGACCTCTATTGGTTAATGTCAGGCCTGTGCCAAGGTTTGTTCCCGTACCAGCCGAACCGGTCCACCATGTGACCAGGGCATTTGTCCCTGCCACACCGTTGGCGGTCAGGGTCGTTGTGACTCCCGGGCAAACAGAAGTGGCACTTGCGGTAGCGGAAGTGATCGCTACATTAACTTTTGAGGTGACCATTACACTGGCTTCGGCTGCTGATCCGCAATCACCGGTTACCCTTGCATAATAAGTACCGGGACCTTTATTTAATGTAAGACCTGTGCCAAGGTTAGTTCCCGTACCACCCGAAGCTGTCCACCATGTTACGATAGCATTTGTTCCTGCCACACCGTTGGCGGTCAGGGTCATTGTGACTCCCGGGCAAACAGAAGTGGCACTTGCGGTAGCGGAAGTGATCGCTACATTAACTTTTGAGGTGACCATTACACTGGCTTCGGCTGCTGATCCGCAATCACCGGTTACCCTTGCATAATAAGTACCGGGACCTTTATTTAATGTAAGACCTGTGCCAAGGTTAGTTCCCGTACCACCCGAAGCTGTCCACCATGTTACGATAGCATTTGTTCCTGCCACACCGTTGGCGGTCAGGGTCATTGTGACTCCCGGGCAAACAGAAGTGGCACTTGCAGTAGCGGAAGTGATCGCTACATCCACTTTAGAGGTGACCGTTATACTGGTTTCGACCGCCGTTCCGCAATCACCGGTTACCCTTGCATAATAAATACC
>Ga0209386_1000354_pt1 | contig 23466 bp, 20 predicted proteins | sample NGEPertwo_FD_184510 | JGI IMG/M metagenome (GOLD analysis project Ga0209386, IMG submission 184510) | Arctic peat soil microbial communities from the Barrow Environmental Observatory site, Barrow, Alaska, USA - NGEE Permafrost154B-two... | ecosystem: Environmental > Terrestrial > Soil > Wetlands...
TTCCTATTGAAAAAGTTCTTTATTTTGTAGAATTTGACCCGGCTAATGCTATAAAGGCAACTATTGTAAGACCGGTGGATTCAGGAAGTATCGGAGAGACCGATGTTTATGGTGCCCAACAACACGCCCCTCTTTTAGATATCAAAATTCCCTATGAGGAATAAGGAAGAAAAAGTAAAAAAAATCCAAAGAGATCACTATAAATTATAAAAAGAAAAATAAAAAGATAGAGATTGTTTAGAATGTTTCTGCTAATACAAAATATAGTTATTCCAACTTTTTTAGTAGAGAAGTTCATAAAACTTTAGAAATTTTGACACTAAGAGAAACAAATTAGTAAAATAAAAAATCTATAAAAAATTAATAGCAGTATATTTTATTTAGGAGGGGACAATGTGAGTTTTAAGGATAAAGTACTTGAAGAAAAGTTTATGCAGTTAATTCGTAGAACGGTTTGTGAATTGCCTCAAGAAAGCCTGGATGCTTTGCAGGCAGCGTATGATAGGGAGGATGAAGGATCAATTGCCAGGATGCATTTAGAAACAAATTTGAAGAATTTGGCACTCTCCACAAAATTTGAAATCCCAATATGTGCAGATACAGGCTTTCCCGTATTTTTTGTCAGAATCGGAGTAATGCCGAATTTGGATTTAGCACAAATTCAAAGATGTGCAATAGTTGCCGTTGAGCAAGCGACGGCCAATGCTTATATCAGACCGAATGTAGTTGAGCCTATTTCCCGCTTTAATCCGGGCACCAATGTTGGTCGCGGTTCTCCGCTAATGGAATGGAAGGTTGACCCTTCCATTGATTATTGCGAAGTAATTTACGTGCCAAAGGGCGGCGGTACCGAAATATTCGGACCGGCCTTCCGTACTATTCTACCAGCAGATGGGCTACTTGGTTTAAAAAAATTCATTTTCGACACCATTGTAGTTAATGGTAATAGAACCGGCGCTACTTGCCCACCCAATATTATAGGTGTAGGTGTGGGCGGTACTTCAGAAGCATGTATGGCAATCGCGAAGCAGGCAGCTTGTTTGCGTAAGGTGGGCAGCCGTAATCCCGATCCAGAAATCAGAGCTTTAGAAGATGAACTAGTAGAAGTTATTAATGCTACTGGTATCGGTCCTTTGGGTACGGGCGGCAAAACCACTATTTTTGATTTGCATATGGAATTTTCTTTAACGCATCTGGTTGGCACGCCTGTGGCTATTGCTGCTCAGTGTCCTGCCGCTCGTGTTGGTACTTTGCACCTAAAAGCTGATGGCAGTATTGAAGAGGCCAAATGGCCAGGCTGGTTTAATTATTGATAAAAGGGGATAATTATGAAATATTTAAAAGCGCCTTTAAATTATGCGGACATCGCCGGTTTAAAAGCTGGAGATATGGTTTATATCAGTGGGGATATTTTTACCGGCCGTAGTGGTTTTTGCAAAAAATTTGTGGATCAGGGCTTACCATTTCCTCTGAACCCGGCTCAAAATAATGTGATGCTCCATAGCGGTCCCATCATTAAAAAAGATGGTGAAAATGATTTTAAACTCAAAGCTATTAGCATTACCACCAGTGTGCGCTTCAATAAATGGGAGCCAGAGGTTATTGAAAAGCTGGGTCTGCGGGCAATCATCGCCAAAGGCAGAGTGGGTAAGGAAACCAGAGAGGCCATGCAAAAGTTTGGCTGCGTCCATTTGTGCCGCACGGGCACCTTCGCCGGTGCTTTTGCGCTTAAAGTTACTAAAATCATAAGCGTCAATTGGTTAGATTTAGGCTTGCCGGAGGCCTTGTGGAATTTCCATTTTGAAAACTTCGGCCCTTTGGTGGTAGAAACCGATATTTACGGAAATAGCTGCTATGATGAGGTTGGAGAGCAGTTGCAGCCTAAAATTAACATTCTTTATAAAAAAATGGGCATTAATGGATTTAAATACGCAGAAAAATAGGAAGTGAGGATAAAATGAATAAAAACATTGTTATTGGTGTTATTGGTAGTGATGTACATACGATCGGCAAGCAATTATTGTCCTATGCTATGAGAAAAGAAGGATATAATGTAACTGATATTGGTGTCAGTGTCTCACAGGAGGAATTAATTAATGCTGCTATAGAGACTAATGCACAGGTTATCATGATTGTATCTCTTTATGGCCTTGGTGAGTTGGACTGTCGAGGTTTTAGGGATAAATGTATTGAGTCTGGTTTGTCAAATATAAAGTTGTATGTTGGTGGCAACCTTGTTGTTGGCCAGCAGGATTGGGAGAAAGTTAAAAACAAATTTTTGGATATGGGGTTTGACAGAGTGGCAGAACCAAGTCAGTCAATAGATATTACATTAAAGTGGTTAAAAGAAGATCTAGGATAAAAAGGTGACCTATGTTATTTATAGATATTGGTAGTACTTATACTAAATTGGTAGTAATAGATATTAAAAAATGTGTAGTAGTAACAACTGCTAACTCACCAACAACGATAGAAGATGTTTCTATTGGTTTTCATAATGCATTGAAAAAGATTAAAAACGAGCAAGTGGGACCAGAACTTTTACAAGAAAGGTACGCTTCCAGCAGTGCTGCCGGTGGCTTACGTATGGTAGCCATCGGTTTGGTGCCTGCTTTAACCATGGAGGCTGCTAAAAGAGCCGCATTGGGTGCCGGTGCAAAAGTGGTTGGTACATTTTCATTTATGCTGACGGCAAAGCAGATAAGAGAAATTGAGAATCTGAACCCTGATATCATTTTATTGGCTGGTGGTACTGATGGCGGCGAAAAAAATACTGTCATACACAATGCAAAAATGATTGCTGATTCAGTATTAGGGGTACCAGTCATTATGGCAGGCAATAGGGTTGCTGTGGAGGATGCTGTTGAATTATTTAACAAAGCTGGAAAGTATTTTGAAGTAGCAGATAATGTGATGCCCACGATTGGCAAATTGAATGTGGAGTCTGTCAGGGACGTTATCCGGGAAATCTTTATTAAAAGGATTGTTGTTGCTAAAGGTCTTAGCAAAATTAATCAATATATTGATGGCATTGCTTTACCAACTCCGTTGGCTGTGTTGGAAGCTGCTAAGACTTTTGCAGAAGTTGTAGATAATGGAGTAGTTGTTGTGGATATTGGCGGCGCAACAACGGATGTTTATTCTGTTGCCGATGGTCTACCTCGCAATTCTCAGATTACGGTAAAGGGTTTACCCGAACTGTATGCTAAAAGAACAGTAGAGGGTGATTTGGGAGTAAGGTGCAATATACATTCTATTACTGAAGCTATTGGTGAAGAAGAATTTGTTAGTATAGTTAAGGGTGGTAATAGTAATATTTTGATCGATGATAGTGAAATCTATCAAATACTTGATGTTTGGGCTAACAATACAAGCACTTTACCGAAAAATCATTTTGAGAGAAAACTGGATTATGTTCTTGCTTCTTCTGCGGTGAAGGTGGCGACGGATCGCCATGCGGGTTATATAGAGGAAATGTGGACACCTGACGGTAAAATTCCTATCCAGTATGGCAAGGATTTATCGACTGTTGATACGCTTATTGGCACTGGTGGGCCGGTTATCAATAGCGATAAACCAAGAATGATTTTGGATAAGGCGATCGCAGACCCAAAAACACCATTTGTTTTAAAGCCTAAAAACCCCAAATATTATGTAGATAAAAATTATATATTGTTTTCCATTGGTTTAATCAGGCAAGTAAATGAAGATATTGCCAGAGATATCGCTCAATATTATTTAAGGAAAATGGAGGTTACTGATTATGAAGCTTGAAAATAAAATGCTAACTGGTGAGAAATTTGAAGCGATCAGGGAAGAGGTGTTAGCCACTTGGCCAACCGGCGCGGAGGTTGATATTGATGAAGCAATAGAATACCACAAAAAAAATATGTTTGGAAGGAATGTGGTTAGGCGCTTGCAGAGGGCAAGAGCTGAAGGAGACATTCTTATTCAACCACGATCCGGCATTTCTCCGATAGCTGCCTGCATTGATTTATTAAAGTATTTACAGGATGAGGGATTGTGCGATATTTCTTCCACCTCTGTTGATAGCTATACCCGTGCAAATCGCTATAAAGATTGTGAAGAAGCTTATCAGAAGAGCGAGAGAGAAGGTACATCCTATTTAAATGGTTTACCAGTCGTAAATATTGGAGTGAAAAATTTAAGAGTACTTGTTGAAGCATTAAAAAATCCGATGGAATTGCGCACTTCGGCTGTAGACGCCCGAATGTCTGCAGAAATTTCGTTAGCGGCCGGCTATTCAGCTTTTATTCATGGGCCGATTTGTCCGACAATGCACTATCATAAAAATGCTACACTGACAACAGCTTGCGAATACTATCAGCATCTTTTCAGATTATTAGGCGTTTATACGGAAAAAGGTGTACCCATGGCGGCTGATGTCTTCGGAACCTTTTCTAATGTCGGGGTGCCGCAAAGTTTTATCTTTTCTAATGTAGTCATTGAAGCGTTAGCTGCAGCAGCTCAGGGTGTAAAATACATAATGGTTAATACCATTATGCAGGGAAATTTGGTACAGGATACTGCCTCTACTATGGTATTAAGATGTCTGGTTGAAGAATATTTGGAGCGGTTTAGCTATGGTGATGTTGAAGTATATACCGTGGCAAATCACTGGACTGGTCCTTATCCTAAGGATCCACAAGCAGCTTATGCCTTAGATGCTATTAATACAGTAGCCGCAGTTATGGGCGGAGCTGATAGTATAATGGTTAAGTCTATTGACCAAGGCGTTGCCCTACCAACTAAGGAGGCCAACGCAGCAGCTCTGAGATTTACCCGCTTGATGATTAACTATTTAAAAAAACAAAAGGTAAAAATCGGTGGAGATGATCTGGAATTGGAAAAGGCCATGACAATTAAAGAGGCAAAACAGTTGGTTGATAAGATGTTAGAAATGGGCGACGGTGATCCATTGGTGGGCGCTGTTAACGCTTATGAAGCTGGTGTGATGGAATCACCTTTTTCTAGTAATAAAAATTACAATTGTGGTAAGGTTATGGTTGCCAGGGATTATGAGGGAAGATGCCGCTACTATGATATTGGAGATTTGCCTTTTACCAAGGATATTATTCAATTCCATAAAGACAAACTCAATCAACGGATTATTAAAGAGAACAGAAAAAAGGATGATATTAGCTTAATTTCAGATAGTATTCTATCTTTGAGCAGAGGATATTTGGTTTAAATATTATTTAAATTAGGAGGTTTATGATGACAGAAAAAGGAATGTATTCAGCAGAGCAATTAAAAGAATTTTGCGTTAAGCTACTAAAAAGTGTTATCCCAAATGACGAAGATTGCTTATATATTGTTGAGTGTCTGGTTCAGGCTAATTTACGTGGGGTAGATACGCATGGTGTTGTACGTTTGGCCACCTATTATAATCGCTTTAAGACCATCAATTGGAAGAGTCCGGAATTAATTAGTGATAACATGGCAACAGCCTTATTTGATGGAAACAACGCTCCAGGTCAGATTTGCGGTAGAAAAGCAATGGATTTGGCTATTAAAAAAGCTGACCAATATGGGATTGGAATAGCAGGAGTAAAGAATAGCAATCATTTTGGCACTGCTGCTTATTATTCGATGTTAGCAACAGAAAAAGGCATGGTTGGCTTTACTTTCTCAAATTCATCGCCGCGACTAGCTCCCTGGGGAGGCAAGGAACCTGTTCTTGGTAATAATCCATGGTCATTTTCATTCCCCACTCAAAAAGGTTTTCCTATTACCTTGGATATGAGTAATAGTGTTGTTGCAGCTGGTAAAATTAGACAAGCAGCGGCAAAGGGTGAAAAAATTCCTTTAGGTTGGGCAACCGACAAAGAGGGTAATATTACACAGAATGCAGAAGAGGCCTTGAAGGGTCTGCTGCTTCCGATAGGTGATCATAAAGGATATGGTATTACCTTGGTTGTAGATCTTTTAAGCGGCGTATTAACCGGTTCCGGTTTTGGTCCCCAGATTAAACGCATAGATGATACTGGTTATGCACAAAAAGTAGGTCATTTGTTCGGGGCTATCAAAATTAGCAACTTTATGCCGATGGAAATGTTTTATGAGCGTATTGATCATTTTGCTGATTTGATAAAGAATAGCGAGAAAGCACCCGGTACCAAGGAATTATATCTACCGGGTGAAATAGAGTATCAAATCAGCAAAAAACGTTTAATCAATGGAATTCCCTTAAGTGAGGATGCGATCTCTAAATTGAATAAGCTAGCTAAGGAATTAGGTATTGAAAAAATATAATGCGGAAAACACGTATCAAAGGAGCCTGTTATACCTGGATTGGTCTATTGATAGTCAGTTCAAGAGCGAAAATAAAAAGAAGGGATTAGATATACAGGCGATTGAGTAAGAAATGTAGGAGGAATAAATATTGAGGAAAATATATTTTCCTGTAAAAAAACCATTAGAACTAAAAGTGATGGATAAAATTGAAATTTATGGTAAAATTTTTTGCGGCCGTGATGCGGTTTTACCAAAAATTGCTCGCCTTTATCAGGAAGGACATTTAGATAAGTTATTTATTGATTTGTCCGGAAGCATTATTTTTCATACAGCTGTTAGCCCTGCCGGTATTGGCCCTACATCGAGTAATAAATTAGATATCGAGTCAACTATCCCCATACTCTCTCAAGCCGGTGTAAAACTGCATCTTGGCAAAGGTTCCCTAAAACAAAAAACTGTTGAGGCATTGGATAATTATAAATCATATTTTGCCGTTACCCCTCCTGTTTCAGCTTTGTTTGCCAGCAAAGTCATTAGCCAGCGGGTGGTTGCTTTTCCGGAAGAAGGGATGGAAGCACTGTATGAGCTGGAGGTAACGGGCCTTCCTGCTATCATTGCAATAGCGAATGGAGAATCCATATTTTAATTTTTGGTAAGAAGGCAAACAAAATGAGACAATTCACAGCTGAGAGAATATCTAATATTGTTGCAGATACTTTAATAAAAGCTAGTGTTAGCTTTAGAGAAGATCAGATTAAGGCCTATGGAACGGCGATTGAAGCAGAGGAGGACAGTAAGGCAAAATGGGTCCTTAATAATATTCTGGCAAATGCAGAGGCAGGAGAAAAAGGAAAATTGCCACTCTGTGATGATACCGGTATACCTCATGTTTTTTTGGAAGTAGGCGATGGAGCAGAGCTTCCTGTAGGTTTTTTTGCTGCAGTAGACGAGGGGATAGCTCAGGGCTTGCGTTCCTTACCGGGGCGTCCGATGGCTGTAAAAGGGGATGATATTCAGAGAATGATCCAGTCTAAAGGTCTTTATGAGGATCCAGGCATACTTAAGCCGGCTCCCTTACAATTACGGCGGCTGCCTGGCAAGCAGGTTAAGCTTACAGTTCTGATGTATGGTGGTGGGCCGGAAATCCGTGGCAAAACCCAGAGAGTTTTTCATAAACATTCTCTGGATGTGATTAAACGCGAGATGATTAATTGGGCCTTAGAAGGCTCTAAGCTTTTGGGTTGTTTGCCTTGTGTATTGGCCTTTGGCATAGGCAGAAGTAACGTGGAAGCTGCTTCTTTGTCATTGGAGGCGATGAAGGACGGCAATTTTCAAAAACAGAACCAATTAGAGCAAGAAATAACTGATGAAGTTAATAAGTCAAATATAGGACCTCTGGGAATTGGCGGGAAAACAACCGTTTTAGGTACCTTTATTAAGGTAGGTCCCCAGCGTGCAAGCGGTGTCCGAATTATATCCCTGAGAGTAGGTTGTTGCTTTGACCCGCGTAAAGCTACATATACGTGGAATCTATAGTCGGATTACAGCAATTTTTAAAGAAACCTAAAAGAGGAAGAAAGGGTTACACATGAAAGAATTAAGAATACTATCGCCTTGTGGAATTTTAGGTTATGGTTATCCTAAAGCATTATTTCACCTTAAAAAACCACCTTATTTGAAGGTGGTAATGGTGTGTGCCTGGCATGGGTAATAGCTTGGCAGTGAAAGTTTGCTATGGGGTTAGCAGCAGCAACCATTAGCTTAAGACAAAAGTGTCCATCGTGAGGTGGAATCTGAAGGAAGTTGTAGGCAAAGCTCCGGCCTGAGGAACACGAACTACATATAAGGCCATACAATTTGGATGAGTTTGCTAGTCAAAACAAAATCCAATACTGCCAAAAGATTGTGTGGTAGATGTAGCAGGTAGATGGGGTGGAGGTTATTGGCAAAGAATAGCTCTCGGGAATGTATGGTGTGTTAAGACTTAAAGTGTCTAGCCCGAGGGGTTCACTCCATACTTGCTCTAACCTTTACAAACAAAAGGCTTAAGAATCTTGGGTACCTAAGCTTTACAGAAAGTTATACACAAGTGGCTAATTTCTAATGAACCGCCGTATACCGAACGGTACGTACGGTGGTGTGAGTAGGAGGTAGATAAATTAATTATCTACCTCCTACTCGATTGCTTAAGGTATAATAATCTGCGCAAGAAAGTACGGCGATGGGGCCAGATCTTAAATCAATTAAAGAATTTAAATAAATTTGAAGGGAGAGATAAAAACGTAAAATGTTATTGTAGTTGGCGGTGGGGACAGTTAGGTTTGCAGCAGCAATTGCTGATGCAAGAAATGATGCTGATACAACGTATTATGAGTACTATCAAGTAATTGATTTTTTACAGAATTTAATTTATGAAAGGATGGTTTGATTTCAATGGAAAAGTACGGAAACAACGGCTTTATTTATGAACATGTATCGAATTGGGGACAAGTTCCCGAAGGATTATCGCTAAGTGTGGTTGCAGGCATTTGTATTAATTCTCATGACCACATTTATATTCTCTCACGTAGTCGGCCCGCCATTGTTATTTTCAATAAGGATGGCTCCTATTTGGGTTGCTGGGATAATAGCGAATTTGTGCGAGCCCATGGAATGTATATCGATGAAAAAGACAATATTTTCTGTGTTGACGATGGTGCGCATGTCGTGTACAAATTCAATAAAGACCGAAAGCAATTGATGATGTTGGGCAATAAAGAAAAGCCGTCTGATACTGGTATCGTCACTTCTGATTGGAGAGTTGAGCGTAGCGGAGATCCCTTCAATCGCCCGACCGACATTGCCATCTCTCGTAATAAAGATATGTACATCACCGACGGATATGGAAATGCCCGCGTACATAAGTTCAACGCTGACGGAATCCTTGAGTTCAGCTGGGGTGATCCTGGTGATAAGCCCGGTCAGTTCTATCTACCCCACGGTATCGTTATCAGCAACAAGGACATTATTTATGTCGCTGACCGCGAAAACGGTCGAATTCAGTTGTTCACTCTTAATGGTGAATTCATCGAGGAGTGGAACGATCTGTTGCGTCCCGCCGCTTTATTTATCGACAAGAACAATCTGCTCTATGTCGGTGAATGTAAGCGCTCTGCCACCTTTGACGGGTCACCTACCAGAGTTGCAATCTTCGATCTGGAGGGCAATCTGCTGGCCCGTTTGGAAAATCCAAACACCATATGGCCAGGGTTAGGACAGCCTTGGCGCGCCGTTCACGGCCTGTGCGTTGACTCGGAAGGCAGCATCTATGTTGCCGAGGTCGGTAAGAAGTCTCCTGCCAATTACGTTGGTGTTCACAAATACAGGAGAGTTTGAATTTGAATATTCTTATGTGGAAATACGTTCTTATTATGGCATATTTAATGTATTATTGTAATAATTATTTAAGGAGTTAATTTATTATGAAAAGAACAATGAAAGCTTGGATTATCTACGATTTTAATGACATGCGTTTAGAAGAGGTTCCGATTCCTAAACTTAGTGCTGGTTGGGCTTTAATTCGTTTAGAGTCGTTCCAGCCGAGCGTAACTGAGGTTCAGCGCTATGAGGGTTTTGGTATTGAGGGTATCGAAAAGGTAAAAAAAATACTCTTGGATAAAGGTTCATTCCAGTTATTTGGACATGAGTTCAGCGGTAAAGTCGTTGAGGTAGCTGATCATATTAGGAAAGTAAAGATTGGTCAGAGAGTTTCTCTGAATACCGTTCGCAGTTCCTGTGGGAAGTGCCAGTCTTGTCTTGAGGGGCGTCACAAGGAATGTCTGAACCCTCAGTGGATTGGTATAGATTATCCTGGCTGCTTTGCTGAATATGTCGCCGTTCCAGAAGAACTGCTTATGCCGGTTCCCGCAGGTTTAACCGTGAGCGAAACTACTTGTTTGCAGCCGCTGGCTTCTGTCATTGCTCATGTTGATCAGGCCAATATTGAGATGGGAGACACCGTTGTCGTTCTCGGTTTGGGGGTTATGGGAAATAATGTTGCGCAGGTTGTAAGGGTATCCGGTGTCGGCAAAGTTATTGCTTCGGATATCAGGGAGGAGAATCTGACATTGGCGCGTGACTTGGGTATTGATACCGTTGTCGATGCCAAAATAGAAAGCATTGAAAATATCGTCAAGAAAGAGACAAAAGGAGTGGGTGCTGATATCGTATTTGAGTGCGCTGGTGGCAATCCCGCACAGGGATTGGCGGGTGGCGAGACCCTAAAGCAGGCCATCAATGTTGTTCGTAAAGGCGGGAAGGTTTGCCAGGTAGCTCATCTTATGCCCGGTAATAGGGTAGCATTTGAGTTCAAGACCCTGCGCAAGAAGAACATCGCCTATCTCGGCAACAACTCTGCAACCGACAAGCATTTCTACCATGGTGCCAACCTGATTTTAACCAAGCGTATTAATGTTGTAAGTTCTGTTACTCACATATTGGAAGGTATAGATAAACTTTCTGAAGCTTTTGAAATTACCGGTAGCAAAGGAAAGTACAAGGCACTCAATCCGGCTCAAGTCGTTGTTTGGAAAGATCAGGAATAACCAAATCTCAAAAGAGGGGGAGTACAACCATGTCTTCTATCGATTAGTATAGAGTTTCCGCTGTACAGGTTTATTAACCCGAAGGGCAGAATACCCACGGGCTGTGCCCGTGGGTATTTATAGTGCGCCTGGCATGGTAGTTTGGCAGTGAAAGTCTGCTATGGGGTTTAATCCAGCGGGAATCTCCATCTGTAAGGATGGGGTGAGAGTAATTTCCCGACAAGCCGGGACAGACGATAGTCTGTATAGATATGCACTACGTCCGTAAGGGCATGGGTTTTGATATACTCTCCATAGGCATTATATTTAGAATCAGATTCAATTTTTCAATTTAAAATAAAATAATAAAAAAGTAAATTTGACATCTTATTTTTTTTATGATAACTTAATTATAGAATATTAAGCTAATTAGAAAGCGGTTCTAAAAATGATGATTAAAGAACAAAATAAACCTAAATATTCCATAAAAGTACTTTTAAATTCTTTTTCGATTTTTGATATTTTAATTAAAAAAAACCAGTCGGTAACCATTCATGAACTCAGTGAAACCCTTAATTTATATCCCAGTACTATCCACAGAATTTTAGATACCTTGCATTATCTGGGATATATAGAAAAAAGATTAGATTCAGATGAATATCAATTAGGACTAAAAGCAATTGAACTGGGTTTTTCTAAATTGAACCAGATCAACCTGATAAAAGAAGCAAAGCCCTATCTTGAAGCATTGTCAAAAGAAATGAACGAAAATATTTATCTCGGTGTACTCTTTGAGGGGGAAGTATTGTACGAAGCAAAAAAAGAAGCCCTCAGAAAAATCAGTTTGATTACTCATGTTGGCACTCGGGCTATCGTACACTGCACATCATTAGGCAAAGTATTGATTGCCAATTTGCCACCAAAAGAGAGAGAATTAATACTTGGAAGCAATCCCCTTCAATGTCGAACGAAAAATACCATTATTGATAGAATGGCTTTAGGAAAGGAATTGGAAAAGATAAAAAGGTTAGGTTATGCTATAGATGAGGAAGAAAATGAAAATGAAATTCGATGCATTGCTGCTCCTATTAGAAATCATCGGGGAGAGGTGATAGCTGCTGTTAGCATCAGTGGTCCATCCTATAGATTTACACTTGAGCGAGAAGAAACGATGGTAAAAGCCATTATAAAAACTGCAAAAGAAATATCACTAAGATTAGGTTTCCGAGAAATAAGTTAATTAGTGTTTTATATTATTATTTTTTTTGTTTAATGAAATAGAATAATATTCTAATAAGAAAGGAATTCTATATTACTAATAGGACAAATATAGTAAAATAATATTTTAACAAGTGAAGGAGAAGAGGTTATGCAGACAGCAGAAGTTGTTGTAAAAATTCTTGAGAGCGAGGGGATAACTACTGCATTTGGAATTCCGGGGGCAGGTATTAATCCGGTATATAAATATCTTGGAAAGTCAGATAAAATTAAACATTATTTAATGAGGCACGAAGAAGCTGCAGTACATGCCGCAGACGGGTATTTTAGAGCAAGTGGGAATATAGCAATGGCGATATGCACTTCAGGGCCGGGAGCTACAAATTTTGTGACAGGCTTATATACAGCCCAGATTGATTCAATTCCGCTAATTGCTATTACAGGCCAGAATACAACATCTCAATTAGGCAAAGAAGCTTTTCAGTGTGTTGATATTGTGGATATATGTAAAACTGTTGCTAAAGCTACGTATTGTGTAAAAGACTCTACTGAAGTTGTAAAGGTAATGAGAGAAGCTTTTAAGGTTGCAAGGTCAGGAAGGCCAGGACCCGTACTGATAGATTTACCATTGGATATTCAGATGAAGGAAATTGAATATGACCCTGCACAAGACAAGCCGCTCTTAATAGATAAAGTACTGCCCGATATGGACAAGATTAAAAAAGCTGTAGATATGTTACTCGAAGCAAAAAATCCAATAGTAATTATGGGAGGAGGGGTAATACTTTCAGGTGCAGAAAAAGAATGTGTTGAGTTTGCAGAGTATATGTCAATCCCGGTTATTACAACCTATATGGCAAAGGGAGGTATACCAGCTAAGCATCCATTAAACGCAGGCCATATGGGCATACAAGTAGGTGCGCCACTCGGAAATAAGATGTTTATGGAGTCAGATGTTATATTGGGAATTGGATGTAGGTTTACTGATAGGCATACAGGGGATATTAAAGTCTACACGAGTAATAGAAAGTTTATTCATGTAGATATTGAACCAACGCAGATAGGCAGAATATTTGAGCCTGATGTTGGAATAGTATCTGATGCTAAATATGCAATAAAAGCTCTAATAGAAGAAGTGAAATCAAGAGGAGTAAATATTAAACCATCCGACAGAGTTAAAGGGCTTCCTGAACTAAGGAAAAAACTTAAGAGAAAAACATATTACGAAAATGTACCTATAAAGCCGCAGAGGGTATACTATGAGTTAAATAAGTTTTCTGACGACAATACGATGTATACAACCGGATGCGGATTAAACCAGATATGGTCAGGACAGTTCCAGGAGGTAAACAAGCCAAGAGTATATCTGCCTTCAGGTGGAGCAGGGACATTAGGATTTGACATTCCGGCTGCCATAGGGGCATGGGTTGCAAAGCCAAAGAACAAAGTTGTGGCTGTTATGGGGGATTTCGGGTTTACATTCATGGTTGAAGAATTGGCCGTGGCAGCCCAATATAACGTGCCTGTCATCGTAGTTATAGTAAATAATGCTTACTTAAGCTTAATCAGACAAAATCAAAAGTATGCTTACGGATTTGAATATCAGGTAAAGGTAGATGCCAACCGTACACTTGTTGACTTTGTAAAAGTCGCAGAAGGATTTGGCTGTAAAGCAGAAAGAGTATTCAATCCTGAGGATATAGAAGTGGCCTTTAAAAGGGCAGTAAAATCAGGCGGTCCCTATGTAATAGATATAATCGTAGAAGAAGATACGGATTGTTCCATGGGTGGAGCAATTAATGCTGTAAAGGAGTTCGAATAATTAAGATATTATTTGTGACTGAGTTATTACTATAGTAATCATAGTAGTTGAATTAAAGTAGTTTAAAATAAATTGAATAAATAGTGAATAAATAGGGACAGCTTAGGTTCAAGAGACCGAATACAGGCAGTGAATACTGACATTCAGGTTGAAATATGTGTTTGTGGCGGGTAAGATTATAAGGACTAAGAGGCAGACTATGTTGAAGTTTCTGGAAGGGTATCCGTACAAAGCGGTGTTTCAGTAAAAGTTGTAATGAGATAGAGGGTTTGTAGACAAATGCTCATTTGAAACTAACTACCTGTGGATAGTTTAAGAGTTTTGTCTGTTTTCGATGGGGAAGAAATAAAAATTAAATTTCTCTTGAAAGGTGGTGGTAAAAAAAGCAAAATTTAAGTGTGAATTTGCAGATTCATCATAAAATTCAACAAAATTTCGGATGAATTTGGCAAAAATCTGCGTAAATATTTTAGACGCAGGTTTATAGAAAAAATTTAGGAGGTCATAGAAAGTATGAAAAGTATAAAGAGAAACTCAGGAAAACTTATTGCATTGGTGCTGATTGTTCTTTTTTTATTTACTTTAGTTGCTTACGGTCAAACCGATTATCCAACTAAACCTATTACGTTATTAATTCCCTTCTCAGCAGGAGGCTCTGGAGATGTTATCTCTAGAGAAGTGGCAGCTATTGCTACAAAGTATTTAGGTCAGCCGGTTGTTTGTAAAAATGTATCTGGTGGTAGCGGGGCAATTTGTATTGCTCAAATGCTATCCCTTCCTGCGGATGGGTATACCATAATGAATCACTCCACGACAATGCCATTTACTATTGCCGCAGGAAATTTGGACGTTGATATCGATAAAATTACATCTATTGCGACTGTTAGTGGCGCCGCCCAAGTAATCGCAGTAAGATCAGATGCCCCTTATCAAACATGGGAAGAATTCCTTGCTTATTCAAAAGATAATAAAGTAAAGATGGGTGGTTCTCAGGTCAATGGAACAAACCATGTATTTTACCTCAAACTTAAAGATATAACTGGACTAAATGCAGAGTACATCCCCTATGATGGTGGAGGAGATACAATGCTTTCTCTATTAGGTGAAAATGTAGACGCTGTAGCCCTCTCGGCCGAACCTCCTACTCAGTGGGTAGAAGCAGGAAAAGCAAAATTATTGGGAATTACTGGTGATGAAAGAAATCCAAGATTCCCAGATACCCCTACATTTAAAGAGCTGGGTGTTAAAGGCCTTGAAAATGAGCTGATATGGAGAGGTTATTTTGTCAAGACAGGTACACCGCAGGAAGTGTTAGATAAATTAGGCAAAGTGTGGTTACAAGTCCTTGATGATCCAAAATGGGATGAGTTTATTGCGAAAAGTGGTGATGACGAGCTCTACCGGGATGGTGCGACTCTTGATAAAATGCTTAGAGACACAATCAGCGATGGAAAAAAATACTTCACGAAGTAATTTTTTAAAAGAAACAACATCCATGGGTCTGTTCCAAGTGATATAATATGGGTATGTTGTAATGTTCGGTGTTTCTTAAAAACAGACTCCGTACCACTTTTAAATGGCCCGGAGTCTGTTGCTTAATTTACAAAAAATCCTATTACAACTTTTATTAAGGAGGGAGAAATGTGAGCTATAAAAGAGTGACGTATATATCTCTATTAATATGTATTGTTTTTGCAGTAATTTTTTATATAAAATCGTTGGAATTGCCCACGACATCAACGAGTGCTGCCTTTGGGCCTAGCGCTTTTCCGCAGTTCATTATTCTTCTTATTGTGATTTTTAGTGTCATAAGTTTTTTCTTTACAATGAAACAAGAGGATGAAAAACTTACATTTGAAAATACGAAATACGTCATATTTACCATTCTTCTCACAGGAATAGTAACTTTATTGTGGCAAATGTTTGGGACTATTTACGGAATGTTCTATCTTCTGTTGTTTATTTTCTTAATGATACTTCTTTTTATATACAATCCAGCAAAAAATTCTTTGCGTAAAGTTCTCACTACTATAGGATTTTCTGTTGTAATAACCCTTTTTGTATACATTGTTTTTGAAAAAATGTTAAGAGTTGTATTTAACTAAACGGAGGTAAATTATGGAAGCATTATTTTCATTTGATTTTTCAACACTTTTTACTGCCATAAATATGTTCAGCATTGTTTTTGGAACTTTATTTGGTCTTTTAGTTGGGGCACTGCCAGGGCTCGGTTCCACCATTGGAATTGCTTTGCTTCTTCCTGTCACTTATACAATGCAGCCTATGCCAGCAGTTCTTCTTCTTGTATCTGTGTATATGGCAGCCGAGTATGGAGGCTCCATTTCTGCAATAGTACTCGGAATTCCTGGAACTGCTGCTGCCGTTGCAACCGTGTTAGATGGGTCCCCGATGGCCAAACAAGGGTTTCCGGGAAAAGCTTTAGCCTATTCTCTAACAGCATCAACAATCGGAGGACTTGCTGGAGGACTGGTTTTAATTACCCTCACAGTACCTTTATCAAAATTGACGATTAGATTTTCGGACCCTGAATTCGTGATGCTAGGAATTCTAGGTTTAGTCTGTGTCGCTAGTCTTAGTTCCAAAGACGTTCCGAAAAGTATTATTTCAGTCTTGTTCGGATTATTGCTTTCTTTGGTCGGACAGGATAGTTTGGTCGGATTCCCGAGATTTACATTTGGAAACCTAACCCTTTTAGCTGGAATTAGTTATATTCCCTTAATTGTAGGAATGTTTGCTTTTTCAGAGATCTTTATAATGCTAGGGGGAGAGCTTAATAAACGCTATGTAAGAGATAATAAAAATTTAAGGACCAAAATTACTTGGAAAGAATTTAAAAATGTATGGAAAAATATTTTACGAGGGTCAATTATTGGAGCCCTTACTGGAATTCTCCCCGGATTAGGGGGAGGCCCAGCTTCCTGGTTTGCCTATACTGAAGCAAAAAGGGCGGCAAAAAACCCTGAAGACTTTGGAAAAGGGGAACCTAATGGAATTGCTGCTCCTGAGTCAGCAAATAATGCTGCCGTTGGCGGAGCGATGATTCCTTTATTAACTTTAGGTATTCCTGGATCTCCGTCAACAGCAGTTATTTTAGGTGCCCTGATGATTCAAGGGATACGACCGGGTCCTATGGTATTTGTGACTGAGCCTGATTTAATTAATGGGATATTTTGGGGATTTTTTCTTGCAGTTATTGCCATGTATTTCATGGGGAAATACACTACTTCCTTATGGGCAAGAATACTAACAATACCAAATTATGTACTCATTCCGATTATATTAGTCTTAGCGTACATTGGTGCTTATTCAAAGGATTTGAATATTACTGATGTATGGATTGCACTTATTGCAGGGATAGTAGCCTACTTCATGAGAAAGCTTAATTATTCTTTGCCAGCTTTCATCCTCGCTTTTATCTTAGGACCTTTGATTGAAACAGGTATGCGGCGTTCCTTAATGTTGTCAGATGGTAGTTTTAGAATATTTATTGAAAGAGGATATAGTCTAGCGATTCTAATTATGATCATTATTATGTTGGGAAGTCAGATTTATACAAAAAGGAAAAAAATTAGAAGCAATAAACCTTAGAATATAAACAAAAGCCAATAAGCTAAAAATTTTAATGGTGATTACGAAGGTACGAAGCTCCCATTAATATTTTGTAAAAAAGAGAGCTCTTTGACAGCACAAAATAAATCATATTTTTTAACAGAGGAAAAATATTTAGTGTTTAATCTCTTAGGGTTCAATCCCCCGTAGCTCTGCTGCGGGGGGTTTCATTTTACCCAACTATTTTTTAAAAGTAATTATAGGAATTACTTTTAAAAAATTTGTAAAAGAAAGAAGAATTATAAAAATTAGAATGTGATGCTAAATTAGATTGATGAAATTTTAAGTGAATGAAAACAGACTATCAGATAGAACTAAAAAACACCCCTTTAATGGTTTAGGAAAATATGGACATCATATGGGAGTTTATAGCTGATAAAATTATAGGCTTGATCTCCTTAGGTCAACACTTTAGCTTAAAATATTCTTAAGTTAATAATGAATTATGCATTTATTATTTAAGGAGCATAATACCAAGATATTTCGAATGCACAGATATAATTTAAGATAATTATCTATAGGTTACGAATGTATGAACATTAATATCAATAAGAATAGAGAGGATAAGCACTTTTATTGGCTTATATTGATTATTATATCTTTAGCTTCCATCGTTATGGGTATATACCGAGATGGCTTTGCTGTTTTCTTCCCTTTTTTGCAAAGAGAGTTCGATTTGACAAGGGCCCAAATAGGATTATATATAAGTTTTCTCTATTTTTCCTCTTCTTTTGTAAGCGTGTTTACTGGACGGCTAGTTGACCTTAAAGGTGTTAAATGGGGTATGGCTTCGGGAACTCTGCTTGTAGGTATTTTGCTCATATTGCATTCGATAGCCCAAAATTTTCTCTTTTTGCTTGTACTTGCTGTTTTTTCAGGCTTTGGAATGAGTATCAACGCACCAGCTGCCAACAAAGGTATTTCCGAGTGGTTTCCTCAAAAATGGCGAAGTACTGCTACAGGAATTTGGAGTACTGCCTTCCCTCTTGGAGGATTGCTATCGGCAATCTTGTTGCCACCTTTGGGGATTTTGCTTGGTTGGAGAAAAGCAATTATTTTTCCGGGTGTATTGGCTTTATTATGTACATTTCTCATTCTAAGTTTTTATCATGATAAGAGAAGTGAAATAGATGATGTTAAGAAAGATCAAACAGATAGTATTTCTTTTTGGAAAGGCCTCGGTCAATTAGTAAACAATATTGACTTATTGGCTATTTCAACTTATGGATTTTTTTTGGGAGCCACAGCTGGTGCAATTTCTACCCATTTTACACTTTTTTTATATTTAGATTATGGTTTGAGTGAGAGTGCCGCAGGTTTGGGATTTGCAATTGTTCAGTTTGGAAGCATTTTAGGAAGACCAGGCTGGGGTCTAATATGTGATAGCTTTTTAAAAGCCGATAGAAGAAAGGCTTTCTTATTTATCGGTTTTTTATTTTTTTTAATAACTTTGGTTTTTGGTCTATTCTTAAAAAGCATGAATCGTTCTCTTGCAATAATATTTTTTTTAGCTTTTCTAACTGGTTGTTCCGGACGGGGCTGGAATGGTCTTTTTTTCTCATCCGTTCCTGAAATGGTAAGAGAAGAGCAAGTTGGAGCCGCTATTGGGTTGTCTTTACTTTTCGTCCGAGTAGGGATAATGTTAACACCTCCAATTTTTGGTTATATTGCAGATATCAGAAATTCATATGATTTCAGCTGGCTCCTTTTAGGTTTAATGATGTTTTTGGCTTCTATCGGACAATATATATTTTACATAAAATCACAGCATAAAATAAAAGAAGTTTGATGAGCATAGGAGTACGTTTTTAGATGAGTTTTACTCTTTAGATTTTGTAAGAAGAAATATAGAAGTATGGAAAATGGAAAAAGTTCAAATTGATTTAAATGTATTTATGGGCTAATATAACTACCGGAAGCTCCAACGGAATTATAAAACTGGAATAGAAAAGTTATAATACGCCAGCGAAGGTACATATTTCCAAGCCCATCAATGATGGACGGGATTTACAAAAAGCTTAAAAAGACTTGAAAAATAGTTAGCGAGCGATAAAATAAAGAACTGTTAACGAAAGATGGAAAGGAGGTAGAAGAAAGAACAAAGCTAGGGGATGAATTAATTAAAAGAAAAAATCAAAAGGAGGAGGTTCTGGTATGCCATATTGTGACCACATCTTAAATATAGGGTAATTTCTATATGAAATTTTCAAAGATCAAAAAATAAAATGAGCAACCTTCGAACTGGAAATTTACGTCCAGATCGGGTGCTGTTCATAGTATACAAAGGAGTTTTTAAATGAAACATGAATTCAAGAAAAATCCAGTTAAACAAAAAATTATGAATGGAGAGACTGTATTTGGTATTTACATCGCAATTCCTTCACCGATGCTCGTCGAATTGGCAGGATACAATGGTTACGACTTTGTCCGTATTGATATCAGTCATATGTCCACTGACTTGGCTACCATTGAGAACATGGTTAGGGCAGCTGAATTAAGTGGTGTCACTCCCATGATTAGGATTGATAACAATCCTAATCTAATTAATAGTGTATTAGAAATGGGAATTCAAGGCCTTGTTGTTCCTGATGTTGAATCAATTAAAATTGCTAAGTCTATCGTGGAAGTGACTAGGTTTAATCCAATAGGAGGGCGAGGTATATTTAGTGCAGCAAGAGTTTCCCGCTATGGTTATATTAGTGGAGCCGAATATACTAAATGGTCCAATAAAGAAGTCTTGTTAGGAATCCAGATTGAAAATATTGAAGCAGTGAATAATATGGAAGAAATCTTAAGTGTTGAAGGAATAGACATGTGTCTTAGTGGACGTGGTGATCTTGCAAATTCTCTTGGAGTTCCTGGTCAGAAAAATCACCCATCAGTTCTTGAAGCAGAAGAAAAAATTTTTGATGCTGCAAAAAGACATGGGAAAAGTATATCTGTAAATATTGATCCAACAGCCAACAATTATATCGAAAATCTAAGGAAATGGAAAAACAAAGGTGCTCAAGTCATCACCTTGGGGCATGATATCCTTCTAGTCAAGAAAGGCCTTGAAAATGCAATTAAGAATGCAAGAGAAGCATAGAACAAAAATATCATTTTTATGATATTTTAAAAGCCAAAATATCTAATATTAGGAGGAATATAAGTTTGAGTATAAAGAAAAAAGTTCTTATTACAGATAAGATTTCAGAGAAAACAAAAAAATTTAGTCGTCAATACATAACACCTAAAGCTAATATAATTTTTTGTGATAATGAGGGTGATTTTGAAAAACATATTGCGTCTGCTGATGTATTAATTACTTCGACTAAAGGGATATCTAAAGACTTGCTTGATAAAGCGAAAAAATGTATTTATATCCAGAAGTATGGAACAGGGGTAAACAACATTGCAATTCCCGAGGCTACTGAGCGCGGCATTCCTGTGGGTAATGTAGGGGGAACAAATGCTCGTTCAGTAGCAGAATATGCAGTAATGTTAATGTTGTCTGTTATCAAACATATAACAACGGCTCATAACAAACTAGTTAACGAAGGACTATGGCTAAAAATGGTATTGAGGGATGATTGTTATGAGCTTTCTCACAAAAAAGTCGGATTGATTGGTTTAGGAAACATTGGACGCCAAGTTGTGAAATTATTAAAGGGTTTTGAATGTGAAGTTATTTATTATGATGTTTTTCGTTTATCAGAGAAACAAGAGAAAGAGCTGGGTGTTACTTACACTGAACTTGATGACTTAATTAAAGAAGCCGACGTCATTTCCCTTCATGCTCCACTAACTAAAGAAACTCATCATTTAATTAATTATAATCGTTTAAAGGCTATGAAATCAACTGCTGTTTTTATCAATACCAGTCGCGGGGGACTCCTTGATGAGAATGCATTGATAAGCGTTTTAGAGTCAGGGCACTTACTGGGAGCAGGGATTGATGTTTACGAATCTGAACCGATCGACCAAAATCATCCTCTGACCAACTTTGAAAGGGTTATATTAAGCCCTCATAATGGAGGCGGAACTAATGAGGCTATAGAAGCAGTTGTCAGGGAAGCCTCTGTAAATATAAACTCAATGCTTCTGGATGGAATAATTGCTAATAAAAAGAACATTGTTAATCTAAAGAATTTAAAACATGTTATTTGATGTGATGTTAATTTGGTTCTAATTTCAAATACCTCTTCTATGAGAACATGTAGAAGGGGTATTTGAATCGAATACTGAGATGGGTTTATGTGGCCTTTGACCTGTATTAATAAAATCTAAAGAGCTAAGTGATTTAAGTTTTTTTCTGGCATCTTCCGGCAAATCCTCAACTACTAAGTCCTCAAGATATTTTTTATAAAGAAAATTAGCCTGCCTGATGATGACCTTCTGTATCTATCTCTTAATTCTCTGGTTACGGCCTTTTTCTGCCTCATGGTTAACATTCCTTTTTACCTCCTCATATATTAAAAAAGAGATAATTTCTTCTCTTTAAATATAGAGGAGATTAGGTTATAATTAAAATAATTTCATTTAGATTTTTGATGAGGCAATTCCTTATTTTATAGAAGATGTTGTATAATAAGAAGAGGTTACATTCCTCTTTGGGTTATCAGCCTCCAGAGGAATACTAGAGGTTATTGGCAGAGAATAGCTCTCGGGAATGCATGGTGTGTTAAGACTTAAAGTATCTAGTCTGAGGGGGTTCACTCCAGAAAATGCTGGTCCTTTTGAGTTGACTTTTGATATAATTTTTAAAGATAAGGAAACTTATGAAAAAGTTAAGAAAACCAAAGTAATTACCAAAGAACTTATTGCCAAACTCTACCATGTTCCTATTGAAAAAGTTCTTTATTTTGTAGAATTTGACCCGGCTAATGCTATAAAGGCAACTATTGTAAGACCGGTGGATTCAGGAAGCATCGGAGAGACCGATGTTTATGGTGCCCAACAACACGCCCCTCTTTTAGATATTAAAATACCTTTTGAGGAATGAGGAGAATAAAATGAAAGAAGATCTATTAAAATTTATTCCGGAATTTAATTTAATTAAAGATTCAGATTTAAAGGAAAAGGTTTTGAAAGTCTGGGATATTGCTCTTACCGCTGGGGGATGGAAAGTGAGTGACCTGCAAAGAATGCCTTTTACACTATTAATTGACCCCTGTCCGTGTAATATGATTGAACATATTAGAGGAGTAGTAAATGTTTCGATAGGGGCTGCGAAAGCCCTTCAAAATGTCTATAAAGGCAAAGTGAAAATAAATGAGGATTATCTTATTGCCGGGGCATTACTTCACGATATCGGAAAATTAGTAGAATATAAAGAGGAGAATGGAAAATTTATTCAGAGTAATTTAGGGAAATTAGTTCGTCACCCCATATCAGGAGTGGGTCTTTGTTACAGTCAGGAAATTCCCGAAGAAATAATGCATACTATTGCCTCTCATTCCTGGGAGGGAGATCGTTCCAGGAGAACCCCGGAAGCCATTATTGTCCACCATGCCGATTTTACCAACTTCGAACAATTTAAATAAGGAGGGTAAAGATGGGAAAGACTTTTGCAGAAAAAATATTAGCCCTTAAATCGGGCAAAAAAAGTGTAGTTACCGGAGAAATTGTAACCGTTTCCCCGGATATAGTAATGTCTCACGATAATACCGCCGCTATAGCTAAAAAATTCAAACAGATTGGAATTAATAAAGTAAAACATCCTGAAAAAATAGTAATACCTCTGGATCATTGTGTCCCGGCGGCAACAGAGAAATATGCTGCCAATCACAAAGAGATAAGAGAGTTTGTTCAGGAACAGAAAATTGAAAATTTTTACGATATTAATACCGGGGTCTGCCATCAGATTTTACCGGAAAAAGGTCATGTGCTTCCAGGAAGTCTAATTTTAGGAGCAGATTCCCATACTACTACTTATGGGGCATTTGGTGCTTTTTCAACCGGTATAGGGAGAAGTGAGGTTGCTTCCATCTGGGC
>Ga0209386_1000355_pt1 | contig 23377 bp, 20 predicted proteins | sample NGEPertwo_FD_184510 | JGI IMG/M metagenome (GOLD analysis project Ga0209386, IMG submission 184510) | Arctic peat soil microbial communities from the Barrow Environmental Observatory site, Barrow, Alaska, USA - NGEE Permafrost154B-two... | ecosystem: Environmental > Terrestrial > Soil > Wetlands...
GGTGAAGAAGAGCTCCTCGGCGAGCACCACGTCGCTGCGCGTAAGCGTGCGCTCGCGGACCTCGACGCCCATGCTCCCGGCGATCCGCATGACGCTGTCGCGAGTGATGCCTTCGAGGATCCCGTCGCTGGTGGGCGGCGTCAGGAGCACACCGTCGCGCACCGCGAAGATGTTCTCGCCCGAGCCCTCGGCCACGTGACCGTGCTCGTTGAGCATGATCGCCTCGTCGTACCCACAGCTTGTGACCTCCACCTTGGCGAGGATGCTGTTGAGATAGTGACCGGACGCCTTGGCGGCGCGCGCCAGCGAGGTGTGGTCGAGCGCCTGGATGCTCGAGACCTTGGCGCGGATGCCGCGCCTGACGCCCTCCTCGCCGAGGTAGGCGCCCCACGGCCACACGGCGATGATCGCGTCCACGGGCGCGTTCATCGGGAAGATGCCCATCTCCCCGTACCCGCGGAAGACCAGCGGGCGGATGTAGCAGGCCTCCAGGCCGTTGGCGCGGATCACCTCGTGGGTGGCGCGCACGAGTTCCTCGAGGCTGTACGGCACCGGCATGTAGTAGAGCTTCGCCGAGCGCTCGAGACGCCGCAGATGCTCGCGGAGGCGGAACACGGCCGAGCCTTTGACGGTCTTGTAGCAGCGGATGCCTTCGAAGACGCCCGAGCCGTAGTGGAGCGCGTGCGAGAGGACGTGGACCTTGGCCTCGCCCCAGGGCACAAGCGCGCCGTTCATCCAGATCTTCTCCATCTCTTCGATGGGCATCGGTCCTCCTTGCCAGCTTGTCAGCCGGCCGCCAGAGCGGCCAGGATGGCGTCTGTCATCTCGGCGGTGCCGAGCTTCTTCTCGCCGGGCGCGGCGATGTCGGCGGTGCGCGCGCCCTGCTCGAGGGCCATCTCGACGGCCCTCTCGACGGCGCGCGCCGCCTCGCGCTCGCCGAAGCTCAGGTCGAGCATCATGGCGGCGCTCAGGATGGTCGCGCACGGGTTGGCCAGCCCCTTGCCGGCGATATCGGGGGCCGAGCCGTGGATCGGTTCGTACAGGCTCACGCCGCCGGCGCCCACGCTGGCCGACGGCAGCATCCCGATGCTCCCCGTCAGCATGGCGGCCTCGTCGCTCAGCACGTCGCCGAACAGGTTCTCGGTGGCGATCACGTCGAACTGCTTGGGGTCGCGGATTAACTGCATGGCGCAGTTGTCCACCAGCATGTGGCGGAGCTCCACGTCGGGATGGCGCTCCGCGACGCGGATCGCGACGGCGCGCCACAGGCGCGAGCTCTCGAGCACATTGGCCTTGTCGACAGAGTGCACCAACTTGCGCCGCCCCTCGGCGACGGTGAACGCGTACTCCACGAGCCGGTCGACCTCGGCCTCGCTGTAGATCATCGTGTCGTAGGCCGTGTCGGCGGTGCGCCCGCGCTTGCCGAAGTACACGCCGCCGGTGAGCTCGCGCACCACGAGCATGTCGACGCCGTCGATCACCTCGGGCTTGAGCGTGCTGTTGTGGGCGAGCGCCGGGAGGCTTTTGACCGGGCGCAGGTTGGCGAACAGCTCGAGCCCCTTGCGCATGCCGAGCAGGCCCTGCTCGGGGCGCGGCTTGTGCGGGTCGGTGGTGTCCCACTTGGGCCCGCCGACGGCGCCCAGCAGCACGGCGTCGCAGGCCTTGCAGCGCTCGATGAGGCCGTCTTCCATGGGCGTGCCGAAGGCGTCGATGGCGCAGCCGCCCATGACGCCTTCTTCGTAGGCGAGCAGGTAGCCGTAGCGCCGGCCGGCCGCGTCGAGCACCTGCCGGGCGGCGGCGACGATCTCGGGGCCCACCCCGTCGCCGGGGAGGGTCATGACGCGGTAGCCGCGGTAGTTAGCCGGGGTCGTCACGAGCGGCTCCCTTCGGCGAGCTGCGACTTGACGTACTCGAGCAGGCCGCCGCGGTCGATGAGCTCCTGCATGAACGGCGGGAACGCCTCGGCGCCGTACTTCTTGCCCTGCGTGAGGTTCTCGACGGTGCCGGCGGCGAGATCCACGCGCAGGCGGTCGCCGGTCTGCGCCTCGCGCGCCGCCTCCGGGCACACCACGATCGGCAGACCCGTGTTGATGGCGTTGCGGTAGAAGATCCGCGCGAAGGACGAGGCGACGACCACGCTGATCCCGGAGGCCCTGATGGCCACCGGCGCGTGCTCGCGCGAGCTGCCGCAGCCAAAGTTCTCGTGGGCGACGATGATGTCGCCGGGCTGGACGCTGGACACGAAGTCCGCATCGATGTCTTCCATGCAGTGCTTCGCGAGCTCCGCGGGATCGTTGGTGTTGAGATAGCGGGCCGGGATGATGACATCGGTGTCCACATCCCGGCCGTAAGCGTGGACGGCGCCCTCGAAGATCATCGCGACCCTCCCTTGCCCGCGCCGACTGCTTCGGGCGTGGCGATGTGGCCGGCCAGAGCTGAGGCGGCGGCCACGTACGGGCTCGCGAGGTAGACCTCGCTGCCGGGGTGACCCATGCGGCCGACGAAGTTGCGGTTGGTGGTGGCCACGGCGCGCTCGCCCTCGGCGAGGACGCCCATGTGGCCGCCGAGGCACGGCCCGCAGGTCGGCGTGCTGAAGGCGCAGCCGGCCTCGATGAGCGCCTGCATGGTGCCGTCGGCGGCGGCGTCCAGGCACACCTGCTGCGTGCCCGGCAGGATGATGGCGCGCACGTCGGGGTGCACCTTGCGGCCGCGCAGGATCGCGGCCGCCTGGCGCAGGTCCTCGAGGCGGCCGTTGGTGCAGCCGCCGATCACGACCTGGTCGATGGTCACGTCCGCCAGGTCGGCCGCAGCCGCCGCGTTGCTCGGCAGGTGCGGCTTGCTCACGGTGAGCGGCACGGCCGAGGCGTCGATCTCGAGGACGCGCGCGTACTCGGCGTCGGCGTCGCTGGCGAAGACCTTGCCGGCGGTGCGCGCGCGGCTGCCCTCCGGCCGGGCCTGCAGATACTGCGTCGTCTTCTCGTCGAAGCCGACGATGCCGTTCTTGCCGCCGGCCTCGATCGCCATGTTGCACATCGTGAAGCGCTCGTCCATGGACAGCGCCTCGATGGCCTCGCCGGCGAACTCCATGGACTGATAGAGGGCGCCGTCCACGCCGATCAGGCCGATGGTGTGCAGGATCAGGTCCTTGCCGGTGACCCACGGCTGCGGGCGACCCGAGTACACGAACTTGATGCTCTCGGGCACACGCAGCCAGACGCGACCCCAGGCCATGGCGGCGGCGAAGTCGGTGCTGCCCATGCCGGTGCTGAAGGCGGCCACGGCGCCGTAGGTGCAGGTGTGGCTGTCGGCGCCGACGACGACGTCGCCCGGCGCCACCATCCCGGTGTCGGGCAGGAGCACGTGCTCGATGCCGACGCGCCCGACCTCGAAGTAGTTGACGATCTCGTGCTTGCGGGCGAACTCGCGCATCTTCTTGCTCTGGCCCGCGGCCTTGATGTCTTTGTTGGGCGTGAAGTGGTCGGGCACGAGGGCGATGCGGGCCGCGTCGAAGACCTTCGTGAACCCGGCCTTCTCGAACTCGGCGATCGCCAGCGGCGCGGTGACGTCGTTGGCCAGCGCCAGGTCGACCTGCGCCTCGATGATGTCGCCGGCGTGCACCGCGTCGCGCCCCGCGCCGCGGGCGAGGATCTTCTCGGTGATCGTGGAACCCATCAGACCTCCCCTGCAGCCGCGGCGTTGTTGACGGCCCTCACGTAGGCCTTCGCCGAGGCTTCCATCACATCGAAACTGACCGCCTGCCCTTTGAACGAGCGGCCGTTGACCTCCACGGCCACACGCACCTCGGCGAGCGAGTCCTTGCCGGCCGAGATGGCCCGCACCTGGTAGTCGGCCAGGCTGCCGCTGATGCCCACGGCGTCGTCGATGGCGGCGAACACGCTCTCGACGGTGCCGTTGCTGAAACTGCGCCCCTTCTTGAGCTCGCCGCGGGCCTCCACCTCGACCTGGCTGGTCGGGATGATGGAGGTGCCCGACTGGTTGACGAAGCTCTTGAGGCTGAAGTGGTCCAGGCGCTCGCGGATCTCTTCCGAGACGAGCGCCTCGAGATCGAGGACCGTGACCTGCTTCTTCTTGTCGGCGATCTGCTTGAAGCTGGCGAACGCGTCGTTGAGCTCGGCGTCCGAGAGCTGGTAGCCGAGCTCGGCCAGCTTGGTGCGCAACGCGTGCCGGCCGCTGTGCTTGCCGAGCACGATGTCGTTGTCGGTGAGCCCCACGTCGGCCGGCCGCATGATCTCGAAGGTCGAGGCCTCGCTGAGCACGCCGGCCTGGTGGATGCCGCTCTCGTGGGCGAACGCGTTGCGCCCGACGATCGCCTTGTTGCGCTGGATCTGATAGCCCGTGAGCGAGCTCACCAGGCGGCTGGTGCGAGCGATCTCGGTGGTCTCCACGCCGGTCTCGCAGTCGAAGGAGTCGCCGCGCGTGCGGATGGCCATGACGACCTCCTCGAGCGAGGCGTTGCCGGCGCGTTCGCCGATGCCGTTGACGGCGCACTCCACCTGGGTCGCGCCGGCGCGGACCGCCGCCAGCGAGTTGGCCGTGGCCAGACCGAGGTCGTTGTGGCAGTGCACGCTCACGGTTACGTCGTGCAGCGAGGGGCACAGCCGGTAGAGCTCGCGGATGAGGTCGCCGAACTCGAGCGGCAGCGCGTAGCCGACCGTGTCGGGCACGTTGATGGTGGTGGCGCCGCACTCGACGGCGGCGCTCAGTACCTGCGCCAGGAACTCCGGCTCGGAGCGGCTCGCGTCCATCGCGCTGAACTCGACGTCGGCGCCGGCGTGGGTGCTCGCCAGGTCGCGCGCCAGGCTCACCATGGCGCGCGTGTCGGCAAGCACCTGCTCCGGCGTCTTCTTGATCTGGTACTTCATCTGCACCGGGCTGGTGCTGATGAACGTGTGGATGCGCGGCTTCTCGGCCACCTTGACGGCGTCCCACGCCGCGCGGATGTCTTTCTCCATGGCCCGCGCGAGGCCGGCGATGCGCGGTCCCTCGACCTCGCCGGCGATGGCCTTGACGGCCTCGAAATCGTCCGGCGAAGCGATGGGGAAGCCGGCCTCGATGATGTCGACCCCCAGCTTGGCGAGCTGACGGGCGATCTCGAGCTTCTCGGCGCGGTTCAACGTTGCGCCCGGCGCCTGTTCGCCGTCGCGCAGCGTGGTGTCGAAGATGTTGATGTAGCGGTGCTCGGTCACGAGGTACCCACACCTCCCAAGGCAGAAGTCGTCGCCACTTGCGGTGCTACGGATCCGGTTGTGATCCAGGAAGGGGCCGTTAAGGCCTGCAGGTGTCTACGCATCCCCCCGCGGGGGGAGGAGCAGGGCGAGGCCGAGGAGGTCGAGCACGCGGGCGCGTACCTCAATGTGGTCCTCCCGGGGCAACTCGCTTGTGCTGCGGCGGCGCATCGTCCGCTGAGTCTACGTCAGGCGCACGCGAGGGCGCAAGCTTCTCGAATCAGGATAACAGCACTCCCGTTTGAGGGTTTGGCCGGGCCCCTTCTTGAGTACTGCTCTTGATGTCAGGATCTCCAGTTGTTGATCATGGTAGTCGATTCCCTCAGGCCGCGTCTTGTTCGAGCGCTGGCGTGCAGCCTGCGGCGAACTCATCTGGCGTGAGGTAGCCCAGCGAGCTGTGCAGGTGCTCGCTGTTGTACTCGATGCGCCACGCCTCGATCAGCGCGCGAGCGTGCGGCAGGCTCCAGAACTCCTCCATGTTGAGGCACTCGTCGCGCAGACGAGCGTTGAACGACTCGCCGTAGCCGTTCTGCCAGGGCTTGCCGGGTTCGATGTGGAAGGTGGCGGCGCCGACCTTCCCGAGCCACTCGGTGAGCTCGAAGGCGACGAACTCCGGCCCGTTGTCGGAGCGCAGCACCGCCGGCCGGCCGTGGAGGAAGAACAGCCGCTCGAGCTCCTTCCTGACGCCCGCCGAGGTCAGCGAGCGGCCGGCGGTCGCGGCCAGGGCCTGGCGCGTGTACTCATCGACCACCGTCAGCACCTTGAGCATGCGTCCCCCGGCGGTGGCGTCGAAGATGAAGTCGTAGGTCCAGACGTGGTTGGCGTATTCAGCCTTGCCGGGCACGCTCTCGCCGCTGCGCAGGCGCTTGCGTGGCCGCCGCGCGGGCAGCGTGAAGCCGAGCTCGCGCCAGAGGCGCAGCACGCGCTTGCGGTTCACCTGGTGGCCTTCCCGGCGCAGCTGCGCGTGCACGCGCTTGTAGCCCCAGCGCGGCTTGCGCTTGTGGATCGCCTTGATGGCGGCCACCAGAGCCTCGTCATCGCGTGCCCGCGGCACGTAGGCCAGCGAGGAGCGCGACGTGGCAAGGGCGGTGCAGGCCTTGGTCTGTGAGAGCCCCGCGGCGATCAGCTCACGCACCGCCTGCCGCTTGGCCGGTGCGCCGCTCATTTTCCCCGCAACACTTCGCGGATGGCGTCGATCTCCAGGTCGCGCTCCGCCAGCAGGCGCTTGAGGCGCGCGTTCTCGGCCTCAAGCTCTCGCAGGCGGCGGACCTCGGAGACCTCCATGCTGCCGTAGCGCTTGCGCCAGCGATAGAAGGTGTTCTCAGAGATGCCATGGGCGTGGCAGATGGCGGCGACGGTCGCTTCGGTCGCCTCCGCCTCGCGCAGGATGGCGACGATCTGCGACTCGGAAAACCGCGACGTCTTCACTCTCGATCTCCTCTCTTCGAGGAGACTCTAACAACTCAAGCTGTACTGACGGCGGGGTCCCGCCCAGGTTCGTGATGAGGGAGCCTCCCCTTATGCGACTCGCAAGGAGGTGGGTCTCACGACTAGAGCTCCACGCGCTTGCCGCCGACGAGCTCGCAGCTCGCCACGAGATCGGCGAGCTGGTCGGCGGTGAGGGGCTCGTCGAGCGTCAGGCCCATCACGGCCTTCTGGTCCCTGACCTCTCGGCCCACACCCATCTGGCCGATGTTGATGCCGAACTCGCCCATCTTCGTGCCGATCTTCCCGATCATTCCGGGAACGTCGGCGTACCGTAGAAAGACCATGTGCGGCGCCGGTTCGATGTCGACGTCCTGGCGATAGACCTTCACGAGACGCGGGCGGTGCTTGGGACCGAGCGTCGTGCCCGACACCGAGAGCTCGCCCTGGGCGTCGTAGGTCGTCACCGTGATCAGGTTGAGGAAGTCGACGGCGGCCGGCTGCTTCGTCTCCTTGGCGCTGATGCCGCGCTCCTCGCCGATGCTTTGCACGTTCACGAAGTTGACCGGCCCGTCGACCTTGTCGGCGAGCACGCCCTGCAGCACGCCGAGCGTGAGGATGCGCGTGTCGTAGCGGGCGATGCCGCCGCCGTAGCCGATCTCGAAGGCGTCCACGGGGCCGTCGGCGATCTGCACGATGAGCTTGCCGAGCTGCTTGCAGAGCCCGAGGAACGGCATGAGCTCGTCGGCGTCCTCGCCGGGCGCGAGCGGGATGTTCACGGCGTTGCTCGCGAACTCGCCCTTGAGGACGGCGGCCACCTGCTCGGCGATGATCGTGCCGGCGCGCAGCTGCGCCTCCACGGTGCTGGCCCCAAGGTGCGGCGTGGCGACCACGCTGTCGTACTTGAACAGCGGGCTCTCCGTGGTGGGCTCCTTGGGGTAGACGTCGACCGCCGACGCGGCGACCTTGCCGCTCTCGATGGCGCGCGCCCAGGCGTCCTCGTCGATGATGCCGCCGCGGGCGACGTTGACCACGCGCACGCCGTCCTTCATCTTGGCGAACTCCTCGTCGCCGATGAAGCCGAGGGTGTCGGCGTTCTTGGGCAGGTGCACGGTGATGAAATCGGCTTCGCGGTAGATCTTGTCGGGGCTGTCGGCGCGCTTGAGGCCGAGCTCGTGGAACCTCTCGGCCGGCACGAACGGGTCGTAGGCGAGCACGTCCATGCCGAGTCCACGGGCGTCCTCGGCGACGAGGAAGCCGATGCGCCCCAGGCCGAGGATGCCGAGCGTCTTGCCGCGCAGCTCCACGCCGCCCTTGCCCCACTTGCCCTTCTCCCACTTCCCGGCCTTGAGGTCGGCGTGGGCCTGAGGGAGATTGCGGGCGCAGGCCATGATGAGGGCCACGGTGTGCTCGGCGGCGGAGAGCACGTTGCTCTGCGGCGCGTTCACGACGATGACGCCGCGCTTGGTCGCCGCGGCGACGTCGACGTTGTCGACGCCGACGCCGGCGCGGCCCACCACCTGGAGCTTCGCGCCGGCCAGGATGACGTCCGCCGTCACCTTCGTGGCGGAGCGAATGATGAGGCCGTTGTAGTCGGGGATGCGGGCCAGGAGCTCGTCGGCATCCCAGTCCGTCCCCACGTCCACCTGGAAGCCCTGCTCCTCGAGGAACGCGATGCCCTCGGGAGCGAGCTTCTCCTTGACCAGGACCTTCTTCTTGTCGGTCATCTCCGTCACCCCCCTCAGAGCTGCACGGTGCTCTGCATGAACACCTGTTCGGCGGCGGCCGCGGAGGCGCCGAACTTGACGTCGTAGCCCAGCTCGGCCAGCACCATCTCGACCGTGGTGAGCCCGACGATGATGTCGCTGTGACCGAAGTAGCCGCAGTGGCCGAAGCGGAAGATCTTGCCCTTGAGCTGACCCTGGCCGCCGGCCAGCCACACGCCCCACTTGTCGCGGGCGATCTTGCCGATCTTGCCGCCGTCGACGCCGTCGGGCACCTTGACGGCGGTCACGGAGTTCGCCTCCGGATCGTCGGGGCCGAAGAGCTCGAGCCCGAGCGCCTTGACGCCCTCTTTGGCGGCACGGCTCAGGACGCGATGCCGCTCGAACACGTTCTCGAGGCCCTCTTCCTTGATGAGGTCGATGGCGGCGTTCTGCGCGACCATGAGGCTCACGGCCGGCGTGTACGGCGTTTGGGCGGAGTCGCCGGTCATCTTCTTGCGCGCCGCGACGTAGTCGTAGTAGAAGCGCGGCGTCGCGCACTGCTCGACCACGGCCCACGCCTTCTCGCTGACCGCCACGTAGGCGAGGCCGGGAGGCACCATGAGCGCCTTCTGGGAGCCGGCGACGCAGATGTCCACATGCCACTCGTCGGTCTTGAGGTCGGTGGCGCCGAGACCGCTGATCGCGTCGACCACGAGGATCGCCGGCGTGTTGGCGACGATCTCACCGATCGCCCTGATGTCGTTGAGCACGCCGGTCGACGTCTCGCTGAACTGCACGTACACGGCCTTGATGGCGGGGTCGGCGGCCAGCGCCTTCTCGATGTCGGCGGGCACGACCTTGGTGCCCCAATCGCAGTCCAGGGCGGTCACCTCCGCACCCCACGTGGCGGTGAGCTTCTTCCAGCGCTCGCCGAAGTTGCCCATGGAGCCGACCAGCACGTGGTCGCCGGGGTTCACGACGTTGACCACGGCGCTCTCCATGGCGCCGGTGCCGCTGGCGGCGAGGACGATGATGTCGTTCTCCGTCTGGTAGATGTACTTCAGGCCGGCGACGACCTGCTTGAGGATCTCGGTGAAGCGCGGCGCGCGGTGATGGATGACCGGCTCGGAGAGAGCCGAGAGCACCTCCGGTGGCACGGGCGTGGGGCCGGGAGTGATGAGAAAACGCTTCTGCATCGTGGCGTCCTTTCTGGGCGGTTCGAGGCCGGGGCGCTGAGGGCCGGCGGAGTGTGCGGGCGGAGATGCAAGGACGCCATCCTAGCCAATGGACGGCGGCCCTCACAACTGTTGGACGCCCGTGCGGTTGCGACCCCGGGGCTGCGCCGGTCGCGCTGGGTCACGGGCGTCACAGGCACGATCGGTGGATGATCAGGCGCGGCAGCAGGCGCGCGGGCCTGAGGAGGAGCGGAGCGTCGCGGTGGGATGCGGGAGCCGGCTGGAGCGGGCGGGGCGGCTCCACCGCCCCGCCCGCTCCAGCCGTCACGACGGGCGAAGTGTCGAGTCTCGCATGGCGGGCAGCATAGCCGATGGCCGCCGCCCGTGTCCAGACGAGCCCGCGGCCGCTACAGCTCGACGCCCTTCCCGCACGCCAGCCCGCAGCGCTCGACGAGCCGATCGAGCTGACGCGCGTCGAGCGGCTCGTCGAGGGTGAGGGCCATGACGGCCTCGCGCTCGCTGGTCCCTCGGCCGACCGACATGTGGCCGATGTTGACTCGCCACTCGCCGCGAATGGCCCGCTGATCCCCGGGGACCGAGGCGTCGGGGGGCGGCGGCGCCTGCCGGCGCCGCCGCCCCCCGACTGCCATGCGGCTTGGGACGGGATCACACGTCGATGTCGAGCCCGCCCTCGTCGATCCAGCTCATCATGCCGCGCAGCTCTTTGCCGACGGTCTCGATAAGATGCTCCTTGCCCTGGCGCTGCAGCGCGTTGAACACGGGGCGGTTGGCCTGGTTCTCGAGGATCCACTCGCGCGCGAACTCGCCGCTCTGGATCTCGGCGAGCAGCTCGCGCATGGTGTCGCGCACGTTCTCGTCGATGATGCGCGGGCCGCGCGTGAGGTCGCCGTACTCGGCCGTGTCGCTGATGCTGTAGCGCATGCCGGCGATGCCCTTCTCCCACATCAGGTCGACGATGAGCTTGAGCTCGTGCAGGCACTCGAAGTAGGCGATCTCCGGCTGGTAGCCCGCCTCGACCAGGGTGTCGAAGCCGGCCGTGACGAGCTCGGTGGCGCCACCGCAGAGCACGGCCTGCTCGCCGAAGAGGTCGGTCTCGGTCTCTTCGGCGAACGTCGTCTCGAGGCCGCCGGCGCGCAGGCCGCCGATGCCGCTGGCGTAGGCCAGCGCCTGGGCCTGCGCCCTGCCGCTGGCGTCCTGGTACACGGCGATGAGCACGGGCACGCCCTTGCCCTCTTCGTACTGGCGCCGCACGAGGTGGCCGGGGCCCTTGGGCGCCACCATGCTCACGTCCACGCTCTTCGGCGGCACGATCTGGCCGTAGTGGATGTTGAAGCCGTGCGCGAACATCAGCGTGGCGCCGTCCTTGAGGTTGGGCGCCACGTCGTTCTTGTACACCATCGCCTGTGTCTGGTCGGGCACCAGCATCATGACGACGTCGGCGCGCTTGGTGGCCTCGGCCGCCGAGAGCACCTCGAAGCCGGCCTTCTCGGCGCGCGCCGCGTTGGGCGCGCCGGGCACGTCGCTGACGACCACGGTGACGCCCGAGTCGCGCAGGTTCTGGGCGTGCGCGTGGCCCTGGCTGCCGAAGCCGATGATGGCCACGGTCTTGGCCTTGATCAGGGAAAGGTCGGCGTCCTTATCGTAGTACATGCGGGTTCTCCTCCTGTGTACGCCCCACCGGGCGGGTGCACTCCGAACGTAGGACTTTACTGTGTCGCGCCGGACGCGGCAACGTGACTCCGGTCTCATCTTCTCGGATCAGCTGGCTGCCGCGGCGGACCGTGAGCACCTCGACAACATCGCCGACCTGGTAGAACACGTGGTACGCGCCATAGATGACCTCGCGAACCTCGTCATCCTCGATCTCCGGCACCACGCGCCCGCTCATGGGGAATCCCGATAGCCGATCGACGGTGGCCAACAGCTCGATCAACCACTTCTCCGCCGCAGCGGGATGATCCATGGCGATATAGTCCGCTGTCTCGTCGATTCTCCTGAGCGCAGGATCCGACCATTCGACGTTCACTTCGCGAACCTGCTGAGTGCCCGAACCTCTGCCTCCTCGTGCGGGATGCCCTGGCCAGCGGCGAACTGCTGCTGGGCCACGCGGATGTCCCCGAGCAGCTCGAGCCGTTCCTGCATCGCCTCGAACTCGCGGACGTCGACGAGCACCGCGACTCCGCGACCGCGCTGGGTAAGCAGCATCGGACGCCGCGTCTCGTTGACCTGCTGGACGAACGATGCCACAGCGGCCCTGAACTCCGAGAGCGAGTGGACATCCTGGTCAAGACGAATGGCACGCATGGCGAGTCTCCTAGTACGAGTGACTGTACATTGGAGTGTACACCTGGGACAGACACGCTGCCTACCCCGACGTGCCTACGGAATCAGACCGAACGCTCTGCGCATCAGCGGCGGCCGCGATGCGCGCACGGATAGCGTCCACCTCGTGGCCGCCCATTTAGGCATCGAGTATGCGCTCCGCCTCATCCTTGAAGGCGTCCATCACGTACGGGATGCGAGAGACCTTGGCCGCTTGCTCCGTCAGAGCCACGAGGTCGGTGCGGGTCAAGGTGTCCAAACGGAAGCTCCGGGCCCCAGCCATGAACTGGGTCAGACCCGTGCGCAGCTTGTCGATGAAGGTATAGACGGCCACGGCGCCCAGCGGCATCGTCTCGATCTTCTGGCCGTACTTTTCTTTCAGGGTGGAGTAGGTGACGAAAACCTCTTCCGGCGTCTGCCCGAACTTCTTGACCGCCGCTGGCAGCTCGGTCCAGAGACCGGTGCGCCCGCCCTTGCGCGTGACCCCCTCGATATTGGTCCCGACGAAACCGGGGATCATGAGAGCCCGGCCCATGCAGACCGCCTTGAAGTAGGGCGCTCCCATGGCCAGCACTTTGAAGATGTGATCCTCGGTGGAGAAGCCACCGGCCATTGCGAGGTCAGGGGTCCATTCACCCCTGGTGGCCAGCCGTTTCGCGCACTCGTAGGCCATGGCCTGCAAGTAGAAGGTGGGGACACCCCACTCTTCCATCATGCGCCAGGGACTCATCCCCGTTCCCCCGCCAGACCCATCGATGGTCACCAGGTCGATTCGCGCTTTGGAGGACCACTTGATGGCACGCGCCAGCTCAGGGTAGCTGTAGGCGCCCGTCTTCAAGGTGACTCGTTTGACGCCTATGGTACGCCGCAGATACTCGACGGTGCGTAGGAACTGCTCCTCCTCGATGAAACCCAAACGCGAGTGACGCTCGAACTCCTTGATGCCTCCGCCCTCGAAGGCCTGACGGACAGCGGGAATGGAGGGGTTAGGGGTGATGATGTAGCCGCGCTTCTGCAGCTCGATGGCTCGGTCGAGATCGCGGATCTTGATCTCGCCCCCGATGCACTTGGCTCCCTGGCCCCACTTCAGCTCGATGGTCTCCACCCCAAGCTTCTCGACCACGTACTCAGCCACGCCGAAGTTCGTGTCCTCTACGTTCAACTGGACGATGATGTCGCCGAAATCTTCCTGCCAGTCCTTATAGATCTTGACCCGGCGTTCCATCTCCGGGGAACGGATGATCCTGCCGGCCTTACTGAACTCCGTTTCCGGGTCGATCCCGCAGACGTTCTCACCGACGACCACCGAGATGCCGGAGATGGCGGCCCCGATCGCAAAGCTCTCCCAGTACTTGCGGGCGATGTCCGTTGAGCCCAGAGCGCCGGTGAAGACGGGCATGCGCATGCGCACCGGATGCATGTGACCGTAGACCGCAGTGGTGTCGACCACCGGGAAGATGGCTTTGTCCGGGTTGGCCTCATCGATGGCCTTCGCCCCCATGGCAAACCCGAGGATATTGAGATGGGAGTAGTCAACGGGGAACTGTTTGTCGCCCCCAGCCGTCATCTCCCCAAACGGCACCGGGTAGATGACCTCGCGCCCGCGAAAAGATGACTTGAAGACGTCGCAGTTGCCATGGCAGTCCGCCATGCAGCGCGTACAGACCCCCGAACCGGCGGCGACATCTCGCGAGCGATTCTTGGTCTCAAGCGCCTCGCTCGATCCCGTGTGTGAGAGATTCATCGAGCCCCCCGTCGATCTGCTTGTTCCCAACGGCCAAGGCGCAGCCGTGGTGTTGGCCGATTCCCATCGCTGACGATGCTCAGTTTACCGGGCCGCCACATCCATTACGAGCAAAGCGCACATCGGGCGCGGGCGGGCGTCAGCCCTTCCCGCGCCCCATGGCGATCGTGCCCGTGCGCACGACCTCGAGGACGCCCAGCGGCTGCAGCAGCTCGAGGAGCGCTTCGAGCTTGTCGTTGGCGCCGACCACGCGCAGCGTGAGCGCGCGGCGATCCACGTCGACGATCTTGGCCTTGAAGATCTCGGCGATCTGCAGCGCCTCGGTGCGTTTGTCGCCCTCGCCGGCGACCCTCACCAGCAGGAGCTCGGCGGAGACGGCGTTGTCGGGGTCGAGGTCGCGGATCTTGACCACGTTGATGAGCTTGTGCAGCTGCTTGGTGACCTGGTCCACGGGGTGCTCGTCGCCGTCGATGACGATGGTGATGCGCGAGAGCCTGGGGTCCTCGCTGAGGCCCACCGCCAGGCTCTCGATGTTGAAGCCGCGGCGCGCGAACAGCCCGGCGACCCGCGTGAGCACGCCGGGCTTGTTCTCGACGAGGATGGAGAGGGTGTGCTTCATGACTTCCTCCCGTCCTTGCCGTGGCCGCCGATCATCTCGGTGATCTCGCTGCCGGCCGGCACCATGGGGTACACGTTCTCTTCGGGCGAAGTCTTGAAGTCGATCACCGCCGGGCGGCCACAGGCGATGGCCTCGCGCAGCGCCGGCTCGACCTGATCTTTGTCGGTGACGCGCATGCCGACGGCCCCGAAGGCCTCGGCCAGCAGCTTGAAGTCGGGCTGCACGTCGATGCAGGTGAACGAGTAGCGCTTGTTCCAGAAGAGCTCCTGCCACTGGCGCACCATGCCCAGATAGCCGTTGTTGAGGATGCAGACCACCACGGGGACGTCGTAGTTGACCGCTGTAGCCAGCTCCTGCATGGTCATCTGAAAGCCGCCGTCGCCGCTGATGTCGAGCACGGTGGCGTCCGGGCGGCCGATCTTGGCGCCGATGCTCGCGGGCAGGCCGAAGCCCATCGTGCCCAGGCCGCCCGAGCTGATGAACTGCCGCGGGAACGTGTAGGTGTAGTACTGCGTCGCCCACATCTGGTGCTGGCCGACGTCGGTGCACACCACGGCGTCGTGGGCCGTCACGCGGTCGATCTCCTGGATCACGAACTGAGGCGCCAGGGTGCCGTCCGTGGGATCCTCGTAGTGCAGCGGGAACTCCCGCCGGCGCTCGGCGATCCGCGCCAGCCAGGGCTCCGTGCGCTCGGGGGGCCATTCCATGCCCTGAAGCTCATTGACCAGGCCGGCGCAGACGTGCTTGGCGTCGCCGACGATGGGGATGAGCGGCGCCACGTTCTTGCCGATCTCGGCCGGGTCCACGTCGACGTGGATGATGCGCGCGTGCGGCGCGAAGGCCTTGAGCTTGCCGGTGACGCGGTCGTCGAAGCGCGCCCCCACGGCGATGAGCAGGTCGCACTCGTGCACCGCGTAGTTGGCGGTGACGGTGCCGTGCATGCCGAGCATGCCCATGGAGAGCTCGTGCGTCTCGGGAAAGGCGCCGAGGCCCATCAGCGTGGTGGCGACCGGCAGGCGCCGCAGCTCGGCGAGCTGCAGGATCTCGGGGGCGGCGCCCGCGCTGATGACGCCGCCGCCCAGGTACAGCACCGGACGCTGGGCCTCGTTGATGGCCTTGGCGGCAGCGCGGATCTGCTTGATGTGACCCTTGACGGTGGGCTTGTAGCCGGGCAGGTCGATGCTCACCTGGCGCTGGTAGACGCAGTCGCTCAGCGCCGCATCGACGGGGATGTCGATGACCACCGGGCCGGGACGTCCCGTGGAGGCGATGTGGAACGCCTCGTGAGCCACCCGCGGCAGGTCGGCCGCGTCCTTGACCAAATAGGAGTGCTTCACGATCGGCAGCGTGATGCCGGTCATGTCGGCCTCCTGGAAGGCGTCGGTGCCGATGAGGTCGCTGCGCACCTGCCAGGTGATGGCCACCAGCGGCACCGAGTCGAGGTAGGCGTTGGCGATGCCGGTGATGAGGTTGGTGGCGCCGGGCCCGCTGGTGGAGGTGCAGACGCCCACCCTGCCGGTGGCGCGGGCGTAGCCGTCGGCGGCGTGCGCGGCGCCCTGCTCGTGGCGCACCAGCACGTGGCGGAGCTTCTTGGCGTCGTAGAGGGCGTCGTAGAACGGGATCGCGACGCCGCCGGGAAAGCCGAAGATGACGTCGCAGCCCTCGTCCTCGAGAGCCGTGACGAGGGCCTTCGCGCCCTTGGTCTTCTTGTCTGGTGTCATTGGAGGACAGCTCCCTTCTCCGCGCCGGAGACGAGTTTGACGTAACGGGCAAGGTAGCCGGTTACGCCTGCGCGCGGCGTGATGGGCGGCTGCGCCGCCCGGCGCCGCGCGATCTCTTCCTCCGGGACGTCGAGGGTGAGCGTGCGTGCGGGGGTGTCGATGCTGATGATGTCGCCCTCCTCGACGAGGCCGATGAGGCCGCCGGCATGCGCCTCGGGCGCCACGTGGCCGATGGCGGCGCCGCGCGTGGCGCCGCTGAAGCGGCCGTCGGTGATGAGCGCCACGTCCTTGTCGCGGCCCTGGCCGGCAAGCATCGACGTGGCGCTCAGCATCTCGGGCATGCCGGGGGCGCCCTTGGGGCCCTCGCCGCGGATCACGACCACCGAGCCGCTGCGGATGCGGTGGTCGGCGATGGCCGCCACGGCGTCCTTCTCGCTCTCGAAGACCTGGGCGGGGCCGCTGTGGCGCAGCATCTCGTCGGCCACGGCGCCCTCCTTGACGACGGCGCCTTGGGGGGCGAGGTTGCCGAAGAGCACGGCCAGGCCGCCGGTGGCGTGGTAGGCGCGCTCGAGGGGCCGGATCACGTCGTCATCGACGACGCAGGCGCCGGCCACCGCCTCGGCGACTGTGCCGCCGGCCACGGAGCGGGCGGAGCCGTCCATGAGGCCGGCGTCGATGAGCTGCTTCATCACGGCCTGCACGCCGCCGGCCCGGTACAGGTCTTCCATGTGGTGCTCGCCGGCGGGCGCCAGCCTGCAGATGTGCGGCACGCGCGCGGCGACCTCGTTGATGCGCCGCAGGTCGAACTCGAGGCCCGCCTCGGTGGCGATGGCCGCGAGATGAAGGACGGTGTTGGTGCTGCAGCCCAGGCTGGCGTCGGCCGCGAGGGCGTTGCCGACCGCGACCTCGGTAAGCAGGTCGCGGGGCTTGAGGTCGGCGGCCAGCACGTCCATGACCTTGGCGCCGGCGTCTTTGGCGTAGCGCAGGCGCTCGCTGTACGGCGCCGGGATGGTGCCGTTGCCGGGCAGCGCCATACCGATGACCTCGGCGAGGCAATTCATGGAGTTGGCCGTGAACATGCCCGAGCAGGAGCCGCAGGTGGGGCAGGCGCCGCATTCGACGGCCTTGAGGCCCTCGTCGTCAAGGACGCCTGCCTGGTGGCGGCCCACCGCCTCGAACACGCTGTTGAGGTCGATGGTGCGGCCGTCCAGATGGCCGGCGAGCATGGGCCCGCCGCCGACCATGATGGCGGGCACGTTGAGGCGCATGGCGGCCATGAGCATGCCGGGCACGATCTTGTCGCAGGTCGGCACCAGCACCAGCGCATCGAAGGCGTGGGCGATGGTCATGGATTCGACGGTGTCGGCGATGAGCTCGCGGCTGGGCAGGGAGTAGTGCATGCCCAAATGGTTCATGGCGATGCCGTCGCAGATGCCCATGACGCCGAACTCCAGGGGCACGCCGCCGGCGCCGCGCACGCCGGCCTTGACGGCCTCGACGACGCTGCGCAGGTGCATGTGACCGGGCACGACTTCGCTGAAGGAGTTGGCGATGCCGATGAACGGCTTCTCCATCTCGGCGTCGCTGATGCCGAGCGCGCGCAGCAGCGAACGGTGCGGGGCGCGCGCCACGCCGCGCTTGATCTCGTCGCTTCTCACGGTCACCACGCCCTTTCCGCGGGGACTGGCTGCGGCCGGCGACGCCGCGGGCGGCGCCGGCCGTGAACCCAGAATGATACCCGAAACGGTCCGCGAGGCGCGAGGATGAGGCTGCGGCCGGGATTGACCGCTGCCCACCGCGGGCATGGTAGCCCTGAGCACATGGCCGGATTGAGGCGTAAGGATATACCCCCATGGGTATATGCTCTCGTCCCCATTGTTCCAGGAGGTTTGTCATGCAGGCAGTCGAGTACGGCGTCGGACGCGACCTGACCGGGTCATACGACACGGTCTTGCCGCGCGTCCTCGAGGCTCTCAAGGCCGAGGGCTTCGGCGTGATCACCGAGATCGACGTCCAGAAGACCATGAAAGAGAAGCTCGGTGTCGACGGTCGCCCCCACGTGATCCTCGGCGCCTGTAACCCCAAGCTCGCGCACGCGGCGCTCGCCGTGGAGGCCGACCTTGGCCTGCTGCTCCCGTGCAACGTGGTGGTCTACGAGACCGACACGGGCACCAGGGTAGCGGCGGTCAACGCCGGCGCGATGCTCGGCATGGTGGGCAATCCCGAGCTCGCCCCCATCGCCGACGAGGTACAGGCAGGCCTCACGCGCGTGCTCGAGAGTCTGTAAGGCACGATAGGTAGCAACCAGGGGCGGGGCCGTCCCCGCCGCGCCAAGGAGGAGTCCAGGTGGCAAGCGAAGTGAAGACCCTGACCGACGCGACGTTCGACGACGAGGTAGGCAAGGCCCCGACACCCATGATCGTCGATTTCTGGGCGCCCTGGTGCGGCCCGTGCCGCATGGTCGGCCCGATCATCGACGAGATCGCCCAGGAGCACGGCGACAAGGTGTGCATCGGCAAGCTCAACGTCGACGAGAACCCCGGCGTGGCCAGCAAGTTCGGCATCATGAGCATCCCCACGATCATGCTGTTCAAGGATGGTCAGCCAGACAAGAAGATCATCGGGGCGCGCTCGAAGGCCGACTTCGAGCGCGAGTTCGAGCTGATCTGAGGGGGCGCGGGGCGGGGCGGCGCCCCCGTTACGGCGCCGGCATGGCGCCGGCCTCAAGCTGCTTGATAGCGTCGGCGATGCCGGGCTGGCCGGGCGCCACCGCCTCGACCGACTTCAGGACGGCGAGCGCCTCGGCGGTCTTTCCCTGTTGCCGGTAGACGCTCGCCAGCATGAGCGCGGCGGTGCCGCCTGTCGGGTCGATGCGCACGCAGTACTCGAGCGTCTTCACGGCCTCGGCCGTCTTGCCGGTGGCGAGAAGGGACTGCGCGAGCCGCGCGCGGATCGCCGTGCCGAAGGGCTCGACCTGGAGCCCTCGCTTCTCGACATCGATGGCGCTCTGGTACAGATCCTTGCTCAGGGACGCGCCGCCGACGTTGTAGAGGCCGGCCAGGGATACGTAGTTGTCGTACTCGTCGGGGACGAACGCGATAGCGTCCTTGAGCGCGGACTCCGCGCTCGCGAAGTTCTTCTTGACCGCCTCCGCGTACTGGGTCGTGTCCCGCCCGTTCTTCTGCGCCTGGGCGCCGGCACGCAGATAGGCGCGGACTTCATCGAGGTAGGCGAGGCCGACGCTGCCCCGATATTGCGGGTTGAGCGGGTTGAGCTTGACCGCCCGCAGCGACTCCGCGGTGCGTTCGGTCAGGGAGGGCGCGGTCTGCGCGCGCAAGTAGGCGTTGTCGGCCAGAAGGAAGACCCCTTGGTAACCGACGCCCAGAGCGGCGACCCCGAGGACGACGACCCCGGCCACCGTGCCCCACCTGGGGGCCCGAACTTCGACAAACCGAGCGGTCGGCACGAGCACGATCGCCAACGCTACCCAGAGGAGAAACGCGGTGCCGGTGACCGAGATACCGAAGAAGAGCTGGACGAGATAGCCCACCGCGGCGGCCCAGAACGCGCCCAGGAGGATGCGCGTGGGGTCGCTCGAGCGCTGGAACACGGTCCTGAAGGACCTCACGCCGGCCCAGGCGAAGATGCCGTAGAACATGAGCATGCCAGGGATGCCGATGCCGCTGGCCAACTGTAGCGGGTAGTCGTGCACGTTGTCGGCCACCGACAGGCCGCCTGCATCGCGCACGTACTCGACCGGCTTGAACTTGGGGAACACGAGGCGGAAGGTGTCGGCGCCCCAGCCGAGGATCGGCCGCTCCTTGATGGCCGCGACGGCCGCCTGCCAGATCTCGGTGCGCGTCTGCCCGCTGCCGCCGCCGAGCTGGAAGATCGAGCCCAGGCGCTTGCCGAAGTTCATGACCTCGTTGGGGTTCGAGAGGCTGCGCCAGATGACGCCGATGCCGACGGCGACGGAGACCCCGGCGGGCGCCCAGTCGATGCGGCGCATGGGAGTGCGCTGCCGCCAGGCTATGGCGCCCAGGAGCGCGAGACTGACGGCCCCGCCGATCCAGGCGCCGCGGGTGAAAGCAACGATCAGCGCCAACCCATTGAGGCCGAAGCCCACCCAGTACACCAGGCGCCACACGAGTCTCTGCTCCAGGAGCGCAAGCCCGAGCGCGACCGTGACCGAGAAGATCAGGAACCCACCGAGAAGATCCGGATTGCCGTAGGTCGAGAAGGCACGGTTGGTCTCGAACGGCAGCGCACCCCATTTTACGAACTCCAGGCCGGCAAACTGGAGAAGACCATAACCGGCCACGATCACACTCGCCCAGAACAGGGACTGGGCGAGACGGCGGACTCGTGACGCGTGGTCGGCGAACTGCAGGACGAGGAAGTAGATGACGGCGTAGTTGACAAAGGAGAGCAGCCCCTCGTAGCGCCGCGGCTTGCCGAACAGCGCCGTGGGCCAGTGGATGGACGTCACCGTGGTGAGCGCCACCCAGGCGAGGAAGGCGAGGATGAGCCAGTCCAGCGGCGTGCGCCGTATGCGGCCGCCGTTGCGCAGCATGTCCCAGGCCCAGGCGCCCAGCGCGACAAGCCCCAACACGCGTTCGAGAGACATCTTGACGATGTCGAACACGTCAAAGGTGAAGGGCGTCTGCAAGCGGAGGAAGGTGAGATTGCTCATCGCGACGGGGACCAGGAACACCATGACCAGCAGCGCATACCAGGAGACCAGACGGGCGCTGCTCATGGCCTCGGCAGGCGCCTCGGCAGGCGCGGCCGGGCGCGCCGCCGGCTTGGGCGCCGGCGCGCCGGAGACCTGCTTGGCCGGCGGCTGCCTGCCGGCCGCGTTCTGGCCCGCCGCCTGCCCGCGGGCCGCCTGACGCCGCGCGGCCCGCTGGTTCTCATTGGCCTTGGCCAACCACTCGCTCCCTTACCTGGCTCCGCGCCCAGTGAGAACCACGCGCAGGGTCTCGGCCACGATCTGAGCGTCCATGGCCAGGGTCTGATGATACATGTAGATGAGGTCGTACTTGAGCTTGCGCTCGGGCGTGGTCGCGTAGCCGCCGCTGACCTGCGCCAGGCCGGTCACTCCCGGCTTCACGTTGAAGCGCTCGCGGTACCCCGGCGTCTCGGCGACGTACCGCTCGACGAAGTAGAGGCGTTCGGGGCGCGGGCCGACGAAGCTCATCTCACCCTTGATGATGTTGACGAACTGCGGGATCTCGTCGATGCGGAACCTGCGAAGGAAGCGGCCCATGGGTGTGATGCGCGCGTCGTTCTCCTCGGCGAGCACCGGGCCGCAGGCCTCTTCGGCATCCTTGACCATGGTGCGCAGCTTGTGCATGCGGAACGGCTTCATGCCCCTGCCGACGCGCTCCTGTGAGAAGAGCACAGGGAAGCCGTCTCCGACGGCGATGGCGATGGCTGCCGTCAGGAGTATGGGGCTGGTCACGATGAGAGCGACGAAGGCGACCAGCACGTCGATGACGCGCTTGGCGGCCGCGTAGTAGCGCGGCACGGTGGCGTGCGTGATCTCCATGAGCGGCACGTCGCCGACGATGGCGTCCACCGTGCCGATGAAGATCTCGTAGAGCTCCGGCACCACGTCGACGCGCACGTTCGCCTCGTCGGCCAGCACGAGCGACTCCACGAGCTCGCGCAAGGCGATGGGGCTCACGACGATGACGCGGTTGGCGCGGTGCTCGCCGGCGATGCGCGCCACGTCGTGAGCGCCGCCGAGCACCGGGAAGCCGCCGGCCGAGGCCGGCGGCTTGTGGTCCGGGTCGGTGCTCGCGTCGATCAGGCCGGTCACCGTCCAGCCCCAGCGGTCGCGCTGCGACACCTTCTGGGCGAGCTCGACCGACGCCGAGCCCGTACCGACGATGAGCACGCGCTGCTCGGGCCAGCTCACGCGCGCCAGGCGCAGAAAGGCGAGCCGCCAGCCAGAGAGCAGCACGAGGTCGAAGGCCCATGCGAGCAGGATCGTGGAGCGCGCGAACGAAGCCGTGCGCGCGCCGCCGAAGAAGGCGATCGCCGCGGTGAGCAGGGTGCCGACGGTCACCGCGGCCACGGCGCCGCGGACGACCGCCCAAGCGGTGTCGGCGCGCTCCGGATCGTAGAGGCCGTAGGTCCAGGCGCCGCCCACGTAGAGAACCGTGAGAAGCGGCGCCAGCACGAGGTAGGCCTGGAAGTTGAACGACGGCAGGCGGCCTTCGAAACGCAGCAGGAAGGCGAGCACGAAGCCGGCATTGACCAGCACGGCGTCGATGACGATGGACAGCGCGATGAAGCGGTTGCGCGACACTACCCTCTCCCCCGCCTTGCGGCGTGGCGCGCGGCCGCCTCAGCGTACACGTCGAGCATGCGCGCGACCATGCGTGGGACCGTGAACTCGCGGAGCGCGCGCTCCTGCGCCTGGCCGCCGAGCCGCGCACGCAGCTCATGGTCGCCGAGCAGGCGATTGAGCGCTGTCGCGAGTGCGAGTGCGTCGCCGGGCGGCACCGTGAACCCGGTGACGCCGTCGGGATTCGCGTACGGGACGCCGGTGGGAAGGTCGGTGGACACCACCGGCGTCCCCGCGGCGTGCGCCTCGATCTGCACCAGGCCAAAAGCCTCGCTGCGAGCAACGCTGGGCAGGCAGAACACGTCGGCGGCGTGATACCAGGCGGACAGCTCGTCGTCGCCCTGCGGGGCGAGAAAGGTCACGCGCGGGACGATGCCGCTCGCGCAGACGAACTCGCGTAGCTCGGCCTCGAGCGGGCCGCGACCGATCAGCACGAGGTCGGCGTCCACGCCTGCCATGGCCTGCACGAGTACGTCGACACCTTTGTAGTAGACGAGCCGGCCGACGAAGAGCACGATCTGGCGCCCGGCGCGGGCGGCGCGCAGCTCCGCGGCGCGCCGCAGAACGGCGGGCGTGGCCGTAAGACGCTGCGCCGGCAGGCCGAAGGGCACCACGCGGCACTTCTCGGCGCGCGGCGCGAGGAGGGGCGAGTGCCTGACCATGTTCGGCGACGACGTCACGATGAGGTCGACTCTATCGAGAAAGCGCTCGAGGAACGGCCGGTAGGCGGCCAGCAGGCGCTTCTGGCGCACGACATCGCTGTGGTAGAGCACTACGCTGGGCACGTCGGGGCTCGCCTGCAGAAACGAGAGCTCGCCCCACGGGTACGGAGAATGCAGGTTGATGACGTCGGGTGGCTGCGGGCCGTGTGGCCCTTGGCGGCGCATCTCGTCGCGCAGAGCGCCGGGCATGGCGACGGCCACCGGCGCCGACGACAACGCCAGCTGCCTCGGGAGGCGCACGACGTCGACGCCGCCGATGGTCTCCTCCACACGCGCGCGGTTCTCGTTGCTCACCAGAGCGCGCACCCGCGCGCTCTGGTG
>Ga0209386_1000356_pt1 | contig 23352 bp, 16 predicted proteins | sample NGEPertwo_FD_184510 | JGI IMG/M metagenome (GOLD analysis project Ga0209386, IMG submission 184510) | Arctic peat soil microbial communities from the Barrow Environmental Observatory site, Barrow, Alaska, USA - NGEE Permafrost154B-two... | ecosystem: Environmental > Terrestrial > Soil > Wetlands...
ATCATTACAACTCCCCATGCCGGGATCTCAATATCACTATTTATTTCCTCGGTTTTATCTTCCCCAGAGTTCGTCAGCCAAACGTGTTGAATAGGTTTTATTTCTGAAATAAGTTTTGTTTTAACCGGTGATTCGGAAGAATTGAAGAGGGTTAACATACGTCCTTTGTGATTGTCACACGGTTTGAAAGCGGTTACAATTACCTGTGACTGATCAGGATAAATGCCCGAAGTTACAGGGGTGTTTTCTGTGGCAAGTTTTACAAGCAATGGCTGACTTAGTCCAATGGCATACTGCGAGTTTTCGCTGGCACTGAATTGTTTGTGAGGCCAAAGTGCATAGCGGAATGTAATTAATCCTTCCTGGTAAGCCCTGTAGTTGGTTCCCCAATGATTATTAAGAGCCCATGAAAACAGTGTCTGCGTTGGTTCGATGTGCTTTCTCCAGATGTCCGGATTGGTTTGCGATCCAAGCATAACTGCCGTAATTCCTCCCACTTCGAAAAGAGGAGCATCCAAAGTAATCAGCGCAACACCACTTTCCTGGTTGGAAACGTCAGCCCAACGATTTGCAGTCAGCCAGTTTTTACAGGCACTCGGTATCTGATCTTTTTCGGGTTGCATCACACCATAAGGAACATCTAGTTTCACAATACCGTTAGGTACCTGGAACGGGAATGCGAAGTTCACACTTTCTTTTCCTCCTGTTTGAGCAAATTTCCAGTCACCTGGTTTTGGGTTAATCTGGGCCCGTTTTTTATCTAAAATGTTTACCAGTTCAACTTGTTCCTGACCTGCCAATAAACGCACTTCACGGACAAGTTTGTAGCAGGCCGGAGCTTCAGATTCAATCAAAAGTGAGGTAACGAGTGGCCCTTTTTCTTTGACAGATACCTGAACGTTATTTACTCTCTGAATGTCGTTTATTTTATCCGATTCAAGAAAAGCATAGTCGTTCAAGCCATAGCCTGATGAGGTATTTACTAAGTTAATGTTATTGGTAGCTACAGATTTTAATTCGGCAATAGCGCCTGTTTGGGGGTCGATGCGCAGCGAAACGAGACCGTTATCAATCGTTGTCCCCTGAATTTTTATAGCGCCTTCAGTAAAGGCTTTTCCATTGGAAATCACAAACCTTTTTGAGGAATAGGGCGGAAGTGATTTTACCTGAATCGCCAATTCGCCTGTCGAAAGTCGTTGCGATGGAACGGGCTTTTTATCAGAATTCATTACGCGGTCGCCGGTAGTAGATAAAGAGACAGGAATCAACACAACTTCTGTCCGTGGCCATGAACTTGTATTGTATACATCGATGGTCGTGATTAAACTGGTTTTGTCTTTTAAAACCAATGCATTATCGAGTAAGAGATGCGATTGTTTATCGGCGTCAAGTGCATACGATTGTTTGATGTCCCATTGCTCTTTGGTCATTTTATTTTCCGGATCGGTGAGACTGCACCATGCACCCCAGGTGTGTTCGGAATAGAGTAACACTTTTTTCCACGCTTCCTCAAATTCTGCAACAGGGTAGCTTGAAGGATCTTTCATTGCCCATAAAGCTTCAGCTTGCGACAGGCGGTCGGAACTGGCTCTGTTCATTCCGGTTTCGAGTGCAGAAGAGCCTGCACCATCTTCCCAATAAGGTGTCCAATCGCCTTTTACATTTTGTAACTGACTTCCAAACTTATTTTCGAATGCTTCAAAGGCTTCACTCGTTGAGGAGATAATAAACTTAGGATAGGCGTATTTTGAATTCCAGCCTTTTACAAATTCGGGTATTTCGGGATCGGGTTCAGCATTGTCGCCATGACCACTCCAGCGAAGGTAAGCGATATCGTACGGATAGTTGGTACTATCCAACTGATTTGCAAATTTCTCCACAAATTCGGGTGAAAGCTTTTTGATCATATGCGATAAGGCATATCCTTTTAGCGGTACCCAAACCAATACTTTTTCATTTCCGGATGGCGAAACCCAATAGAATGGTTTGTTTTCCCATTTAACCAGGATGTCGCCGATACGATCGAAATAGTTGGGCGCCGTTGAAAAGTATTTGATGCCGGCTTGAGACATCGCTGTAACTGTACCCCAGGTCTGACCGGGAATATCGCTTGTCATTGCAGCGGTGATGGGCACCTTGCATTTTTTTGCAAGTTCGGTGGAAAATTTAAACAACCTTGAAAGTTCCTCCGGGCGGCACAATCCGGTTAAGACATTCAGGTACATACCGTTTAAAGCAACTTCACCTCGTGTTACAGCATCCAGAAACTCTTTCTTCTGCGTTTCGTTCATTCGTTTGAGGTATAAATCAGCAGCCCACCCAACTTCCACGTTCCATACAAAACGTGATCCTACAGGATATTGAGCGGTTCTTTTGGCAATCTCCATACCTTTCACAAGATTTTGGACCTGCTTGTCTTCTATCGCCGTTTGAATTTCGGTGTAGCCAATATCGGTATGCGAATGATTCAAAAGATAGCATACCAGTTTTTTCACAGGTCGCAAAATAACCTTGGTTTGATAGGCAGGCAACCCTTTGGATTCAATTTTCAACGCAACATTCTGTTCGGATGCAACCGCTTTAATGGGAATCTCGATACTGTTTTCCCCTTTTTTAAGGTGCATCGTAAAAGGTGCGTTACCATCAACATATGCGACAGCAAGGCATGAATCTCCAGTGTATTTTGCCTTTACGAGAATCGGCTGGAATTCTGCGCTGTTTTTTTCCAGAAGAAATGGCAAAGCCTTAATTCCGGTAATTTCAAGTTTTTGATTTGATGGCTTTTGGGCCACAGAAACAGTTGTCATCAGACACATTGCTGCAATGACGATGATAGCCAGATAATTAAATCGTTTGTTTCTCATTGGTTAATAATTTGTTTTTAAGGATAATTTTCGATTTTTATTGCACCTCCATGCAATTCAATGGTTCATTTTTCACAATCTATAAGTATAGGTTTACCGTCAATCTCAAGTAATCGGGCTGAGAATCCGTTCATGGCAATCTCATGATAATTATGCCCTGCATCCGAAGGCCAGCAAGCGCCAACGACAAGGTCTTCAGAACCTGTATTGGCCAGCCGGTGCGCAATTTCACCCCCAATGTAATGAAGACTGCCGGGATATACTTCTTCTGCCCAGGTATTCCGGTCACGGTCCATTAGAATCAGCATCCCTTTTCCCTGAACACCCCAATAGAATTCTGCCCGATCAGATTTTGAATGGAAATGGCCTTTTGTCATAAAATATTCGTTGCCAACTTTTCCTGGTCGTATGGTCGAAGTACCAAATGAAAGTCCACCCTGAGTGCCATCAGGGACTGGCATCCATGTTTGAACATGGTAAGCCACAGTATCAGAAGGAATCAATTCTGACGCTTCCTGATCAAGAAAAATAGAAGCAATATCTTTTAAAGCACGTTGCTGGTAAATAACAGGTTCGCCTTTCAAATTAAAATCTTTCAATCCCAATTCAACAGGAGACTTTCGTATTTTTAGATGTTTCATTGAATTTTCGGATTTAAATTGAAATATGAATAGCTGGCAGCCTGTCCCACTTTCAGAAACCGGCGGCTGATAACGGGTTTCCCATTTTCGGGTGTAAATTCAGCAACCAATACATAGCCACCTGTTTCAGCAGGTAAGGTCAACGAAACCGGAATGTCTGTCCGAAGGAATGATTCCAGTATTACCGGAATACTCTGATCATAAACGCTTTTCCCTTTTGAGTTAAGCAGTTTCATCTTTACGGTGCCGGTTACTGTTTTATTAAGATTGTTGATCCCTGCCAGGTTAAATAACATTGTGGAGCCGGGTTCATGTGGTTTATTCATGCGAACATATCGCTCATCGGTCAGATTAATAAATGTTCCTGCAGGCGCAAAGGCATGTTGAAACCAGTCCAACGTTGGTGTTGGCTTCAGGTCTTTGATATTTCCTGCAAACCAGTCACCGGTATATCCATAATTGTTTGCCAGATAGCAAAAAGCCAACACTCCTGCTATATTTGGATTACTCCTTAGCCATTCGGTTTCGAGCTGCATCCAATAAGCCTGCAATTCCCAGTTTTGTTCGGGAGTTGAATTTTTTCCAAGATAGTGTTCGTAAACTTCTACCGTGAGTTTGCTCGGCGAACCATTTCTCCAAAGCCAGATCCAACCGTATTCATTGACCAGTTGGGCTACCCCGGCGTTATTGATGTCTTGCATTATTTTAGGGCTGAAGTCGAGATTTCCCAATGGATAAATGTCGCGGTTAGCCCCTGGTTGAAGCCAATTCACCACTCCCTGATAAGGATGCGGTTCGTCCATTTCGTCTAGTCCCATCTGATCACCGGTCATATATCCGGCATCCCAAATTCGTGTATTGTCGAGTTTTTTTAACTCCGGAATCAATGTGTTGCCAATATAATTATCCGTGTTCTCGTTGATGGCGTCCCAGATGGCAATGCTTGGGTGGTTTCCGTCTGTCCAGACCCAATCGGTATATTCCTTTCTAATCTGATCGTCCCAGCCATGGTTCTGCCAGTAAAGCCATTCGTTTTGAAACATCAACCCATATTCATCGGCAATATCGTACCAAAAATCGGGTGCAATTCCCACGCAAATACGCATCATGTTCCAATTGAGCTTTTTAGGATAGTCAACCAGCAATTTTTTAACCCATTCCTTATCCCAAACCAAGTTGCCGCAATCTGGATCTTCGAAAAAGCGCTGTAAGGTAACATTGGTTCCCCGCAAGATGATTTTTTCGCCATTCAGATAAAAGAATTTCCCTTTCCGGGTAAAATCGCGCATGCCAAACTGCTTGCTTATTTCATCTGAAACCCCTTTGTCGGTTTTCAATGTTGCCCTGGCCGTATATAGGAAAGGTTTATCGGGCGACCAATTGGTGAATTCTTTAACTGGAATTTCCAGAATCGCTTCGGATAAATTATCGCGTTTGGCAGCGAAACGACCACTTTTACTGGCAACCACTTTGCCGGTCAGTTTTTCAGCAATCGAAATGTCGAGTGTAACTGAATCACTCATCGCATCGCCGTAAAAAATCTGAGCCGGACTTAAATTTCTGAGCTGGGCCTTAACTGTAACTTTTTTTCCTGCAACGGAAGGTAATACCAGCAAACGATTTACGCGCACTTTCCCGGTGAATGAAATCAAAACATCATCCCAGATTCCAGGGAGATAGTGCTCTTTCTCCTTGTCGGTTCCACCGGCAGCTTCACTCGGCAGCCAGACACGATCGCCAACCTTAATAAGGATTTCGTTTTCGGCACCAAACTTTAAAGCATTTGTAATTGGAAATTCAACCGGCGTATAGCAAGCCATGGACGTTCCCATATCAATTCTATTCACATAAATCTGCGTCACATACTGGCTTTTTTTGATCGTGATCATTCCCTCTTTGCCTTCCAGATTTTTGGGAATAAGAACTGACTTTCGATACCAACTGTATCGGGGTGTATAATCGATGTTATATAGATTGTGTTGATCTTTGGCTTCAACTTTACCGGCACGTTTAAAAAACTTGTCGTAATCCTCAATTTTTGGGACTGCCATATGCACAAGTCCCGGAACCGGAATGGTTCGCGTAAATTTCACAGGAGGAAAAGCGTTGATTGTCTGATCAAATTGCCATGTACCGTTTAAATTGATCACGGTGCGCTCCCCATCGTTGGCAGAATTTGCCAGGAACGGAATGCAAACGAGCGCAAGAAAAAGAATTCGTTTCATAGTTCAGCAGTTTTAGAATGAGGCTCTTTTATTTAGTAAGAAGGGATTATCAGTTTTCAACTTCTGATGGTTGAGGATCATTTCGGCCATGCTTTTTCCCATTTGGGCAAAATCGGTAGAAATGGTCGTAATTCCGGAAGCTATAATGCCTTTCAGCGGCGCTTCGTTATAGGAAACAATTCCCATTTCAGTACCCAAAGCCAGTTGTTTTTCAATTGAATAATGGACCAGAAACTCCAGATCGCGGTCGTCGACTACAACAAATGCATCACCCGGTTTTATTTCGAATGATTTAATATCGGTGACCACTTCAGCAACAATGGGATGCTGTTTACAGAAATCACGGAATCCTGCGGCAATCTCTTTATAGTGAGATTTCAGGTGACGGATGACAAGGACCATCCTTTGATATTTGTCGACCAACAAAGCATTCATTTTCAAAATCCGATATATGTCGCGCTCAAAATCCTGACAGACATAAGGATAAAGATTGCTGTATTGTTTTCTCCCCTGGTCGAGGATGAAAACCTTGTTTGATGGCAGTTTGTCAATTAAACTAACAGCATCCGGATGATCGATCGGCATGATCACATATTCGGAATACTCACCAGCCGCACCTTCGATAATAGTCTGAAACATTTTCAGGTTATTGTGGTGAAAAAAAATTTGTTCATTGCCATCCTTTTTCAATGCTTCCTTAAACGATTCGTACAGCTCTTTCTTATAGGCAGTTAGCCGGTCGAAAACAAGCAAAACCTTGTGCTTAAAATCGGTATTTTCATTTTGAATATAGTATCCTTTCCCAACCTGTGAAGTAATGATTCCTTTGGATTTCAACTCGTTGTAAGCCATCAAAACCGTGTCCTGCGAAAGTCCGTATTGTTTGCAAAGTTGGTTCAGCGATGGGATTTTATCGCCCTTCTTCAAATCGCCGGCCTTGATCTTTTGCTGAATCGCATCAATAATCTGCCGGTATTTTGGAATCGGAAGATTGTCTTCAAACTGAATATCAATTGTTTTTCGCATTTGCAAACCTCTGGGTAGTACTATGCAATAATAGTAAATATTTAAATGCAATATATCAGGGTATTAAAATATTTTGCATCAAAAATTGAGGTTTGATTAAAAGATTGGAATAGGAGAGGGTCACAGATAGACTTGGGGCGGTGTCCGGAGAAAATTTAACAGTCTTAAATTGGCAGATGCAACTGTCAATATAAGACTGTTTTTGTCGAATGTATTCGACAAAATGGGTAAGAATTACAGCGAAAAAGAATTTTATCGGGGCGCGACCTTTATTATCACCTTCCCCCATTTTACGATTCTGTGAATCGGCATGTATGTTTTGGTCTCATAATGAGCCATAAACTCTATCTCGTGGCCTGCCGGACAATTGTCAGCAATTTTCACAACCGAACTTAAGGTGTAACCGTCGGGCCAGACAGCCGGTAAAACTTCATCAAACAGCTTTTCATCACCGGCAATGACATATGGATCGTCTGTGTATAACCGAAGGCGATGACCGTTTTGGTAAAGCATGATTTGTTCCCCGGCAGAAACATTTCCGTCACCATTTCCTGTTCCGAAAATCGAATCTGCAACAGTGCGGTTAGCATCTTTTTCAATTTCATTTTTGGCAATCTGGCGGCCATCATCAACCTGTATATTTGTAAAATACGGTACATCATAGAAAACCGGAAGCAGGAAAAAATCATTGAAATGTAGTGTTTCATAATCCATCCCAACCTGAATCCGGAGTATTTCTGGCGAACCATCGGAGGGTGGAGTTTTGTCGGTATAAATTTTTATGGGTTTGGTTTGGAATATATCTTCACCTTCCTGAAAACTGATTTCCTGTTTCGGAGTTGAAATTATTACAGAACTGTCTGCGCAGGAAAGTGTTACGCTTAATTTGGTATTATCCCTGTTTGTCCCACCTTGTTTGAAAATGTTGACTGATATTTCATCTTGCACATTTGCCCTGAGAAATTTTCGGTTTCGAGTTAACTGATAACCTGATGAAACAAAGCTGGGCTGTTCTCCTTTTTTTGAAATCCCGATTTCAAAGCCTTCACCCGTAAGCTGCAGATGCAATCTCCCATTCTGATCAGCAGAAGTTTCGAATTTCGCGAAGTGCTTATCTTTTTGATTGTAAATGTGAATCTGGTAAACAACATTTGGTTCGTAAACCGGTGCAGTTGAAATGTCAGCCTTGATGTTTTTAAGTGTAGGACCTTCCGGAAGCCACTTTTTAGTATAAAATCCGAATCCACAGGCATCCACATGCCGAAGGAACAAAAATCCTGGTTCGGCTTTATTACTCTTTACGGAATAACCCCATAGCGAGAAATCAGGGCATAGGTCGTAATGCGACCAGTTTGGATTTAAGGAAGCAGGTTTCTCAAACTGGTTGGTTACAAATCGAACGGCCGATTCAAATACTTTCGTTTCACCCGGATCATCAACTTTGTGACCACCTTTTAATTTATGGTATTCGTAATTTTTCAAACCGCTCCAGATAGCACCCTGATTTACTTCATCGTTGAGACCTGTCATCTGACAAGAATCGCGGTTATGAAATAGTAACCCAACATCGCGCAGGTTATCAAATGTATATCGGACCTGGTAAAGTGTGTGATTTTCAGGAAGACCAATAAAAAATTCAGGACTTCCGACCATGTTAACCGCTGCAGATACCCTGTCAGGGTATTTCCCTGCGATATAGAAAGACATGATTCCGCCCATACTGAATCCTATGATTCCGCGGTGATTTCGGTCGGTAAATGTCCGGTAGGTCGAATCAATACAGGTAACCAGTTCCGGAAAATAATCTTTCATCTGGATGTCGAACTTAACATCGTTGTGATTGCCAATGTTGTAGGGTCGAGGTTCCGACTCATCCATATTTCCATCCCACATCACAAGGATGACCTGGTATTTATTTACCAGATCGCCAAGTTTATCGTAAGCAAGTTTGGCGCTATCGTCTTTATAATACCTTCCTCCCCAGCCATGAAAAAAATAAATAACGGGATATTTTTTAACTGAAAGCTTATAATTATCTGGAAGATAGAGTCTGTAAGTTTTTTGCTTGTTAAAAACCTGACTGTAATGTGTGACGTCCTGATATGGTTGCGCTTTCAGACTATAGCCGTCACAAAATAATTCAAAGATCAGCAGGAACAACAGAGATACTGTTTGTCTTATTCTGAAATGATTTATCATCATACCACCGGGTTCATCCAGATCAATTGTTTGTCAATGTTGTCGTTTAGCTTGTAGTGCTTAATATGGTTAGTGAGGGTCTCGCCGATGATCTCAATCTTGCTTAGATCTCCAACTCCCATGCCGGTCTGGTTACAGAAATTCAGGTATCCCACTTTTGCAAAATCAATTCCCATTAACTCGATCGCAACACGGTCGGCAGCCAGCCAGTCGGTACTTGCAACACAAACCCGATGATCAACAGGCGTTCCGCTGTTCGGACCGTTTCCTTCCATCCCTTCAAAACCATCAATCAATGCAAGATGGGGATGTAAATATTTGGAGAGTGCGTATAGGTTGTAGTTGATTCCCCGAAATCCGCTACCATGCGCTATGGCCTTGTCACTTTCGGCTCCTGGTTTGCGATTTGAAGTCCAGCTGAATCCGGCATCTTTAATCGGTGCGCCGAAGACAATATTCTTCAGTGAAAGCGTGGCCAGCACACGGTCGTGCGTTTTCATTCTTGCTACAGAAACAATGTAGGAATCAGGATCAAGTAATACGTGCGACATCCGTATAGCATGTGGCCGGAAGTCTTTTTCATCGAAGACATGCAACAGATCGTAAGGTTGCTGATCGAGGTCGACCAGTTTCACGGGATATTTTTTCACTAAACGGAAATAGCCGTAATTGTCGAAACCATCGAAAGTTGGTCCGTTTGCTGCCGATTCTGCAATAATCACATTGTCAAGCTTTTTAATCGACTTCAGAAATTCCAGTACCCCTTCAAGCGTATCGACATGGGTCGATGTCAACGGAACATTTGTGAGTACGTTATTGGGTTTGAGCACTACCCGACGATTCCCGATCGCACGCCGGATCTCTTTTGCAAATGGTTCCAGTGCCCGAAATGCCAGATCGGCACGGTTATCGCCGGTTGTCAGCGCAACGGAGACCTCTTTTTTAACAAGTTCCTGTGAGCTGGTAAACGCAGATAACGTTGATATTCCAGATATTGCAATTGATCCAATCGCTGAAGTTTTGATGAAATTTCGTCGGGTAAATGTGCTCATTGGTAGTAGTTTTAATGGAAGATCGAACATACAAAATTTAGTTGAATAAATTGAAATTTAGGACCAATATTATTTGTGCTTTGTGTCCACGGATCACTGAAGATTTATTATCAAGTCTTAATCTATTTCAATCCTAAATGAATTTTTAAATGCAAGATATTGGCTTTTATTTCGATACAAATTGATATTGTCCGCTTTTAACTGCAAATACCTGGCAGCCTTCTTCTTCTCCGATTGATTTTACATCACCGGAATTAGAAATCGGAAGACCACTTTCCATAATTTGTTTTCCCTTCCTTAACGGCACATAAACGGTGGCCTCGCTTCCAACCGGAACAGTTACCTCAGCAGAGAATTGCAAATCTTCATTTTTCCAGTAAATACCGGCCTCGCCATTCGGTGTCTGGCTAAAATACTTTGCAAATTTGATATCATCAACCGGCTGTGGATGGAAAATGATGTGTTTATAGCCCGGTGCGACTGGATCGGCATTCATTCCTGCAAGCTTTCTGTATAACCAAACCAGTCCGCCACCAAACATCGGATGATTGTGCGAACCTTCCTCGCTCCATTGTTCCCTGGTAGTGGTTGAACCCAGCTCCAGCCAATGGCCATAACTTGGCTCATCTTTCTTATTTATTGCTTCGTAAGCCAGATCGTGCATCCCATTCTCCGAAAGCACTTCGAAAAAGAACTGTGTTCCAAAAATACCGGTATCGAGATGCCCTTTGTTTGATTTGATATTTTCCTTCAAAGCTTTGATTACCATGCTATATTGATTTGCAGGCACACCCATCTTCAGTGCAAAAATATTCCCGCCGGCATTTCCGTAGGTACCATTCTTCTCATCGTAAAAACGTTTAAAAAATGCTTGTCTGGTTTGTTCAGCCAATGCAGCATATTTGGTGGCATCTCCTGTATTATTAAGCGCCTTTGCTGCCTGGGCGGTTAAATCGGCACAACGCCAGAAGTAAAAAGTATGAACCATTTCATCAGGTGGCAAATTCCCGGGAGCAACCCAATCGCCAAGGTTGAACCATTGGAGTATTTTACCATCTTTCCCGGTGCGCTTCGAAAACATGATTCCGTCTTTATCAACCCAGCTTTGCATGTACCTGACGTACTCCTTCATACCCACGTAATTATCTTCAAGCATATCCTTGTCGCCATAGTGAAGATAAAACTCCCATGGCATAATGCAGATAGCTGCACCCCAGGCCACCCCTCCTCCGCAACCCGGTTGCCACGGTGCACCATTTGGAACATAGCCAGTAGTCACATTCTGGGCACCAAGCATATCCTGAATCCATTTGTGATAGAAATTTCGGGCATCGAAGTTGTGCATCACCATAACACTGGATACCTGTCCGTCGCCGGTGTAGGGGGAGCGTTCGCGGTGCGGACAATCGCTGGCAATGCCTCCATGCATGTTGTCGGTCTGGCTTCTTCGCCATATTTTGTTGATGTCGCTAAAGAGTGGATTGGATGTTTCGAAGGTGGACGATTCTTCCACGTAGGTATGAACCACTTCAGCCGTAATCTGGTCGGGTTTTAGTTCCCCCGGCCAGTTGCTGATCTCTACGCCACTAAAAACAAACCAATTGAATCGGGCTGCATATGATTCTGCTCCAATTCCTTTGAAAATATAGGAATTGTCGCCCGAATAAGTATTGCAGAGATACTTGATATCAATTTTATGTCCTGCGGGTCCCTTTACTTGATTCAGACGAACCCATCCTGAAACTTCAACTCCAAAATCGACATGGTAGTTTCCGTTGGCCAGCTTTTCAATTTTGATCGGCTTCAAACTTTCCATGACCTTGTCGGTATTGGCCGTATGGGCCACCAGTTTTCCTTCAGGGTTTTTTCGAATCACTGCAGGTTCCCAGGCTGAATCATTAAACCCAGGTAGATTCCATCCTGTTTGTTCTTTCCGGGCATCATAATGCTCGCCGTAATAAACCATATCCATCATAATAGGACTTTTGGAAACTTTCCAGCTTTCGTCGCTTACAACGATTTCTTCACTGCCATCTTCGTAAGTAATATATATCTGTGCCAAAAAACGGGGAGTCCCGTATGCACCAGTCCAATGCTTTGCCGGGTTATAAAAGCCGTTGCCAAGAATACTTCCCAATGCATTGCTACCTTTTTTCAACTGATCTTTAATGTCATAAGCCAGGTACATCACCTTGTATTCCCTGAAATTATCTTCTACAGGGATATACTCATTGATTAACCCGGGACGTTTTCCGTAATTTGTTTGATTCGGAACAAGCACATCATCACCTACTTTTTGCCCGTTCAGGTACAGTTCAAAATATCCCAGACCGGTAACAAACGCGACAGCTTTTTCCACTTTTTTTTCAACATTGAATTCTTTCCTGAACATCGGAGCCGGAGGAGGTAAATTTTCCGGCAAAAGAACATTGGGATTTGAAGGTTTGGGCAACGCCTCTTCGCCTTGCCAGGGTGCTCCGATCCATTTGGCTTTCCAATCCGAAGGGTTCAACAAACCCATGCGCCACTGTGCAGGTTCGCTCCATCCTGAAGCAGTTCCGTTTTTATCCCAAACGCGCACCTGCCACCAGCATTCCAACCTTGAAGTCATAGGTTGGCCGGCATAAACAATCCGGTTACTTAATTCGCTGACAGTTTTTTGACTATCCCATAAATCGGGTTCCTCAAGCTGCATTTTTGAAGAAGCCACCCTGATTTGCCAGGCCGTTTGCAATTGACCGCGTTCCCCTTTTTCGGCAATGTTTACCCATGCCAGCCGGGGCTGAGTAACATCAACTACAGCAGGGTTTTTCAGGTATTCGCAGGTGAGTTTTGTTGGGGTGATTTTCCCGAAAGATGCTGTCAAAGTGAAAACACCAAGAAGGGTTAGAAGAAGTAATCGTTTCATTATTATTGGTTTATTTGGTTTTCGAATTTGATTGTAATCATATCTTTTCCGGTTAATATTCAAATTTTGGTTCCGGAATTTATGTGGCTACCGCTGTTCGTCAATTGGTCAGCAATTTAAACATTTCTTATGTTTTTGCTTTCATTTTTCTGATTGTATAGTTTAGGTTGATATATGGCGCTTTGTTAGTCGTTAAAGGTATGAATTATTCCTCTTCCTTTAATTTATTTCAAATTGCTTTTTAGGAAAAATTGTTTTTACAGTTATCAGTATCTGGAAAAACAAGTCTTAAGAACCGAATTTTGTCCTTTAGAAATGAGAATTTTATTGAACCATTGGTCATCCTTTCGGTTAACTTATTGAAATATACTATTGCAAATTCATGAAGCAAATCGGAATATTGATCGTAGTTCAAATAATTGTTTCAATGCAAAATAAGATACCCAAAAATGGAAAAGACCAAGGAGATTCTGATCGAAGATTTTAATTCAACCAATCACCTGAATTGGGAAGTCATCAATGATGGCGTAATGGGTGGAATTTCTGAAAGTAACTTTCAAATTCAAAATGATCAGACCGCTGTATTTTCAGGAAGGGTTTCGCTCGAAAATAATGGTGGATTTGCTTCAGTAAGAGCATCATTGCGTGAGCCGGTTTCAGGAAATTTTGAGAAAATTGTACTCCATGTAAAAGGAGATGGTAAAACATACAGTCTAAGAATCCGGACAGAACAAAACTTTGACGGTGTGGCCTACGCCTGTAGTTTTTCAACAAAAAAGGATGAATGGACGGAGCATGAATTCTCACCAGCTGAATTCATTCCAACTTTCAGAGGAAGAACAATCTCTAATGTTCCTCCCCTGAAAGATTTTAAAATCAATTATATTGGCTTTCTGATTTCTGAGAAGCAATCCGGAAGTTTTGGGCTGATAATCGATTGGATTAAAGTAACCCTGTTATAGATTCCATCCTTTTCGGTATTCGTAATGAAGGAATTTGTCAGCTTCAGGCAGATTCGGAAAACCGAATTTATCAGGGTCCCAGTTCAGTGCCTGCCCACTCAGTTTTTCCTTTAGCTCCCGACGAAGTGCAATGTTCCCCAATAATACGGTTTCCGTAAGCGGCCCAGCCCATTCAAAATCGGAACCAGCCGGAACTCCGCCTTTACACGCTAATATCCATTCCTCCTCATGTCCTGGAGAAGCGGGTAGGTAAGGAGTCGGAGTTTTATACGATTCCCGCAACGACTTCGGAAGAATTTTGTCATCGAGAATTTTTCCTTTATCACCAATAAAAAGTGTTCCTCCTGAACCCATCTGCATTCCCTCGTCGAGTTCAGGTATTCGCATTGGCCGAAGACCACCATCATACCATGTAAGGGTTACGGCGGGCATATTCTCACGCGTCGGAAATTCATAGCGAACCATTGAGCCTGAAGGATAGGTTTCTTCGTTGACAAGGGTGGAGACTGCCTGCAGACTGGTAGGATATTTTAGCTTTAGTGCGCGGAAAATTGGATCCAATGAATGGCAGCCAATGTCACCAAGGGCACCGGTACCAAAGTCCCACCAGCCTCTCCACTTAAACGGATGATAGGCGGGATTGTATGGACGAACAGGAGCAGGTCCAAGGAAAAGATCCCAATCAAGATCTGCCGGAACCGGAGGAGTTTCAACCGGGCGGCCAACTCCCTGCGGCCAATATGTTTTTAACAGACCATTATTAGGTCGGTCGGTCCATACATGAACTTCGCGGATCGGACCGATAACGCCATCCCAGATCATTTCCCGGAGTCGCCTTGTTCCTTCACCTGCCTGGCCCTGGTTTCCCATTTGGGTTGCCACCTTATACTCTTTTGCTGCTTTTGCCAGCACTCTAGCCTCATGAACGGTGTGGGTAAGTGGTTTTTGAGTGAAAACATGTTTGCCACGTTTCATTGCCTCCAGACTGACCACCGCATGGGTATGATCAGGTGTGGCAATAACCACAGCATCAATGTCTTTCTGATTATCCAACATGATCCGGAAATCTTTGTACTGCTTTGCACCAGGGTAAGTTTTAAAGACTTTAGCTGATGCCTCTCCCCAGTCGACATCACACAGCGCAACGATGTTTTCAGTTTTTGCAACATTGGCCAGATTACCTCTGCCCATTCCCGCAATACCAACACCGGCGATGTTCAGTTTATCACTTGGGGCAATATGCCCTAATCCTGAAACTGCATGAGCAGGAACAATCATAAATCCGGCCGATGCAAGTGTGGAACTACCTATGAATCCTCTGCGGCTCATGGGTCTCGAAGCGCTGTTCTTCATAACTTTAATATTAAGGTGAGTAGTAACTTTGGTGATCTATCCTACAAATTTAATAAATTGAATGAAAACAATGTTCGATAAACTTTATGAATTTTGCAGAATCTGCATCATTTCCATTTTACTGCTTTGAAAACGATCTGTGAGTAGTCATTTCTTTCGTAAAGTACACCAATTCGGTTCTTACTGATTTTTACAATATCGGAATAGGCAGTAAAGTCAGATTTCTTCTTTCCGGGATTCTTATCAATCGGGTAGGAGAGCGGCCATGATAAACCTTCATCTTTGCTTATCCTAAGTGTAAGATTATTGCGCTCGTTTGGATCGGCAGCATTACAGAAGGCAATAATATTTTTCCCTTTTCTGGTTCCAATATTCAGAATTGTTCCTTCACAAACCGGATCGGGAAGGTTTTTATCGAAATAGAAAGTATCCCAGGTTTCACCACCATTATCGCTGATTGCCACTATCCGTGCCCTGATATTACCTTTCTGATTTCTTGCATTTAACATCAAACGGCCATTTGAGAGTTCTGCCACACTGCATTCATTGCTCCCCGGTAAATTTACGTTCTCACTTATTTTAAAGGATTTGCCATGATCGTCGGTATAAAAGCCGTGTGCAAAATAGTCGTCATCGTTTTTTTGAGGCTTTCCTTCGGAATGATTAGCCGCAATGTAAATTCGGCCCTTGTATGGCAAAGATTCAAACTGCATGGCATTTCCGGGTGTGTTGGCATAGTGGCGCCAGTCTTCTTTAAAATTGTAGGAAATATTGATGTTAGGCTGATTAGGTTTATGTACCTGAACTGTAATATTTACTGGTTCTGACCAAGACCTTCCTTCATCAACGGATGTTTTGTACCAAACCTCGCGGAGTCCGTTCCCTTTCCGGACTTCGCTCTCATGATTATTACCGGTATTGTAAAACAGGAAAATTCTTCCTTTCGGATATTTTGGATCGAGTAAGTCAACTACCGGGGCAGGATTCCCGGCCTGAAGGTTGTTGTAATCAACAATTGTCTCAATAGAACTCCAGGTTCTCCCCTGATCATTGCTCCGTTTCAGCATAATATTAATATCACCAAAATCGCCTGATCCGTTCACCCGCCCTTCCGCAAAAGCCAACAGATCGCCTTGTGGCAATTGAATAATCGCTGGTATTCTGTAGCTCTTATGACCTTCGGTACCGGAAGTGAAAACCGGAACGTTGTTTTGCTGAGCTTTAATGTTGATATTTAAAAAGCAGAATATCAATATTATGAATGAATATCGCATGGTTTTGAGGAAATTATTCAGTAGTGAGTTATTATTTTTCGACCTTAAAGTAAAAATAAATTTGCTGTTATTCATGTGTCCGGGCTATGCCTGAGTAATTAATCAAAATTAGGGTTGCTGCGAATCAGTCAGGTTTAAATCCGCTAGACATTACTACTTTTCATTAAATATTTCTTTTCACCATTTGGTAGTATAAATCAGAATGTTTACTTTTGCACTCCAATTGTTCAGGATGGCTCTAAAAGTGGAGATGTAGGTTTCCCGCCAGCCGGACCCAAATAAAATAAATTGTAAGAATGTACGCAATTGTAGAAATCGCCGGACAACAGTTTAAGGTTGAGAAAGAAAGAAAGGTTTACGTGCACCGCCTTCCGCAGGATGAAGGAGCTGAAGTATCTTTCGAAAGAGTATTACTAATTGACAATGAAGGTGTTATCAGTATTGGTGCTCCTGTAGTTGAGGGTGCAAAAATCACTGCAACAGTGCTTAAGCACCTCAAGGGTGACAAAGTGATCGTTTTCAAGAAAAAACGCCGTAAGGGTTACAAGAAGAAAAACGGTCATCGTCAATACCTGACACAAATACAAATTACTGACATTTTAGCGTAAATTTTAAAAAAGATTATCCATGGCACATAAAAAAGGAGCGGGTAGTTCGAAGAACGGCCGCGAATCAGAAAGCAAACGCCTGGGCGTAAAGATTTATGGTGGACAAGCTGCTACTGCTGGTAATATTCTTATCCGTCAGCGCGGAACCGCACACCATCCCGGAGCAAATGTTGGAATTGGCAGAGATCATACGCTTTTTGCATTGATCGATGGTACTGTTGAATTCCGCAAGAAGAGAAATGACAAATCATACGTTTCTATTCTCCCTTATAAATCTGTAGAGTAAATACGGATTTAGGAAAACGATATTAATCTCCTGTTTTATTACATTGGTAATGAAGCAGGAGATTTTTTATTTGTACTTTTGCTTCACACGAAATGATTTTGTGCTGAAATCGAACAAACGATTTTACGCTAAAAAAGAGAAAATATTATTTCACGCCAAGACGCGCTGAGCGCAAAGTTGAGAAACAGAGATTATTAGATATGCTAAATTTAAAATTCATACAGGAAAATCCAGAGTTGGTCATCGAACGTCTTGCTGTAAAGCGGTTTGATGCACGGGCAATTGTGGAGAAAGTGATCGCATTGTATCTGAGACGCAATGAGGTACAAATTGTGGCTGAAGCCCAAAAAGCCGAAATGAATCAGCTTTCGAAAGTAATAGGACAATTATTTAAGGATGGGAAAGCGGCGAAAGCCAATTCTGCAAAAGAGAAGACTGTTGAAATCAAAGATCAGATCAAAAATCTTGAAAGTGAATTTGATGTGATTGATACAGAACTCGCTCAACTCCAGGTATTACTTCCAAATCTCCCTTCACCACTGGTTCCGGTAGGGAAAGGTGCAGAGGATAATCTGATTGTTGCTACAGGTGGTGTAATGCCGGTTCTGCCGGAAGGGGCTAAACCACACTGGGAGTTGGCTACTCAATACGATTTAATTGATTTTGAGCTTGGTGTAAAGATTACTGGTGCTGGCTTTCCGGTTTACAAAGGTTATGGAGCCAGAATTCAGCGTGCATTGATCAACTTTTTTCTCGATCAGGCACGTGAACATGGTTACCTGGAGGTTCAGCCACCTTACCTCGTGAATGAAGCTTCTGGATTCGGTACAGGGCAACTTCCCGATAAGGAGGGGCAAATGTACCACGACAAAACTGACAACCTTTATTTGATTCCGACAGCCGAAGTACCCGTTACCAATATTTTCCGCGATGTGATTGTTGAGGCAAAAGATTTGCCGATCAAGACGACTGCCTATTCTGCCTGTTTCCGCCGTGAAGCCGGATCGTATGGCAAGGATGTACGTGGGTTGAACCGTTTGCATCAGTTCGATAAGGTAGAGATTGTTCAGATTGCCCATCCCGATAAATCGTATGACTCATTGAATGACATGGTGGCATATGTACAAACACTCGTCGAAAAACTAGGTTTACCCTATCGGATTTTACGTCTGTGTGGCGGCGATATGGGCTTTACCTCTGCGCTCACTTATGACTTTGAAGTATGGTCAGCTGCCCAGGCGCGGTGGCTCGAGGTTTCATCCGTTTCGAACTTTGAGTCTTTTCAGGCTACGCGGTTAAAATTACGATTCCGCGAGGAGGGACGTGCTAAACCACAGATTGCGCATACCTTAAATGGCAGCGCCTTGGCTTTGCCAAGAATAGTTGCTGCAATTCTCGAAAATTATCAGACTGCTGATGGGATTCGTGTTCCAAAGGTTCTCGTACCCTATTTAGGCGGGTGTGAAATAATCAGATAAACAGATTTTATTTCTGTGCGGAAAGCTGGTTTCGATTGAAACCAGCTTTTTTTTTAACATTTATTAATTATTTAATATTCATTATTTGGTAGTTATCTTTCAGATAAACAATTAGATAATGTTTTTTAACGTTGCAGGATTCATCTTTAAATTTCATTTTCACAATACCTCAGGATAATTCATCAAATTGGTGATTACTTTTGCCAACGTTTTCTCCCAAAAATTAGGATAGATTAATAGTTTAATCTTTATGAATAAACAACATACCGGAATTGGTAAGGTTTCTGCTGCTGGCTTGATCATTACTTTAGGAATTGTGTTTGGTGATCTGGGTACAAGCCCTCTTTATACAATTAAAGCAATTATCAATGCTTCCACAGAGTACAATGAATTATTAATTTTCGGAGCCTTATCCTGCGTATTCTGGACACTTACATTGCAAACTACAATCAAGTACGTTATTATTACTCTTCGGGCTGATAATCATGGAGAAGGGGGTATTTTTGCGCTTTTTGCGCTGATCCGGCGAAAAAACAATTGGGTGGCCATATTTACAATGATCGGCGGGAGTGCATTATTGGCTGACGGAGTTATAACTCCAGCTATTACAGTTACCTCCGCTGTCGAAGGTTTACGATTGATACATCCCAATATTGCTGTTGTTCCGGTTGTAATTACTATTTTATCTGGACTTTTCTTTTTCCAGCAATTCGGAACGGGCTTTATGGGAAAGATTTTTGGACCTGTGATGCTGATCTGGTTTTCGATGCTCGCTGTATTAGGCATGAGCTATCTGATCAAAGATCCGGGGGTTTTGGCAGCCATAAATCCAATGTATGCCATACGGTTTATACGTGACTTCCCCAATGCAATTATACTTTTGGGTGCAGTTTTTTTAGCAACGACGGGTGCAGAGGCATTATATTCCGATCTTGGGCATTGCGGGATTAAAAATATTCGCATTTCGTGGATATTTGTGAAAACTGCATTGCTCATCAATTATTTTGGCCAAGGTGCATTTCTGATTCACCATCTCGACACAATGACTAGCACCAATCCATTTTATGCAATTATGCCTCAGTGGTTTATTTTGCCAGGTGTATTTATAGCAACGGCGGCTTCTATTATTGCCAGTCAGGCGTTAATCAGTGGTTCATATACAATTATTAGTGAGGCAGTATCTCTGAATATATGGCCAAAAGTTCGAATTTCGTATCCTACAGATATTAAGGGACAGGTTTATATTCCTTTTGTAAATTGGTTTCTTTGGATCGCCTGTACTTTTGTGGTGATCTACTTTGGAGAATCTTCGAGAATGGAAGCGGCTTATGGTCTCTCTATTACAATCACTATGATTATGACCACTTTGCTGTTGTCATTTCATCTACGGCTACGTCGGGTTCATCCTATTCTTATCGCCTTGATGCTTCTGGTCTTTCTTTCAATTGAAGGAACATTTTTGTATGCTAACCTACACAAATTTTCAAACGGAGGATGGCTGACGATCGCTTTGGCTTTTGTATTTTTCCTTGTGATGTATGGATGGTATTTTGGACGGAAAATCAAAAACCAGTATATCAGTTTTGTGAATTTTAAGAAGGACCCGGATATCTTTAAAGCACTTAGCAACGATTCTTCTGTTGCTAAAATTGCGACTAATTTGGTTTACATCACTAAAGCGAATAGGGTTGATCAGATTGAGTCGAAAATTATGTACTCAATTTTCAATAAGCATCCTAAAAGAGCAAGTACTTATTGGTTTCTCCATATCGATAGTCTTGAAACGCCTAATACTTTTGAGTATGTGGTTCACCATATGATACCTGGTGTATTAATTAAAGTTGATTTCAGATTGGGCTTTAAAATTGAGCGCAAAATTAATCTGTACTTCAAGGAAGTGATTGAAGATTTAGTAAAGAGTGGTGAAATCAGTATGGTCAGTCAGTACGAATCGCTCAAGGCACATTCGATACCTGCTGATTTTCTTTACGTTAATCTTGACAGAATCCTGATTAGTGATTATAAGTTGCCACCTCTTAAGATATTTATTATGACACTTCATAATTTTGTAAGGCGGTTAAGTATAACTGATGTAAAGGCACTGGGACTTGACTCATCTAATGTGATTGAAGAGAAGGTTCCAATCGTAATTGATCAGCAGATCAAAAAGAGAATTGTTAGGGTCAATAAGGATTTGCCAGTCTAAATAATAGTTTTATAGCGCCACATTTTTCCTTTTCGAATAGTTTGATAAACTTTTTACCTTTTATATTTGTTTAACGAGAATTGCTATTGTTTAAACAGATAATATGAAAAGTGTTAATTATCAATCCTGGCGCGATGGCTTCCGTTAATCTTTACGACCATGTTTCGTTCGAAATCAGTAAGTTAGTAACCAAAACTTACAGTACATCGTTTTCCATTGTTGTAAGCTTTCTTGAAACTCATGTTCAGAAGGCGATTTACAGCATCTATGGTTTTGTCCGCTTTGCGGATGAAATAGTGGATTCTTTTGATCAATATGATAAAAACGTGCTCATTGATAAATTCGAAAGAGATTATTACGATGCTTATATAAGCGGAATAAGCCTGAATCCCGTATTACATTCTTTTCAGGTAATTGTAAAGCGTTATCAGATTCCTAATGAACTGATACAATCTTTTTTGAAAAGTATGAAGGCTGATCTTTATAAAACAACGTACAGTTGCAAATCAGAGATTGACGAATATATTTACGGATCAGCCGATGTTGTAGGATTGATGTGTCTTAAAGTTTTTACAGACAAGGACGATGAATTGTATGAGAAGCTAAAACTTCCAGCAAAGAGATTGGGATCTGCATTTCAGAAAGTGAATTTTTTACGCGATCTGAAGAGTGATTTGGAAATTCTTGACAGACAATATTTTCCGGAAATAGGAGATGGACCGTTTGACGATGATGTTAAAGCCGAAATAATTATTGATATTGAAAAGGATTTTCAGGTTGCCAGACAAGGAATTCCGAATCTGCCGGAAGATGCAAAACTGGCTGTCCTTATTGCATTTTATTATTACCAACGATTGTTGAATAAAATCCGGCATACTCCGGCCAGCAAATTATTGGCTGCACGAATCAGAATATCCGGGACCCACAAAATGGTGTTACTTGCCAAGGCTTTGGCCGTATATAGGCTTAAAATGATTTAAAATGCAGCATATGGCATCAAAATTCTTAACTGACGAGACATTTGTAATACTTGTCGACGAAATTGACAATCCAATTGGTGTGATGGAAAAGATGGAGGCTCATCGGAAAGCCTGTCTTCACAGGGCCGTTTCTGTCTTTATCACGAATTCACAAGGCGATTGGATTTTACAGCGGAGAGCTTTTAATAAGTATCATTCCAACGGATTATGGACCAACACCTGTTGCAGCCATCCCTACCCTAACGAATCATCCCTCGCTGCGGCAAACCGGCGATTGACAGAAGAAATGGGAATGGATTGTTCCCTAACAGAAATCTTCAGTTTCATATATAAGGAACCGCTGGATAACGAATTGACAGAGCATGAACTGGATCATATTTTCGTTGGCGTTTCGGACGATTTTCCAAAATTGAACAAAGATGAGGTTGTTGATTGGAAAGCTGTTTCTTTCAGTGAATTACATGCAGATATGATCTCCAATCCTGATTCCTATTCGGTTTGGTTCCGGAAATTGTATAAAAAAGTAAATGATTTTGTGTTGGACCATTAACTTACTATTTTGAATTCGTTTTTCCGCTTTCATTTTAAATTGCGCTTTTATGTATGTATATCTGGCGCTGGAAATATTTGCAATTTTGGTTCCGCTAATTTACAGTTACGACCGAAAGCTTCAGTTTTATGTAAAAATCAAATCTGTTTTAGTTTCGCTCGTTGTTGTGGGTTCTTTTTACATTTTAGGCGATATTTTATTTACTAAATACGGTATCTGGGGTTTTAATCCACGATATCATTCAAGTATTGTGCTATTTAAATTACCACTGGAGGAGTGGCTATTTTTTATCGTTATCCCATATGCCAGCTTGTTTTTGCATGATACACTTGTCTATCTATTCCCAAATATACAGTTAAGTGATTGGCAGACAAAGGCTGTATCCTCCATCGTTGTTATGATCTTGGGAGCAGCTGTATTATTGAATACCGATAAAGCTTATACAGCCATCTATGGAAGTATCGCAATTTTCGCAATTTTTTTAGGATCGATTGGTTCATCGCAGCTACTTAACCGGTTTTATCTTACTTTTATGGTAATTCTTTTTCCGTTCTTTTTGGTGGATTCTGTGCTAACCGGGAGTTTTATTCCTGAAGAGGTCGTTTGGTACAATAATTTGGAAAACCTTGGTATTCGGATCTTTACTGTTCCGGTTGAGGACATCAGTTATGCATTTAGTTTGGTTTTATTTAATATAAACGTTAAATCCACCTCCTTGGGTGGTGGTAATGTTTAAATGG
>Ga0209386_1000357_pt1 | contig 23344 bp, 15 predicted proteins | sample NGEPertwo_FD_184510 | JGI IMG/M metagenome (GOLD analysis project Ga0209386, IMG submission 184510) | Arctic peat soil microbial communities from the Barrow Environmental Observatory site, Barrow, Alaska, USA - NGEE Permafrost154B-two... | ecosystem: Environmental > Terrestrial > Soil > Wetlands...
GTATTGGTAAATTTAAAGTTGAAAGTGGCTGGCCCGGCTTCTTCTTTGATTTTACCAAAGTTGTAATCCATTTTTTCAAACTGAATATCGGCGAAGGATTGAGCAACGGCTGTTTGTAATAAAGTAATCAAAAAAAATAAGGTGATAGTTCCAAATATTCGTTTCATGCGTTTATTATTTGTTTTTAAATTGTCGCATGGAATAGCCATATATTCATTTTTGGTTTGCGAGAAGTATCTCTCTGGCTATTTCATCTAATGACTAATTAGTTAATTATTTGCGACTTAAAATTCCAATAAATAATTAAATCTATTAAAGCTACGTGTTGTAATTCTGTGTTTTGAAAATAAGGTTCGAAATTTATTCAAATTTCGAACCTTTATCGCAAAGCTAAAAATAATTTCTATTTGGGGCTATTCATCCCCAAATAGAACACCCATATTTCTTGCTTTGGTTATCAAATGATGGTTCGGGTCAACCAGACTTAGTTTTCCTCCAACTTCTTCGAGCGGCATAGCACTTAAGATACCTCCGTGAACGGATACCATCTGACCGTATTCTCCTCTTGCAATCAATTCAGCAGCATAGGCACCGTAACGAGTTGCTAAAATCCGATCCATCGCTGAAGGACTTCCGCCACGCTGAACGTATCCCAAACGCGTTTCGCGCGCTTCAATACTTGTTAGTTGCTGAATTTTTTCAACAATATAGGATGCAGCTGAAATATTATCCGGCTTTTTGATTCCTTCCGCCACTACGACAATCGCTGAATTTTTTCCTATCGAAAACCGGTATTCAATTTCGCGACATACCTTTTCGATATTGTATCCGATTTCGGGAATCAGAATAATGTCACCGCCACCTGCAAGACCCGCATAAAGCGCGATCCATCCGGCATTATGCCCCATCACTTCGATTACCATCGCCCGCTGGTGCGAGTTGGCGGTGGAATGCAAACGGTCAATAGCTTCAGTGGCGATTTCAACTGCCGAGTCAAAACCAAAAGTGACGTCAGTTCCAAAAACATCGTTATCAATTGTTTTCGGAATTCCAATCACGTTAAGTCCCTCTTCAGAAAGTAGATGAGCCGTTTTCATGGTTCCATTTCCTCCGATGCATACCACGCAATCGAGCCCTAGGTCTTCATAGTTTTTCTTGATCAATCCGGGTTTTTCGTTGAAGACTTCCCCCTTTTCCAGTTTAAACGGTTTTTCGCGCGAGGTTCCAAGAATGGTTCCACCGAGCGTGAGAATTCCCGATAGCTTGTTCTCCGGAAGTTCGACATACTCTTTTCTGATTAACCCGCTAAAACCTGCAGTAAAACCAATTACGGTCATTCCATGGTTTACAATTGCTGTCTTTCCAACACCCCTGATAGCGGCATTTAGTCCGGGACAGTCTCCTCCAGCTGTGAGAATTGCAATTTTTTTACCCATAATCAAGCGATTTTATTCAACATTTATATGATTGACCAATTATTCAACTTTCCAATCTGCAAAGCTAACACATATTTTGCCTGACACATTTTTGCAGGGGAAAAACTCTAATATAAGTTGTAAGGCATGGTAAATGAGTTCTATGTTGGAATTTATAAATTGTGAACATTTTAATGTAAATTTGAATCTTGATTGAAATGAGTTATTTCGTTCTATTTTTAAACAGATTAAATGATGATTTAGTTCTGAATAAGGGTTGTAATTTGTTTTGTCATTAATTTGGTCAAAACAATTCAATTAGTGGGAAAAGTCTCTTTAGTGCTCACCCTGAATCAGAATGTTTTTATTCCAAATTAAAATATTGATAATCAATAGTTAATATTCACAATGAAGAATTTATTTATCCTGTTAATTGCCATGCTTTTTGTTGTTGGTTGTAAGCTCGGGACAAAAAAAAGAAGCGAAAATTCCCAATCTTTCAAAACACAGTTGGAAAATGTGGCATGTTGCGAAAAAGGTCCGCTCAATCAGTTGACAGATGCAGAGAAGGCGCAGGGGTGGCTACTGATGTTTGATGGTACAACAAGTGACGGGTGGCGCGGATACAATAAGACAAATTTTCCGGCAGCCTGGGTTGTCGAAGACGGAACCCTCAAATGCCGAAGTGAAGAAAGTCGCGGTGACACTGGGAAAGTTGATGGTGGAGATATCGTCTATTTAAAACAGCTCTTCTCCGATTTTGATCTCCGACTTGAATGGAAGATATCGGAAGCAGGTAATTCCGGTGTATTTTATTTGGCGAAAGAGATACCAGGATGGCCTATTTATAAAAGCGGATTGGAAATGCAGATTCTTGATAATGAAAAAAATCCTGATTCTAACAGAGGAAGAGACGGTAACCGTAAAGCCGGGTCACTCTATGATCTAATTACGGCAAACCCTCAGAATGCAAAACCTCTGGGAGAGTGGAATTCGATTGAGATTATCTGCCTCCAGGGGAAGGTGGTGCATCGGCAGAATGGCGTAAAAATCCTTGAATATGAGCTTTGGACACCGGAATGGAAAGCGCTCGTGAGTAAATCGAAATTTTCGGGGTTGAATCCCGACTGGGAAAATATTGCGAAAGAAGGGGTGATCGGATTGCAGGATCATGGCAATGATGTGTGGTTTCGAAACATAAAAATCAGGGCGTTGTAACTGAAAGAAATCTACCTATTAAGTAGCTGTAACTGGCTATCATTAAATTTGTTAATTTTATTTTTGAATTTAATACTGTATTTTAGGTCGAATAAAGGCTGAAATCCAAAAGAATTTTGAAAATTTGTAGCTGAAATTGGCATGATAAATGATATTTAAGAGTACTAAGCGATTAGCGGCATGCTTCTGACGAAGAGGTGCCTGCTGAAAGTCGAAAAGAGTCAGCAACTCTATTTGAGATCATGCGCAAATCGTTAAATGAGGAAATTTTATAAAAAGAGATTTTATTTAATTCACAAATTAAAAATTGATATCGATGAAAAGTACATTTTTGCTTTTGTTTGTTGCTGTATTCTTTACATTGAATTGCAATGCAATTCCTCCGAAAAAAGAAGTAAAAAAGGAAAAAACAGCCTTGAATACCCTTACCAGTGCAGAGAAAGCACAGGGTTGGATACTTATGTTTGATGGCAAAACCAGTGATGGATGGCGCGGGTATAATAAGACAGATTTCCCGACTGATTGGAGTATTGTTGACGGAGCTATCAAATTAAAAGGTTCAGGGAATGGCGAAGCTGGTGCTCTTACAGGAGGAGATCTCGTGTATGGTAAGGAGAAATTTTCAAATTTCGATCTTAAAATTGAATGGAAAATTTCTGAAGGCGGTAATTCAGGCATTTTATATTTGGCACAGGAGATTCCCGGAAAGGAAATCTGGAGGACTGCCCCTGAATTCCAGGTTCTTGACAACGAACGTCATCCTGACGCTATGTTGGGAAAAGACGGTAATCGTATGGCAGGTTCATTATACGACCTGATTCCGGCGAAACCACAAAATACAAAACCTGCCGGTCAATGGAATAGTGCAGAGATCATCTCATACCAGGGAACGATCGTGCACAAACAAAATGGTGCTACCATCGTTGAGTATCATCTTTGGACACCTGAATGGAATGCACTCGTGAAAGACTCAAAATTCCCATCTTATAACCCCGATTGGGCTAAGGTTGCAAAAGAAGGTTATATCGGTCTTCAGGATCATGGAAATGACGTTTGGTATCGCAATATCAAAATCCGTAAATTATAATTGATTTAAATCAAAAATATTAAAGGCTGTCTCTAAATCGGGACAGCCTTTTTTGCGCTTATATCTTTCCTGTGCTTTTCCCTGTTTTATCCTTCAATTGGTCGATAAACATTGCGGAGATTTGTTCTGTGGTGCATATAGCAAAATTGTTTCATCGGACTTTTGCAGATGCGCCTTTCACTATTCTACCATCATTTACCCCGGGTTACGCTCACTTCGATCGCTCACCCAGGGTTATTTATATTCGACACCTTCAGTGTCGCGTGTTCTTAATGTTTAGTAAATTTTACGCATTTTTCTCCTCTTCTCACGCTCTCTTAGTCTCCCCGTCACTCATTTAATACTCCGGTGAGTAGCCCGAATCATTCAAAATCTTCTGGTAATCGTTATCCTTCATTAACTCCGGAAGCGTGATATCCGGATTTTTCTTCATGTATTTTCTCACAATCTGCCATCCCAGCCACGATCCGGTTCTTCCGGGCGAGTCGTTGGTGAAACTCGAGGTAAAAGGTGCCGGTCCGATAAACCGGACGATGTTCATCCTGTCTGTAGTGAATAATAGTCGATGTTCAACGAGGTAGGTCCACATTCCGGCTTCGTTTTTTGTACACCAGTCGAGTTTTTCGGACCGATACCCTATTTTTAGATAATCAGGTTCATCAGGAAACATTGCATCCAAAAAATAGAGAAGTTTCCCCTGATAAACCATGCTGGAAATCAGGTTGTTTTTTGACTCATCAAATGCAAATTCCGAAAGTGCCCAATTAAAGAGGACGTCAACGGGAATTTTTTCGCTGAACATGTTTTCTCTTTTATATTCCGGCAGACCAAGCATCTTGTAAAACTGGCAATTGGCTCCCAGGTAGTTGTCGAGACTGATACCGATGGCATCATTTGTCATCACCACCGACTGATTAAACCCTGAGATGATCGTAAATACCCTGGGAATAGTTTTTTCCGGGAAGTAATACTTATAATGCCGGAACCCGTCTTCCAGCTTTTTCTGAAGATCAGTAAGGTCACTAAAAACAGAATCAATTTTCAGTTTAGACTTTACCCTCATCGAATCCGTCAGAAATGCATTTAGGTAGGTGGCATATAAGGAGTCCGAAGGATTGCCAATTGCAATCACATTTTCATTGTACGCATTAAAAAACGAACCGTATTTTTGCCTTAGCTTTGGAATGGCAATGAGCTTGTTATCAGGTGTTATTTCGAAAATTTCACGATCGAGCCGTTGAATATTCAGTTTTAAATCTACGCCTGAAACATCGATCTTTAACGTGTTGCCCTGACAACTGGTGAAAATTATTAACACCAGAACCAGACGGAAAACTTTATACATAGGCCACAATTTTGAATTTTGACTACTTTTGTTCTGTTCAATTGGCGTAAAAGTATACAATGGACATGGTTTTTTAATTAAGAAAATGGCAACTCGTGCACAAAAGTTTAGCGAGGCTAATTTAAAACTAAGATGTATGTTTCTGAAAAAATTCATTCTTGTACTTATTTTATTGTCAGTTACAGTGGTAACCTACTCACAGAAAAGTTTTAATCTTACTTTTTTGGCAAGCCCCCAGGTATCGTGGCTGAAGTCTGATTCAAAGGATATCAAAGCAGATGGCGGGTTTATTGGATTTGGATATGGTGTTGAAGGCGATTTTTTTCTTGGATCAGAGAATTATGCCATCACTACAGGAATGACTGTGAGTACTACCGGAGGTTCGCTTATTTACAATCAACCAGTTTCTTTTGGTGGTGCATCTCTGCTACCGGGGACGAAAGTGAATTACTATCTCACAAACCTCGAATTTCCGCTTGCGTTGAAGATGCGTACACGCGATTTTTACCGCTTCCGATATTTTGCACAGTTTGGACTTACTAACTGGGTTAATATAAAGGCGAAAGCTACGACAAGTGACGGTTCTTTTCAAAAGGAGGTCATAAAAGATGAGATTCGCTTTTATAATATCGGACTAAACGTCGGGGCTGGTTTTGAATACGATTTGGGTCATGGGAATGCTATAACTTGCGGCCTTGTTTTTTCCAACGGGTTTACAGATGCAACCACTAATAAAAATAGTAATGACGCTACAACCTTAAAAGCTTTACGACTGAGGGTTGGCTTTGTATTTTAATTATGATATTTCTATGAAGATAGCACTTGCACAGTTGAATTTCCACATAGGAAATTTTGAAGCAAACAGGGATCAGATTATCCAAAATATTGTGAAGGCAAAAGAACAGGGGGCTGAGCTCATTGTTTTCTCCGAACTTGCCGTGTGTGGCTATTACCCCAATGATTTGTTGGAGCGGCGCGAATTTATTGACCAGTGCATTGATACTGTAAATCAGATTGCTGTTTATTGCAAAGGAATTGCCGCTTTGGTAGGCGCTCCAAGCATTAACCCTTCGCCGAACGGGAAGATGCTGCTGAATTCGGCCTATTTTTTGAAGGAAGGAAAGGTTGAAAGTGTTCACAGCAAAACACTTTTGCCTACTTATGATGTTTTTGATGAATACCGTCATTTTGAACCAAACAGAGAATTCAATCTGATCGAATTGAACGGATTAAAATTAGCCGTCACAATCTGCGAAGATCTTTGGTTTAATCAACCTGTCTTTAGCACATTCGGAAGGGAGAATCTCTATTCGGTAAACCCTGTCGCCGAATATTGCAAGCAAGATCCCGATCTGATTATCAATTTGTCGGCCTCCCCATTCTCCTACGACCAGGCAAAATTAAGAAAAGAAATACTTCTTGATAATGCAAGAAAATATGAAGTACCAATCATCTATGTCAACCAGGTAGGAGCCCAAACCGAACTGATTTTCGATGGGGGTTCCTTGTTTGTAGATCGGAAGGGGGAGATCATTCGCGAGATGGCTTATTTTGCCCCTGATTTTGCAATCATCGACACTGAAAAAACGGAGGTTGGACAAATTGTCCAGCCAGAGTCGCAGACGATCGCAAAAATTCATGATGCACTGGTGCTTGGAATTAGTGATTACTTTCGCAAGACGGGGTTTAAAACGGCAACACTGGGTCTCTCGGGAGGTATTGATTCAGCCGTTACGTTGGTTCTTGCAGCAGAAGCGTTGGGAGCCGTAAATATTCATGTGTTACTGATGCCTTCAAAATATTCTTCTGATCATTCGGTTGGTGATGCCGTTAAGCTGGCAGATAATCTGGGAGTAAAATATGATCTGGTTAAAATCAATGAAATTGTAGACGCATTCGATTCCACACTGGCGGGTGTTTTCAAAGGGCGCGTTCCCGATCTGACGGAAGAGAATATTCAGGCCCGGGTTCGCGGAACATTACTGATGGGTTTATCGAATAAGTTTGGGCATATCTTGCTTAATACGTCTAATAAAAGCGAATCAGCTGTCGGATATGGGACCTTGTATGGTGATATGAATGGCGGATTATCGGTTTTGGGGGATGTTTATAAGACCGATGTTTTCGAAATGGCCAGGTTTATCAATAGAGATAAGGAGATTATTCCGATCAATTCGATAACCAAACCTCCATCTGCTGAATTACGGCCCGATCAGAGGGATTCTGACTCACTACCTGATTATGAAGTTCTTGACAAGATCCTGTTCGATTACATTGAAATGGCTAAGAGTCCGGCTGAAATTGTTGCAATGGGTTTCGATGAAGCGACCGTTCATCGCACGGTTTTGATGGTGAACCGAAATGAATACAAGCGGTTTCAGACGCCGCCGATCCTTCGGGTTTCATCCAAAGCTTTCGGATTTGGCCGTAAGATGCCCCTGGTTGCGAAATATGTCATATAATTTTACTGTAGGATGTTTTAGCGTGGGTAAACGGATGGCGTAATAATTGCTGTTGGCTATTAGTGGCTGGCAACTGGCAGGCTCGCTTACTAAAAAATCAGGAGCTATCTTATCTTTTTTGGAACCAGGGTCAAATGGTTTACGCTTTCTTTCCAGTTGCCAATTGCCAAAAGCCAGCAGCAATTCGAAACTATATAAATGGTCGCACAAATAATTACCTATTCATTCCGATATATAGGCCTAATTTTCGATAAAATTTTTAATTTTGATGTTTTATAACATCTAATCGGGCAATTTATGTTGGATTCGGGTCAAGTCTTTGAAAGTCAGTTTAAGGGTGAAGATTGTATATTTAATCTTTTGAAACCCGAGGAGAAGGCTATTCTTGAGAAAAATCTTGATATAACACGGTATAAGAAAAATGATTTTGTTTACCGTGAAGGGGAGATGCCGATTGGTATGCAGTACCTTAAAGAGGGGATGGTAAAGCTGATTAAAGAGGGGATTGGCGGACGTGAACAGATCATTCGAATGATCACCCAGAATGGATTGATCGGATACCGTTCATTATTAGCAGGAGAACCTCACAACGGAACCACTATAGCAATCGAAGATTCTGAAATCATCACAATTCCTCCTGATATTCTTTACAATGTACTGTTGCGGAATTACGAGTTTTCGCTTGCTCTTCTGAAAGATCTTTCCCAGGAACTTGGATTTTCACACTACCGTACCGTCAGTCTCACACAAAAACACATTCGCGGACGGTTGGCAGAATCGATTCTCCTTTTAATCGAAAAATATGGTTTTGAGCATGATATGAAAACCCTTCGGGTTTATTTGTCGCGCGAAGATCTGGCCAATCTTTCGAACATGACCTCTTCAAACGCCATACGGACGCTATCGATTTTTGCCGGCGAAAAGGTGATTGCGATGGATGGCAGGAAGATTAAAGTCGTTGACCTCGAAAAACTGGAGAAGATCAGTAAGCAGGGGTAGGAGGTTTATCCTGATTCACCGTAAAATATTCGGATAAAAATAAAAGGCTACCATTTCGGCAGCCTTTTATTTTATAGTTAAAATTACTTTACAAGAATTGGTTTACCTAATCCAACTTTTTCCAATTCATCAAGTTGTGTTTTTGCATCACCGACAACAACATAGTACATTTTCGAAGGATTGATATACTCGTTGACATATTTCAGCTGTTTTTCAACGGTAAGTCCCTTAACATATGCCTCATCATTCCTGATGTAATCGGCAGGTAACCCGTAAGTTGCAATTGTATTTAATAATCCCAGGAGACTACCAATCGTTTCGAAACGTAATGCATTCCCTTTTATAAGCGCATCCTTTGTGAAATCGACATACTCCTGTGGAATATTTTTGCGGTACTTTTCCATTTCGGTTTTGAAAATCGTCACAGATTCGAGTGTTGAATTTGTCCTAACCATCGAAGTGGCCATAAACGTACCATAATCTATTGAGCCAGAGAAACTCGACCGCGCTCCATATGTAAAACCTTTCTCTTCCCTGAGAATCAGGTTAAAGATTCCGTTAAAAGAGCCGCCTAATTTGTAATTGGCTACAACTGCCGGATAAAAGTCAGGGTCAGTTCTTGCAAGTGAGGGCGTTCCGATTGCAATTACTGATTGTTTGGCGCCAGGAACATCTACAAAATAGATGGCTGATTTTTCGGGAGCGGCTGGTACTTTTAGACTTGGAATCGTTACTTCTTTGGGTTTCCATTTCAGCGAAAGCGCTGCAAAGGCATCTTTAACTTTCGATTGATCAACATCACCGGCAACAAGTAGCTTTGCATTAGAAGGAGAAAAATTATTGCTGTAGAAATTTTTCAGGTCATCAATTGTAATGGATGTTACGGAAGCTTCTGTCCCTGACGCTTCGATGGCAAGTATATTGTTTTCATCGAAAATCAGTTTGTTGAGGGTCGTCGAAGCAAGGTAACTTGGATTTGCCTGATTTCGTTTCAGGGTATTGATGATCCTGCTTTTGGCAAGTGCAAATTGTTCTTTGTCCCACCTAGGTTCGAGAAGCATTTCCTGGACAAGCGTAATCGTTTTATCGAAATTTTTTGCCAGCGTGCTTACATCAATCGAAATGTCTTCATTGCTTGCTGATATTCTGATGGAAGCACCCAGCAGTCCGATTGCATCTTCAAGTTCCTCAGGTGTTTTATTAATTGTTCCTTCATTCATTAGCGATGCAACAAGGTTTGCAAGACCGGCCTTTGAAATATCTTCAGCGATATGGCCGCCATTTATCGCAATCGAATAATGAATAAGCGGAAGTTCATGCTGTTCGATTCCCCATACTTTAATTCCATTGGCCAGCGACGATGTCCATACCTGCGGAATTGTGACTGCGGGATCTGGTCCGATTTTCGGCATTACTGTACGATCGAATTTTGTAGGTGTCAGGACTACGGGTTCATTAACAACGGCAGCAGTTTTTACTTCTGCAGCATGAGTCACGTCCTCTTCGATAATACCTGCATTTACAGAACCTTCCGAAATCAAACCGGTTTTGCCTTTTGGAACAAAACTCGTTTCGACAAAATTCTTTCCTTTAATGTATTTTTGATAAACACGCTTTATGTCATCGATTGTAACAGATTGACCGGCAGCAAAATCTTTCTTATAATACTCAGGATCGCCCGTATAAGTGGCGTATTCTGCAAGCTGAAAAGCCTTTCCCTGCACGCTTGCGAGCGAATTGTAAAACCTGGTTTCATTTTTAGCTTTGATTCGAATCAGATCTTCTTCTGTAAACCCGTCTTTTTCAAACTTATCAAGCCCTTCAAAGATTGCTTTTTCCACCTCTGTCAAATTAACGTCCGGATTGGCAGATACCGAAATCCGGAAGGTTCCTGCCAGCTCTTGCGAACCGTTCCGCGCCATAACGCGTGAAGTCAATTTTTTATCCTTTACAAGGATTACATAAAGTGGTGATTTTTTAGTGTTGGCAAGTAATTCTCCCAGAAAATCAAGTGCATAAGCATCTTTATTGAATTGCTCTACTGCAGGGAAAACCATCGTTAACTGAGGGGCTTTGGCAAAATTATCTTCGTGATAAAGTTTTTTAGTAACGGATAAGGATGCAGGTTTCGCCACTCTTTTTTCTACAGGCTGTCCCGCCGGTATCTCTCCATAATATTTTTTAATCCAGCCTTTTACCTCATCTTTATCAAAGTCGCCGGAAATAGTGAGCGTGGCATTGTTTGGCGTATAGAATTTATTGTGAAAAGCTTTTACGTCATCGACCGTCGCATTTGTAAGGTCCTGCATGTCGCCAATCACTGTCCAACTGTAGGGATGGCCTTTGGGGTAAATATTTTTTGCGATGATGCCTGAGTTGAAACCATACGCTGCATTATCAACGCTCTGGCGTTTTTCGTTCTGAACTACATTCTGCTGATTGGTCAGTGCCGATCTTGTGACGGTATTTGTGAGGTAGCCCATCCGGTCGGATTCCATCCAAATGGCCATTTCGAGTGCATTTTTTGGTATCACTTCATAATAGTTCGTCACATCCTGGCTTGTGCTGCCATTTAAAGTGCCACCAGCTCCCTGAATATTTTTAAATAATTGGTCTTCGCCTACATGTTCACTCTTCTGAAACATCATATGTTCGAAAAGATGCGCAAAACCTGTTTTCCCCGGAACTTCGCGGCTCGATCCAACATGATAATAGACGGCCTGGGCAACAATCGGATCCGATTTATCGACATTCAGTATCACTGTTAAGCCATTGGATAACTTGTACTTTTCAATAGGGATGTTTAAGCTGGCAATTTGTTTCTGAGCATTACAGGAGAGAAAGACCATGAACGTCAGAAATACGATCAATGACAGGTATTGCTTCATAGTTAATTGATTAAAGTAAATTTAAAGTGAGAATATATTCTTAAATTGAAAATTATCAACACCAGACACTTCTGCAAGTTGCAAAATAAACCAGACTTTGTAATAAATAATTTTCGGACAATTGGCTAATTAAAACAAGGAGGTCGTTTCATTATACTGAAACGGCCTCTTTGTTATATTAAAAATCACTACTAATTGGTTGGAGCAAGAATTAATTTATTGTAATCGGTTTCTTTTTCCGGGATTTTCCATACCCAATTATTTTTTTCTGCAGGTCCGTAATTAACGTCAAGTGTTGTTATGAAGTTACCTCCATTAGCATAATTTGCACGACTGACATTATCTCCCCATCTTTTAAGGTCGAACCAATCAAATCCTTCGCCCCAGAGTTCTATTTCCCGGTAGGTCTTGATTTCACTTAATAAACTGGCTCCTGTTTTGATATTGGTATATGACGGGTCGCGACCACTGTCTTTATTGAGGGCGATTAAGGCCTGTTGTGCACCCGTTTCATCGGACGTAAAGTACTTTGCTTCAGCTTCGATTAAGTACATCTCTGATGAGCGGAAGTGGTTTAGATTTCCTACACCAGGAAGATCTGCTGCTCCTATTTTAAACTGCATATAAGCGTAAGCTGATGCTGTTGAATATAGGTTAGGGAATAACGTAAACGCGCGCGCCTTAAGAGCACTGCTGGCCACGCCAGTTGATGTTGTGTAGGTATATCCTGTCGGATCAAGGAATAAGCTACGGCGAACATCGGTAGCAGGTATTTTAGTGAATAACTCTTTGCTGATACATTTAGGATAGGTCCTTACAGCACTTGCACTTGAGTTATAAGCAATGTATGAAAAGTAGGAAAAGAAATACAATGTTTCATCTGATGCTCCGTAACTACTCCATATCCATTCTTTGTTTGGAGAATAAAATCCGGCTTTATATTCTGTATTGTTCATTAACGGATATCCGGTGCGGGCACTAACGGCCATTGCGGCAGCTTTGGTGTAGTCCTGACGTGTTAAAGCTGCACGGGCATAAACCGCATAAGCCACATTCTTATCAGGATCATAGTTTTTACTGCGGGTTTTGCCCGATGATGTATAAAGGGCGATAGCATCATCAAGATCTTTGTATATCTGATCGTAAGTCTCTTTTAAAGTTGATAATGCCTGGTCTCCTGTAGAGATATCGGTTCGCAATACCAGTCCCTGACTTGCTCCTCCGTTGGAATCGCTCCAACGTTTGCAATAGAGCTGCGAAAGCATTAAGAAGCTGTATGCACGGAAAGTTAGGGCTTGGGCCTTGATAAATTGTTTGTCTGCTTCTATACCTTTTGCATTATCGATGTTCTCAGTGATCGAGTTTGCATTACCAATGATCATATAATAATAGTACCAAGGATAGTAAAGATAAATGCTCGATATGTTTTCATGGTAATCGCTGTTGATAATCACGGACCAACTTGCAAGGTTTACAAAGAAGTTATTCCCGGGATAGTTTCCATAATACATTTTGATGGTTCCTTCGCCATTAAATCCCTGTGATCCAAGATACTGCATTGTCATCAATTTATTAATTCCATTAATGGCAAGCGCTGCATTATCGGTGGTCTCAAAAATGGTGTTGGTAGCCGTTTCAGCTGTTGGCTTAGTATCGAGGTAATCCTTTGAACAAGAGCTCAGAGAATATACTCCAACGAATAAACAGGCCAATATAATTAAGTTTTTCATATTGATATATTTTTGTATTTGTTTATAACTTAATATTAATTCCCATCGAGAAAACCCGTGATGTAACGAAAGCATTATCGCTTGTTCCCGCATAGGATTGTTGTGGGTTCATACCTCTAAGTTTTGTGAAAGTTGCAAGGTTTTCAATTGATACATTTACTGATAAATTGCTGATATCTAACCTGTCGGTGATACTTCTGGGAAAATTGTAATTAAGGTTGATATTCTTTATAACCAGGTAAGAAGCATCTTGCAGAAAACGGGTAGACAATGCATCATTATAAGTACTTAAACCATAGTTTATAATAGGAATCGCTTTTGGATCTATACGATCTGGTGAATTATCGGTCATTCCGGCAGGAACGCCATCCCAGGCTTTGAGTAAATCGGTATGCAATGCATGTGGAGTTGCTGTTACGCTCATCAAGCTCTGATAGGAGTAATCTAAAGTTTTACCACCAAGCGAGTAAGTACAAATCATTGACAGATCGAAATTCTTGTAGCTAAGCGATGATGAAAAACTTCCATATACATCTGGAATAGCGCTTCCACTCCAGTCTTTCATTGCATAAGTAGTATATGTTGAATAATTTTTATCACCAATCGTGACAAGGTATGCAGCAGGAAAAGCAGTTTTTCCGTCTACTGGTGTGCCAATATAGTATTTATCCAGATCTGGCTTATACAATGCATTTCCAGTCATTTGATCGACACCTGCATATTGGAACATCCAAAAGTCATAAATGCTATGGCCTTCCATGTACTTTTTCGTACCACTAACAATTCCGCTTTTCCTGTTTTGTTCCGGTAAAGAAACGATTTTGTTTGAGAGCGTCGTGGCGTTAATCCCTAAATTCCATCTCCAGTTTTTGTTTTTAACTACATTGACATCGAAAATGATTTCCATTCCGCGATTCGATACTGAACCAAGGTTCTTTGTAATGGTTGCTTCTGCAGCGGAAGTCGAAGTTCCACCGGCTGAAAGCGGAAGATATACATCAAATAGAAGATCTTGCGAACGTTTATCGAAATATTCAACTGATAAATTTGCACGTTTGAAGAAAGATCCTTCTAATGCTACTCCAAGTGAACTGGAAGTTTCCCACTGAATGTTCAGCGCCTCGTTTTGAATCTTGTAGGCGGCTCCTATGTTTGCATTCTGATCCAGGTTGTAAAGTGCCATATATGCGTAATAATCAACACTTGCATCGTTTCCTACCTCGCCATATGACGCCCGTAGTTTTAACATGTCAACCACGTCGAGATACGGAGCCATGAAATTCTCTTTTGAAATAGTCCAGCTTGAACCTGCCGACCAGAAATTACCCCAACGGTTTTCTTTGTAGAATCGCGAGGAACCGTCTCTCCGGAAGGATCCTTCCAAAAAGTATTTGTTGTCGTAGTTATAACGTAAACGTGATAAATAACTTTCCGTACGATAGTTATTCTGATAACCGTCAAGAGAGGTGATGTTTGTAAAATTGATTAATTCGGTCCCTCCTTCAAATGTTTCGGTGGTTTTGTATCCATAAGTGTAGGCATAGTTATAACTATAGTTTTCATGACCTGCAAATGCATCAAAGTTGTTAAGACCAAACTCTTTATTCCAGGTCAGTTGTTGTTGGGTTGTATAGTTCTTGTATCTGTAAAAAGTGCGGCTTGCGCGACCTGAGTTTCCTGCTCCATCACCAATGGTAGCATTGTTATAGGTCTGATTTTCGGTAGATCTTGTATTCATGTCGCCTTTAATCGAAAGTTTAAAGTCCTTCATGAAAAGAATATCCATATAAACCTGACTCTGCAGCGTGTTTCTGTAAGTCTTGTCCATATTTAACTGCGTTTCCCACACAATATGACGGTCAAGATTTTGTGGTCGTCCATATAAACTTCCCCTGTCGAATTGCATATTTCCATTTGGATCCAACATTAACTCGCCAGTGCTCATATCATGCAGATAAACAGGATAAATAGGCGCCATATTACGAGCGTAATAAAATGGATTTACAAATGTTGTTGCACTTGCGGCATCTCCTGTTGTATAATCAGAAATTTGGTGTGATCCCGAAAGAGACATACCTGCTTTCAGCCATTTCTTTGGTGTAATGTTGATATTGGAACGTCCGGTAAAGCGTGTAAAATCTGATGACTTAACATATCCCTGTTCATCAAGATAACCAGTTGAGAAGAAATAGTTGCTTTTACTCGTTGCGCCTTCTCCGCTAATCGTATAATCCTGACGATGTCCTAAGCGTTCAATTTCTTTATACCAATCCAGGTCATTGTATCCGGGACGGACTTGTGCTCCGGAAGCTAATTTCCCGTTTCCATCAAATAGTTCGTTGTCGGCCTTGTTAAAAATATTGTATTTCAGGTAGGTAGGAATCAATGACTTTGTTGCTTCAGCATTTGCAAGCGCATCCGTTGTGTATTTAGTGGGTTGGGAGGACTTCAGGTAATTTCTGAAGCCTTTCCACATAACTTCCATATAGTCATTCGGATCAACTCTGTCATATTCTTTCATCCCACGTGTATATACCCCTTGATTAATATTGGCGCGGATTCCAATACCTTCAGTTTTTCCTTTTTTAGTTGAGATCAGGATTACTCCATTCGATGCACGGTTACCAAACAGCGCAGAGGAGGCAGCATCTTTTAATACGGTAATATTATCAATGTCCTGAGGGTTCAAATCTGATACGTTTCCACTGTAAGGTACTCCGTCTAAAACGTAAAGTGGTGCATTGGAGCCGTTAACCGAACTGAAACCACGGATTCGGATCGTTGGATCTGTACCTGGTTCACCGTAAGTACTGTTGACCTGAACTCCGGCAGCCTTCCCTTCAAGAACCCCGGTAACACTCGATACGGGGCGACTCTCCAGTGATTTGGAATTAACTGTTGAAACAGCACCCGTGATCGATTCCTTTTTTGCCGTACCGTAAGCTACAACAACAACTTCGTCCACATCAACATTCTGAGAAGATAGTTTGACGTTATAATTGGAGTTGTCAGTTAATCGCACCTCAGCAGATGTCATTCCCACGAACGAAATAAATAAGGTTGTCGCACTGGACGGAGCTTTGAGTGTAAATTTTCCATTCATGTCGGTTATTGTACCAATCGTTGTGCCTTTAACGACGACTGATGCCCCTGGAATAGTATTTCCATCCTCAGCAGAGTTCACAGTACCCGAGATATCCCTGGTCTGCGACAAAACAACCTGCAATCCGATGAAACAAAGAAAGGCAAGTAACAGCGAAATTTTTTTCATAGACTAAAAATTAAAATTAAATAATACGAATCTTCAACCATTTTTAAAACTCCTAAAAACAAGAAATATCGCTCAATTGAAGAAAATAGCCGGAAGGAAAGTTGAAAACCTGGTATTATCTGCATAATTGATTGAGAAAACATTGAAATTGACTCCCTGCACTACCAAAATAAAGGGGTACTGGAAATGTTAAATTGTGTTATTGAATGCAAATATATTCTTTCGTACATATATTCCAACTTCACTTTCCCCGGTTGCTATGTAAAGTGTATGGAAAAGAATGATAAAAATCATATAAATCTGAAAGTGCCACTCGCAGTAATTCAAATTGTATTTGTTATTCAGATTATTATGGCGTAATAAATGACTCTGAAAAAATATTTTAGAATTATTCTAAATTATCTCATGATAATTTAACGTTTAAATAACGGCATCTAAAAGCATAAAATACGCGTCTGTTTTTTAGGCAGTTTTATATGCCTAAAACTTATATTCATATTGCAAAAGATCGTTGTCGGATGCCGAAATGCCGTATTTATTACCTGAATTCAAATTTAGGCTATTGAAATATCAAATATTTAGTGAGCTAATGATGTTAAGATGCCGGAAAATCAAATTGATATTCCGAAAAACTGTCTGAACCTGACGCGGTATCAGGTGGCAGTACCGAAAAATGATCTGACAGTGACGCGGTGTCAGGTGGCAGTACCGAAAAATGATCTGACAGTGACGCGGTGTCAGGTGGCAGTACCGAAAAATGATCTGACAGTGACGCGGTGTCAGGTGGCTGTACCGAAAAACGATCTGACAATGACGCGGTGTCAGGTGACAGTACCGAAAAACGATCTGACAATGACGCGGTGTCAGGTGACAGTACCGAATAGCGGTTTGAAAGTAAATCAACGTTAATTTCAATTACCTGAATGTTGTTCAACCATCGATAATGGTCAATTGATTGTGCCCGGTAGCCCAATTATTGAAACTTATTCTATATGTCCCAAAAATAATTTCAAAATTATTTGGAAGTAAAATATATTTGGTAATTTTAATTCAGATTTGGATAGATATCCAATCAATTCTTCCTATTGATTCTATTTGGATGTTATCTCTCCGGGTTCGTTGTCTAACCAGCGAAATCCTTGTCCGTCTGACTAACCTCCGGTTGAATTAATCCTACATGTTCCGATTTGAACTAATTAATTTTAAGTCTAAATCCATTTTAATATGAATAAAAGGCAGATTAATAAATCGCGTATGTTTGAAACCGTCGATGCGGTACTTGATAAAAATTCTTCCTTATTTGCATCGCTTCCCGAACTGGTTTCGGCACATCAGCGGTTTAAAGAAGGGAAGACATTGATTCTTCAATACCGGCAGGTACAGGAAGCCGAAACAACAGGTCTGACTACCAGCAAGGAAATCGTAAAGACGGATTTTATTAACAGTATTCTGAAGTTTTCGGCTGCATTAAGGGCCTATGCTACTTCGACCAAAAATGAGGATTTGAAAGCAAAGGCTCATTATGTGTCGTCGGAATTGAAAAAGGTACCAGACCCCATTTTATTCGACGTCGGTACTTTATTATTGGGGTTAGCTAATCCAATCAAAACCGAACTGACAAAATATTCGGTCAGCGAGGAGGAGATTGCTGAAATGCAAACATTGCTTCCTGCATTCAAGTTAGCCTATCCGCAGCAAAGAGTAGCTACTACCGAATCCAAAATGTCGACGGGGAATATTGACAAAGTGTTTAAATCGACGATGAAATTACTGAAAGAAGTAATCGATGAACTGATGCTTCCTTTTCGGTTTTCGAAACCCGATTTTTACAATACCTACAAGAATGCCAGGATCATTGTCAATTATTCAGGTCGCGGTAAGAGTAAACCTGACAAGCCGGATGGTTCCGCCGAAGGTGAAAAGTAAAGCAAGCGGAAGCATTTAATTAAAGAAGCATTTCACCTTGCAAGGATTGGTGAGATGCTTATTGAAATTTAGTATTTATGGGTGAAAGAAACCTTATTTTTTCAAAGAAACCTTAGTTGTGGTTTCATTTACAATCCAACCTTATTCACCTTCTTCTCTAAACATCACATTTTCAGGTTTTAATTTTTCGACGCATAGATCGTTTGAATTTCTGCAAAATATCCAGTTGCGCCGTTTTCATTTTGCTTCGTTTACCCGGGTGGCGCTCCCTTCGGTCGTTTACCCGGGGTTATTGACATGATGCCCCTTCAGGGCTACCTTCCGACGTAATAAAATGCAATACCAGGCAAATATCGGATTTAAGAAAATGACTGATTATGTGGACGACCCTGAAGGGGTCGAATATGAATAACCCCGGGTGAGCGAATGAAATGAGTGTAACCCGGGGTGTAAATAAAGCAGGAAAAACGACGCATCTCCTAAGGATTGAAGAAAAGAAAACGTTATATGCGTCGGATGAACAAAAGACCGATTAGAAATAATTTGGCAATTAGCAAACGAAAGGGGTTCCAATCGATATTGAACCTGAGATGATTTTACCGTTTAACTTTTTCAGGCTTGGTTTCTTTCGGCGCATGGATCGTTTGAATTTCTGAAAAATAACTGGTTGCGCCGTTTTCATTCCACTTCTTTTACCACGGGTGGCGCTCCCTTTGGTCGATAACCCGGGGTTATTGATAGGATGCCCCTTCAGGGCATCTTTAATATGATTATTTTTTGAAACCGTCCCAAAAGATCCTGGCAAAGTTCAGATTGTTTCTGATTCTTATACACCACCAATAAAACTGATCAACGAAAAAGGGCAGTCTCAAAAAATGAGACTGCCCTTTCTATATTACTAAATAACAGTTTCTAAAGTATTACAAAGGATGATTAGTTCTTTGTAAGTGTAAACTTTTGGTTTGTCCCAAATCCACCTTCATCAACTGAGATATTAAAACTCATCTCATAGGTTCCATTGCAAGTATTTAAAGTACCAGTTCCTTCATAGGCAATGTTATTATATCCCCATGCATCGGAAGCAAGAACCGTTTTAACTGCAGTAACTGAATAATCCAATGGATTTATGACCATTTTAAGCGGTCCCTTGTCTTCAACAAGTCCTTCTATTGCTTCCAATCCGGCCACATAAACAATGAATTCATTTGTCGGATCAGCAGTAATTGTAACATCTCCTTCAGATGCCCAGTCTGCACTAACACTGTGGTAACTTCCAATAATCTGATTTTGGAAGTATGGACAAACAACAGCTGCGTTGAACACAGCGCTTGTCTGATAGACTTTTCCATTGGTTGTTGTCCAGATTTCAACGTTAAGGATATCGCCCAATACAATTTTGTCAATTCCGATACCAAGCTTCACCGCAGCATCGTTCATCGTAATTTTCACTGTTTGCGGAAAGGTCGTAACCGTTGAAAAATCTACTCTTTGCAATTTTCCGTTCAGCGAAACTTTAACAATTGCATTGGTGAGTAAGGTTTTATCCGGTACATCCAATTTAAATTCGACGAAAGTATGATTAAGATCATTCGAATCAAATACTGCTGGGTTTAGATTTGAAATCAATGGTACTACTGCAACTCCCCGTTGTTCAACCAGGTTTAAATTTGTATCCTCGCATCCACCAACTATTAGTAAGATAAATGCGAAAAGAATTGTATTTATATTGAAACGTTTCATATTTCTTCTTTTTATATAATTAAACTAGTTAGAGCCGCCTGCCCACCATACATTTGCAGTATAAACATAGCTTCCATCTCCGTAGGCTTCACGAACATTAACATTGGTCGTAACATCCTCTGAACCGTAAGCAAAACGCAATGGAAACTTATTACTATTTAAAGGATTACTCAGTTGAATGAAGTCTCCTTCGCCCATTGCTTTTAGTCTGCGAATATCATTATAAGATTCGACTGATTCTTCTTCATAAAAAGCAATATATTTCTGCATCATAATCTCATTTAAAGCGGAGGCTTGAGTTGTAAGTTTTGGAGCCACTTCTTCATCGAAGTAGATTCCTGCGTTCGCGGCTGAAACTTTGATATTTACTTTTGCACAAGCTGCAACAATAGCTTTCTTCAATTCAGCCGATGCATTTACCAAATCATTTTTACGGGCATAAGCCTCAGCTTTCAGAAACTCAATTTCGTGATAACTTAGTAAATAAGTAGGGGCTGTAGTCGTACTAAGTCCTGAAATTCCATAAAGACCTTGTGATTGTGATGGTGATCCATTAGGTGCCAAAACAAGCTCGCCACCAGCAGCAGCAGGTTTAAAGTATATTGTATCACGTGGATCACTTCTGGACACTAATTTATTATAAAAGCTTGTACTTGCTCCAAAATAGTTTCTGTCCTTGAAGAACTGATAAAATGGACTTGTGGAGGTGCCGCCGTTATATTTAAACTGACATTGCTCGGCGCTACTTGTAAAAGAGCTGTTTGCAAAAGCTATAACCGCGTCATAATCTGGTTTTACTTTTGATAACCTCATTGTATACCTGGCCTTTAATCCATTCGCAAATTTGATCCAGCCAGCAGCATCGCCCGCATATAAAAAGTCCTGGGTACCAATAGAAGGGAAAGTTGATACTTTGGCCAGATTCGTCGTTGCACTTTCCAGGTATTTAAAAATTTCAACATAAATCGATTCCTGAGAATCTATTTTTGGCGTATAGATGATACCCGGTTGTAAAGCTTCATTCCAGGGTACATCGCCATACACGTCTGTCAAAATAGCCAGGTTATAAGCGGTTAGCGCCTGCGCCATTCCAAGCGTATGGAAATTTCCAGCTTCAGAACCACCTTCTGAACACTTTGAAATTATTGTTTTGAGATTTAACAGATTCTGGTAAATTGAATTCCATGAATTATTGTACGTTGTACTATTCGTGGGTTCATTTGCCCTGATTTCAGCATTATACATCTGACCATAAATACCAACATTGTACTCAATGTAGCAGGATGAGTAAAATGCCAGGTCACTTCCGGTGACGTTAAATGCTGAACTTGTCATCGCATCTGTTATGGTCAGTCTTGATGATACGTCAGTCGGATTATTCACATTCTTATTAATACCATCCATGATATCTTCAGAACATGAATATACCATACCAGCACAAAGTGCGATCATTAATATGTTTGTATATCTTTTCATGTTTTATATTTTTTTTTGATTAGAATTTCACCTCTATTCCAAAACCATAACTCGTTGTCTGAGGAAGCGAAAAACGCTCGAATCCACCAGCCATATTATTATTTCCCTGAGAACTTTCAGGATCCAAATTGGGTAGTTCTGTCCATAGTAAAATATTTCTTGCGAAAGTTGAAACAGAAACTTCAAGTTTTGGAATCAGTTTTTTGGGAACAAGATATTTTAGTGAAAGCTCTCTTAGTTTTACAAATGAATTTCCATAGATGTAAAATTCGTCGATATTACCCAGAACATCTGAAAAGAGCGTTTGTACAGCTCTTGGATCACCTGGTCCGCCACGGACAATGTCGTTAGGAGTACCATCAGCCTTGAATCCTTTATAGATGAAAGTTGATTCGCGATCTTCAGTCCGCTTCGACATCCCGTATAAATCTAACAAACCATTTGAACCAGAGTACATGTGTCCACCGCTTTTCCATTCAAATACAGCACCAAGTGAAAGGTTTTTGTAGGTAAAGTTGGAATTTAAGCCCATGATAAAATCCGGAGAAATATTTCCGAGTACACCCGGTTCACCTGCCATTGGCATACCATAATCGGTAGCGTTGGGGTCTTCGTTCACCAGGATCTGTCCCTTGTCATTCTTTTTGTACTGAGCGCCATAGAGAACAGGATAAGTTGCTCCGATACCTGCTCTAACTTGTGGAGTAGTAAATCCTCCAAGGAAGATACTTTCAACACCTGGAGCCAGTTCATCAACAACATTGTCGAATTTCGAGAAGTTTACATTCACATCCCATTTGAAGTTTTTGGTCGCAATTGGAACGACGTAAAGAACAACTTCATGACCATTGGTATGTACTTTTCCACCATTCATCATCAAGCTACTTGCACCGGTTGAACCAGCCAATGGAACTGAGAAAATCTGGTCAATCACGTTTTGCCTGGAATAGGTATAATCGATTCCAAAACGGTTATGGAACATTTTCAGACTAACTCCAATTTCGTAAGATTTTGTGTTCTGAGGTTTGAGTGCCGGATCGTATAATATATTATTGGGAATGTATGAATTTACGCCACCAAGCGGGTAGGAGATTGGTGTTCCTGTCCAGAATCCACCTCCATATGCAGGTTTCACGTAGTAATTTGCCAGATAGTCTCCTGCCTGACCAACTTCTGCATACGAACCTCTGATCTGGGCAAAACTTACCCAGTTAAGATTCTTTATAAATTCGAGTTCGGAAGCAACAAAACCTAATGAAACAGAAGGGTAGAAGAATGACCTGTTACCACGTGGCATCGTCGATGCAATATCATTACGTCCCGTAGCATTCAGGAACAACATTTCCTTCCATGACAATGACATACTGGAGAAAAAACCCACTGTGCGTTTTTTGTACTGAGCTTCTGTTGAAGTTACTGTATTGGCATTGTCAATATGGTTCCATCCGCCAAAATTGAACTTTTCGCCATATTGATCGTATGTTTTCGACCTGTTGTGATTTACTTCATTGCCTAAAATGACATTAAATTTAAGGTCGCTATTTATTTTCCAGTCGTAATTTGCTGTCAGCAACGAATTGTACGTCATGTCAGTGATGCCGTAATTATCAATAGTTCCGGTACCACCTTTACTTCCAAATCCGAAAATATCCTGATACTGCGTCGTGTATGAATCCATACCTAACTGATATTTGATCGTTAAGTCCATATCTTCAGCAAGGGGTGTAGCATACTGCAGGTAACCATTTCCAAAGAATCGGTTTGTTTCCTCGTTAAAGGTGTTGTTT
>Ga0209386_1000358_pt1 | contig 23277 bp, 27 predicted proteins | sample NGEPertwo_FD_184510 | JGI IMG/M metagenome (GOLD analysis project Ga0209386, IMG submission 184510) | Arctic peat soil microbial communities from the Barrow Environmental Observatory site, Barrow, Alaska, USA - NGEE Permafrost154B-two... | ecosystem: Environmental > Terrestrial > Soil > Wetlands...
ATGTTTAGCGATAGAGGTCTAACGTGTCAACTAATTAATCTGAACAATATGGTGTGAGTTATCAAAGAACGTTCGAGTTGGGTTTGAACCATCAACCCTAGCTCTATCTTACAAGGAGGTAATCAGTATGAACAAACAAATCGTTAATACTCAAAACGCACCCTCAGCAATTGGCCCTTATTCTCAAGCGGTTAAGGCTGGAAATCTAATCTTCACATCTGGACAGCTTCCTTTAAACCTTCAAAGTGGAGAATTGGTCGCCGATATTGAAGGCGCAACGAAACAATCTTTAGATAATATTAAAGCAATTTTGGAGTCGGCAGGTGCTTCTATGGACAAAGTTATAAAAACCGTAGTTTTTCTAAGAGACATGAATGACTTTGTAGCGATGAATACCGTTTACGCCACCTATTTCCCAGATAATCCTCCTGCCCGTTCAGCTGTGCAAGTTGCACGATTGCCAAAGGACGCTGTTGTAGAAATTGAAGCGATTGCGCTCGCCGAATAGAACGTAAAAGGGCCCCTAAAACTATCTAAGTTTTAGGGGCCCTTTTTTACGTCTATGGCAAAACCTAAACTAATTGTCTAATTTCATATCTCCAAACTTAATCCAACCCTTTTTACGCATAAACTCTGAAATACCCAGAGTTAGAATTGCGGGTAAAATGAAATGTAATAACACAATTTTAATTAACACACTAGTGCTCATTCCCATAGCTTCGATGGTACCAAACTGCCCAACTAACCCAGAAGTACCCATCCCAGCACCAGCAGGGATATTAGACATCGGCAAAATAGTAGTAGCTAAGGGTCCTAAAATTGCACTGGCCAATATAGCGGGCACCCAAATCAACGGATTTCTAATAATATTAGGGACTTGGAGCATGGATGTTCCTAACCCTTGGGAAACTAAACCGCCCCAGCCATTCTCGCGATAACTTGCTACTGCAAACCCAACCATTTGTGTAGCACAACCAACCGTCGCGGCCCCCGCTGCAGGACCTCCTAATACAAGCATCATAGCTAAAGCGGCGCTACTTATTGGTAGCGTTAATATTATGCCCATAAGCACTGCGACCAAAATGCCCATCGGAATTGGTGCAAGTAATGTGGCCGACATTATAACAGCTCCCAGCCACATCATGAATTGTGCCAAGGAGGGGCCTATGAAGGTTCCGGCAGCGACACCCGCCAAGATAGTCACAGCAGGCGTTACAATAATATCCAGTTTCGTCTCTTTCGAAACAATTTTTCCGAATTCTGCTCCAATGACGGCTGCCACGAATGCACCAACGGGCCCACCGACAGCAGCACCTGCCATACCGGTAATCGTAGAGGAGAACAATACGAGCGGAGGTGCTCCTAGCCCAAAAGCTACAGCAACACCGATGGCTGGCCCCATCATTGCCATGGCCTGTTTACCAAAATCAACGAGAAATGGTAATCCAGTTTGCTGTCCAATGACTTTAAGAATAAGCCCAACTATAAGACTCGAGAATAAGCCCAACGCCATCGCGCCTAAGGCGTCAATCCCGTATCTTTTTACGGAAAAAACTATATTTTTACGTTTTAGAAAGCTAACCTTTTCTTCCGGTTCGTCAGTCATATTTTCCTGCCTCCAACATTTTTTCTAATTATACCGTTCAATATGATAAATGTCGAAGGTATTTTATATATAAATCCTATACGACTATATGGAACATTTTTCCATATAGTGAATACCGTGTATCATAACCTAAATATCTCTCACATTTACGATAAAGGGGGGCTTTCTCATGTCATCGTTGATCGGTCAACGAGGTTTATTCCAAAACAATCCCAACAGGTTCTCTCCGGCTCAGAGGAAAGGGGCTAACCCTGGTCAGGCTCCAGTTCTAAAACCGTCCCATGTTCAACAACAAATTCCTACACCAGCAGCTAAACTAAGCGTGCAGACAGCGCCCGTTCAAACGAAAAAGCTATCTTCTGCTCCAGCAATATCTTCTAACCTCTGGCAACAACAAGCAGGAAATCTCCTGAAACAATACGGACCTTCGGTAATGCGACAATTCGGACCCTCTTTGGGACGCAAAATAGGCCTCCCACTCGCGCAGCGCCTTGGTCCTCCCCTAGCACGCAAAGTGGGTATGCCTCTCGTCCAACGTGTTGGCCTTCCTCTGGCACGCAAAGTATTTCTTCCCCTCGCTAAGCGAGTGGGATTTGCACTCATACGGCGAATGGGATTTCCTTTTTAGCCTATTGCCCTTCGCTATACTCCCGCATATAACGGAAAAGGCTGTTATCGACGATGAATCGTCGGCAGCCTTTTCATCTTTTTCCAGCACTCAAGGTTATCTTCCACGTATAGCCGTACCTTTTTAAGGTACGCGTCTAATTTTCCAGGATCTTGATCATGCGCGCTTTGTTGGGCACTTTACCAACTAGTTTAACCACTCCATCAATTACCAACGCCGGCGTACTCATGACCCCATAAGACATAATTGTTTGCATGTCTTCAATCTTTTCAACGTTCGCAACAATCCCAAGCTCAGCAATTGCCTCTTTGGTTATCTTCTCTAACTTCGCACAATTCGTACAACCAGAGCCTAAAATTCTAATTTCCATCGGTCCCACTCCCCCTTCAGTTTCCTATTGATCGTTAAGGTGCCTCATCAGGGCTTCCCCTTCTCTAAATTGTTGAGCAAGGATTTCTTGAACACCTCTTAGAATTGTTAATACTTCTGGGTATTTAACACGATACATTACTTTTAAGCCAACTTTAGTTGACACAATAAGATGTTGTTTGCGTAAAATACTCAAGTGTTGGGATAAATTAGATTGTTCAATCCCTAAATCTTCGATCAGATCACAAACACATACTTCATCTTTATTTTTTATTAGGCGTTCAAGAATACGTACCCGTGTAGGATGCGCTAAGGCTTTGAAAAAATCACTCTTCATGGATATAATCTGGTCTTCCATTTTGTAACTCCCTCTAATCTATTTATTACAATCTTGTCCATAAATTCATCAATTAATAATATTATAATATATTTTTCGTCTTTAATCCAACCACAGTAGCAATTAGTTCCCATCCACTGCACTCACAGTATGATGGGAACTATTTATGTAACGTACATAATTCCTTGCACATCTCTAACAAATAAAATGCTATGAGCAGAATTATACTACCCATAATAATTCTTTAGCATTCATGGACAAACGGTTATTCCTCGTCCCCAAAGGCAATCTCCACAAGCTGGAGCATTTCCTAAGCAATCCATGTCTGTATTAAGAACCATATCGCATCCATCGATCCACTGACAATCAGGACACGATGCGTATTCTCCGTGCAGAACGTTGTAGCGATATCTCATGAAATTAGGAGAAGTCCAGATTTCAAGCAACGATTGCTCCCTGAGTGAACCAAAGCTGTGAGCAGTAATCTGCTTGTACCTTCCAAGTACATACTCAGGATAAGAATGCAGAAAACGATAACAAGGAGAAACCTCACCATCCCAGCGTACAACCGCGCTTTGAGTTTCCACGAACTTGCAATATCGTTCTGTCTTTAACTCACTTTTAGGCAAGATGACCTCCACACCTTTGGCCAGTCCCACAAACAAAGCCTTTTGAAAGATACGCTCCGTCTCAGGAAGGATGGGATGATAAAGAGTTTCCACGATTGACTCTTCCCGCATGGGGAGAATATGGGAAACAAAGACTCGATTGACACCCAGTTGTGCCGCCTGGCGCACTGTCTCCACCAAATATGGGAGAGTGCTCTTCATCGCCAAAAACTCCCATACGATCTCTGGTCTCCCCTTAACGCTACTTTCTGATAGGCGTCGCGTACCCTCCATGATTCCTTGTACATTTTGGTGCCGAATAGCAGCAAACGTCTGCACATCCGTTGAGTCAACAGACAACGCAATCCGGGCTACACCACTGGAGACTAAGAACTCGATTAACTCGTCATCCAATGTGGTCCCGTTCGTCGTCACAGTAACATCATACCTAGAAGCGAATATTTCCACGGCCTGTCGAAAACTATGGGCAATGGTTGGTTCCCCAATCCCTCCTAAGATGACTTCCTTAAGGTCAGGAAATGCGGCTACCTCACTAGCAATAGCACTTAAAATCTCGGATGACATATCCCCCAAGGCTTCTTGCCAGTTCTGTCGATAGCACATCTCGCAAGATAAATTACAACGGTCGGTCAATTCCAAATAGAGGCGTTCTATTGAAGGGGAAGGATGAAAAATCAGGTCAACTACATCTCTCATTGTCTCTATATCTCCTCGTATACTTGGTTAATATTATTTTCCATCTAAGTCCCTTAAAAAGGCTTGGTCATTCGCTTAATCCAAAATCCACCTTTGAAATTTTTCGGTTCATAAGAGACGATAAACGCTTTAGGACAGAGCTGGTCGAGGATGTCAATTAACTTGCGTTCGTTACATCTTTTCGCCAAAACCTGCATCATGAGCCTTTGTCCATCCTTACCATCGGCAAGCCAAGAAGTTACACCATACCCATATTCCCGTAATAGTAAGGGAGTTTCAGATTCAACACAATCTACAGTCACTTGGACTGTTACATAGCCCAAAGCTAAATACTCTTCTATTATACTTCCTATATACACACCTAGTCCATAACCGACGCAGTATGCTGCAATATTCCAGTTGTTGTCGAGGTTTTTGAGCACAATCCCTAACCCTATTATGTAAACAAACACTTCACCCAAGGAAAGGAGCGATGCTAAAACTCGCTGTCCTTTAATGACGAAAATCATACGCAGGGTATATAGAGAAACATAGACTACGTTAATCGTTATAATAATAAGAATAAGTTCCATAATTTTCCTCCACATCATCCGCCTTGATTTAGCTATATATTTTCTCTACTCTACTTAAGCCAATGCTGGTTGTCCACCCATATCTGCCATAACTACATCCTAAATATTAGAATGAAGTGTGTTCTATTAAAGATATGCCAATATAAATGATAGGATGACATTCTAACTAAAAAGATCTCACGTGCCCTAACTACCAATATAGCAAATATTTTATTGACAGGTTATATTAAAAAGATTATTCTTAAATTAGTTTGTTAAGTACAAGTAAGAGGAGGGCAATATGGAGACTAAGTTGTTTCATTCCCAACGGAAATGGAGCCTAGGTTTTATTTTATTTCTTGCACTGTTCATTGCTCTTCTTTCTCAAATAAGTATCCATCTTACGCTAATCTTGGCTCTAGGAATTAGTTTGGGTTTTGTCTTACAAAAGTCTCGCTTTTGTCTAGTGTCAGCCTTGCGTGATCCTATATTGATCGGCATGACTCAGCTGACCAGGGCGTTCCTTTTGCTTTTGGGCATTAGTATTCTTGGCTTTGCACTGGTATCCTGGGGAGCATCACTGAGAAATATCCCATTAGCCCTCAACGTTTTTCCGCTGGGCGTTCATACTGTTGTCGGTGGTCTGATGTTCGGCATGGGGATGGTGTTGGCGGGGGGCTGTTCTTCAGGAATTTTAATGCGTATCGGCGAAGGCTTTGTTATGCAATGGGTCGCGTTTTTCGGATTTGTTGTGGGCGCTGTTTTCGGAGAGAGAACGGTAAAATACTGGAGAAACTTCTTTGGAGAATGGCCAGGGATTTTCTTACCAGATGTTTTAGGCTGGATCCCAACTTTAATTTTCGAAATATTAGCCTTGGGGGCTTTATGGCAGTTGACTAGATGGTGGCAAAGAAAACAATTTGGGGAGTAGGTGAACATCTGTGGCACGCTTTGCAATTGAAATATGGGGAGACATGTGTCCTATTCCCCTAATTAAGGCAAAAAAAAAGTTGGTGTCCATGCAATGTGATGATATTTTAGTCCTAGAGACTGAACACAGTTGTACCGCAAGGGGTATTGTACTTTGGGCGCAAGCCAATCGATATATTATTGAAGAGGAAGAAGTGGCAAATGGAATATGGCGTCTTGAACTAACTAAAACGCATAATTAGAGAGAGTGTGAAGAATGAGAAAGACTTTACAGACTATGATCCATGGTCCTTGGGCTTATTGGATAGGGGCTATTATTTTAGGTGTGCTCAACATACTTGTGCTGATTGTGAGGCGTGAACCTTGGGGAGTTGCTTTGAATCTCGAAAATTGGGGAGAATGGATTGGTGCTAACCTCGGAGTACTGGATGACCGGGGATTTACGTTCGAAACATTAATGGCTGCTTCCGGAACATACCTTAACCTTGGGCTGGTGCTGGGCGCTTTTTTGGCAGTATTGGTCGCTTCCCAGGCCCGATTCCGGCCGATTAGGGATAAAAGATTTTTTTATTCTGCTTTGATAGGTGGATTGCTGATGGGTTACGGAGCACGAATTGCTTATGGTTGCAATGTGGGCGCCCTCTTGAACGGAATTGCTTCTAGCTCTCTTACCGGTTGGGTTTTTGCAACCGCAGTCTTCTTTGGGACTTGGCTAGGATCAAAACTCCTGCTTAAATATTTACTGTAAAGAGACAGCTTACGCTGTCTCTTTACATTGTGCCGATGATTAACAAAGACAGCTCCCTTCGGGATCCGTAAGAAATTTGATAAACAGCTTTGTTTTAGAAGAAAGGGAATTATTGTTTGGATAAATAATATTAAAGATTAACGGCATTTCCATGTCAGTAATTGTAAGCAATTTAAGGGTTCCTGTATAAGCCTCTTTTCGAACCGCGAGACGTGGCACAACCGATCCTCCTAATCCCGCTTCCACTGCAGATTTAATGGCATAAATATTTTTCATCTCGGTAATGACGTTCAGCTCATTCACAGAATAACCATGAACGGCTAAAGCAGCAGCAAGAATTTTTTTTGTACCCGACCCATCTTCTCTTAGAATTAGAGGTTGTTTAAGAAAGTCTTGGAGGGAAATAACGCCTCCTTCAGCGGGATGGTTCGGAGGAACAATCAGTACTAATTCATCCGAGGTAACATGAATAGCTTTTAGACAAGAAGACTCTGTATTTCCCTCCACAACACCGATATCGACTTCATCAGACATAACCATGCTCAGAACGTCTTCAGCATTGGCAATATTTAAGCACAGCTCAACCTCTGGGTATAATTCTTTAAACAAATAGATCGAGCAAGGAAGGGAAACATTCCCAATAGTGGTACTTGCCCCAATCACAATTTGATTGTTTTCACGTTGGAAAACAGTTCCCACTTGCTGTTCCATTTCGTCATGAAGTTCAAGGACCTTTTGCGCATAGGTATAAAAGACTTCGCCAGCCTTAGTGAGTATCACACCGTGCGGAGTTCTGTCAAACAATTGCCCTTGGTAGTATTCTTCTAAATTTTTAACTTGCGTACTAACCGCCGGTTGGCTCATGTGCAACATTTTCGCTGCTTTTGAGAAACTTTGCTGACGCGTTACCATACAAAATATTTTGAGTTGGTAACTATCCATTACGTTTTCACCATCCCCTAGGCTTCTTTGATGATTCAATCTAAGTGTATTGTATCATTTCCAGTTATCTAGCTACAATAGTTATTTTCCACCTGAAGACGGCTGATCTTTGGACACATCATGGCATTGATGGCAGTCATCAGAAGACTGTTTATCCGGTTCCTGAAGGCATTTGCTGTCAAGAACCTGAGGAATTTGATATTTTTCGCCATTCGTTTTTCGATAATTAAACCATTGGTCATTTTCCCGACGGACATAAGCCAATTCCTCACCCTTTGCCGTCTTCAAAACGATATCTCCCAGTTTAAGAGGGGGAAAAGCTGGGTTAATGCGGGCTTCCGTCCAGGCTATGTCGGATTTGTCAGTTATTTTCCACTCTATAGGTTGCGCGACCATACTTCCATGACAGTCCTGACATTGAATTTTCAACGTTTTCCATTCTGAGAAGTACATCTCCCCGTCCCCCATGGCTTCTTTGCGGGTATGACAGTCTATACAATCCAAGTTGACTTCACATTTGGTGAAGACCAGTCCCGGGGAATAGACATTCTTCCAGCGCGTCTCCAGGTTCTCCTTGTCTGGAGGTGGAGAAGCTTTAACTCGTTCCAAATCAGGGCGGGGAATGAAATCCATGGTATAGAGTTTAGATTCTCCCTGATTATGACATTGATTACATTGGGTGTAGGGAATTTGCACGGTCAAACTGTGCGATATCCCATAACCCAACTGATCCCGGGGGATCGTGACATCGTTCCCCTCGTAGGTATGCTCCGCATTACTTAGCACATGACAGCTCTCACACCCGTTGGCCTGGACTTTTAGCCCCGGTAGTTCTCCCCCAGTCTGGTGACAAGCAGACAAACAGTTCTGCTGGAATTTAGGTTCTTCCGCACGATGGTTAAAAGGTGCTTCTACCTTTGCCGCAGTTTCCCTGGGTTTTAGCAGTACCTTAGGCGGGATATCCAGCCCATACATGTACCTGGTCATAGAGAGTTCACCGCCTTTGCTAGCCATTAAGGACGTGGTCATTAAATCTACCTGATTGTCGATTTCTTGTCTATTTCCGCTATGGCACTGTCCAAGTTCAGCGCTACCTCCACAGCTCAAGGGGGTCACCTCTAATTGACCGGGGTGCCCACCTCCATACATCCCCTCATGAGCAGTCTTCTCATCCAGTGACAAACCATTCCCCCCGTGACAAGACGTACACCCAATACTATCGCTGGTGTGAGACGCTGAAATTTCTTCAATCCCCATATGACAGGTCGTACAACGCTCAATGCGACCGCTTGATAATCTAATTTCCTGCACAGCTGGTTTCTTTTGCTGCCAATCTTTGATTTCCTGCAGTTTCCTTGCTCTCTCTTCTTCATCAACCATAGGCAAGGTTCCCTGAAGGTCGGAAATTCGGGCCTGAAAATACTTTGTTTGCCAATTCTGCCAAGGGGAAGAACCATACGACCTCACCGACCAAAAAACCATTATGAGACAAAAGATCATTGCCAACCCTAGAAGTATAACTAATCGCAATCGCTTGGTCATGTTGGAAAAATCCTCCCTCATCCCATAAACATATACAAGAAAGTTAATCCTACCCAAACAGAACTCATGATCAGGAAAATTATCCAGGCCCACAGCTTGCCCACTTTTCTCGCCCACCAAGGCAAGGTTAAGAGCACTGCCGTAGACACAATCGGTAAAACCCACCCGCTCAACCACGCCGGCCACCGTTGTAACATCCACTGGATTGCGCCAAATACCCAGGGTGCTTTAGATACACTTACGGCCGCAGCCTCCGGCGAGCTATCCAAAGACACTTTCACGCCAGCGGTCAAAGCAAATAAAAAGCCTAACCATAGAAACGTGCTAATGTATTCCCTCACCTGCAACTCAATCAGCAGTACTTTTTCTTGGCGTCCGCTGTGCTCGACCTTTTCTAACCTTTGAGCTCTGTCACCTTCTATTGGGTGCATGTATTGTCACCTCACATCTCCAGCGCTGTCTATTTTACGCCCACTCTCCACGCAACCTTACAAAGGTCGCACTCCACCGCCTCGTCGGATCCGCCAAAAATGGAACATCTGCAGAAAACAGGAAATTCCTACTAAAATAAAACAATGCCAGACAAACATACTTAAGGTACTCCCATTAAGGGGCGTAGGTTGTCCAAAAAAAATGGAGGCCAAGGCTTTTCCCCCTGGTAACGCTGTGAACAGAGCTTGTCCAACGGTTGCCGCAGCCCCGCTTTGCTGCCCCCCCCTGAGTAAGTAACCGGAATAATCTAGAATGACAGTCAAGAGAAAAAGTACGACTCCAGTCACCCAATTAAGTTCACTTAAAGGGCGGTATGCTCTCGACCATACCACCCGTACCATATGCAGGAAAACACTGATCACCATCAGCTGGCCTGCCCAAAAATGCAAGGCACGGATGAGTCCCCCGTAAGGCAACGCCGAATCCAGTTCACTCAGAGAAGCAAAAGCCCTGTCCCCTGGCTGGTAATAGAACAAAAGTAACACGCCTGTTATGGTTAATACTATAAAGGCCAAGAAAGAGAATCCACCCAAACAGAATGTAGCTCTTAACCTTAGAGCGCCCGCCCTTATTTGACGTGGGCGAATATGTCCCGTAAAGGTATTGTCACCAGTCTTTCCCATATCATTCTCCTTCACGCATTCTATACTGCTGGCTGTTGCAAACTATAAAAGCCATCTTGCTCCTTCACTTCCGCTCGAGCCAAGGCACTTACAGCTGGACCTATTAAAGGCTGCCCATCCCTGCTGTAATGGCTACCGTGGCAGGGACAAACCCACTGATCCTGCTTAGCATCGTAGCTCACCTCACACCCCAAATGAGTGCAACTAGCCCACATCGCTTCAACGCCATTGTTCCCCTGCCGCAGCCAAAAACGAGTTTGCCCCAGTCGCTGCCAATTAATGTTCAAAGGTATCTCACTACTGGCAATACGGGCGACGGCCAGGGGGTCTTCTTTTGCTCGCAAATAACGACTGGCAGGATAAATACTACACAGCCCTAGCACCAACAGAGCCTTTCGCCCCAAAGCCAAGACTTGCCGCCTGCTATAGAGTGACCGATCACTTGTCAACAAGTCCACCCCTTTATAAATCGCTGTTCCTCTTAAAACCCTATTATATCTATTATATATTATTAATCATAAAATAAGGCATGTTGGGCAATGGAATCACCCCTTGAAGCTATAGGAAAACGGGCTCTAAGCCCGTTAAGTAAGAAAGAGGATATGAAACCTAGACAGATCAGATTATCTAAACAACTGTCCCGTATAAACGACAAAGTATCGCAAACTCAAGCCACCAATGACGACCATCGCACAAACTGGTAAAATCACATTTTTGTGCTTTGCGACCCCATAGATTGATAAAAATAATGGAACTATTAATCCTATACTAACGACGCCTAACCAAAATAGGGTTGCCATACTTCCACTGAAGAATATCGGTTTGACCGATAGATAAAGAATGGCGATCAAAACCATCTCAACGATCAATAAAACCATATCGAATTTTTTGTAGGCTGTTAGATCCCCTCCTCTGAACGCTCCAATCAAGGTTGCAGCTAACCCAGTTGAAGTAGCAGACACTAAAAATAGAATCGGCAAGAATGGAATTGCGTCGATACCAAACAGCCCTGTGTTCCAGAAGTTATTGGTTGTAACATCTGATAATAAGAAACCCGTGTAGGTCGCAGTCGCAATAGAGAATAGCATGCCTAAGGCCGCCACCGGTTTACGAAAAGCTTGAATACCCCGGACTTGGACTACAGAAGTAGCCGCTACTTCTGTGTTCGCGGAAGTAACATTAATCTGTTTTTGCACTGCGGCAGCTGACCATATTAGGTAGCCGTAAACAACCGACACGGCAGTAAAGCCTGAGACGATGAAGACACCGATTGACATGACAGATCCCATGTTCACATGTAAAAGAAGTTTCCAGAAACTAAGTGGCCGACCTAAGTCGATCACCAATAATCCCAACCCAACCATAATAGCCACTACAGCAATGTACGCCCCCGACCGAATGACCTTGGGGTATTGCTTTTTGCTGAAAAGATCCGTCACGGAAGCCGTTAAGAATGCTCCGCCCGCAATCCCAGCCAAGAATAAATAAATAGCAATCAGTTGTCCCCAGGCCACTTCATTCTGACTAACACCCCAAATAACATCCATGTTACTTCACCACCCCTTCATAAATATAATGAACACTAGGCTGGGTGCCAAACTCCGGCTTACGAACTTCCCCTTTGTGTTTCGCCAAAAACTGGGAGGCTTGACTGAGCGGATCATTCAGGTCACCAAAGATTAAAGCACCACCAACACAAGTTGATACACACGCTGGTTTTTCCCCTTTAGAAACCTTTAATTCGTAACAGAACGTGCATTTGTCTGCCGCGCCTGTTTCCTTATTAATAAAACGAGCATCATAAGGGCAGGCAGTCAGGCAATACATGCAGCCAACACACTTATTTACATCGACTAAGACCACTCCATCTTCATTGTAATAAGAAGCTTTTGTTGGACAAACACTAACACAGGGCGCATTTTGACACATCTGACAGGCTTCTTTTATAAAGAATAACGAAACATTAGGGTAGGTCCCTTTCACCCCATTTGCTGGAGTTTTCGTTCTAAATTGTCCCTCTGGTACCTTGTTTTGGAACTTACAAGCCACTGTACACGCCTGACAGCCGATACACTTCGCAAGGTTAACGATCATGGTATACTTTTTAGCCAACAAAATCACCTTCTTTCTGTAAATTTAGCTGTCTAACTTCAAGAATATTGGCAACCTCAGCGTAAACCGGGCGATCAGAAGCCTTAATTCTTGGTAAAATACTTCTTAAAAAAGGATTTAGATGCAGATTCTCAAAATCTCTTAAGGATTGATTCTGTCCATTTCGGGCTAGCATCGCACAGAACTCTAATTCAACCGCTAAATGATCAGGAAGTTGCCCACCTTCTTCTCCCATTTCATACCCACAAGTTGCATAGAATTGCTTAACCTCAAAGGCTTCTTTACCTAGAACTAAACCTTCTTCCCCGAAATAGACTGAGGCATACGGGGAGGCTTCGACCACACCCGTTTCAAAAAGCGGAATGTAGTGTTCCCATAAAGCATTGAGCCGTTGTTCTCCTTGAGGATATTGATGACAAAAGGCACTCAACTTTTGAACCAGTTCGTTTATTTCCGGAACAACGTTAGACCACAGATCAATCAATTCTTCTAAATGATCCGAGACCTCTTGGTTTGGCCGGTGAAATACTGCTGCAAAGGACAGATACAGCTCTGCAATTATGCTTTTGTCCATAATTTACCCTTTCCGAACCGTTACAAACGTACTAGAGGTTACGGTGTTACCAACTTCCCCAATTTCATTAGGAATTAGGTAATTATCATTAATGCCTTTACCAAAGGCTCTCTTAAGATCAGGTGAAATTCGCCCAAAACCATGGTAACAGAAAACAGTATCCGGTCGAATACCTTCTGTCATTCTCAACGTACCCTTTTGTTCATATTTACCAGAGGAAATAACAATGTCATCTCCATCTTTCAAGCCAAGTTTTGCACAACTCACCGTATTCATCCACAACGAATTTGTTGGCATTAACTCGTTCAGTATCGGGACATTCGCGGTTCCGGCATTCGTATGCACAGCGACTTTACCCTGCACAAACCGAAAGCTTCCCTCTCCCGGTTGATCATAACTTACATATTTCGGAACACCTTGTTTCGTTGCTTCTTCGACCTCAGGAGAGAAGATTTCTATTTTTTTCCGTTCGTTTCCCAAAACGTTCTCCAAGGATGCTTTGGGGTCATTCCCTCGTACATAGAACGGTTTCATCCCCGGAGGCGTCCAAACTCCTTTTTCCTTCATTTGAGCTAAGGTTAGACCAGCAGGGGTGAGTTGTTGAGTTATAAAGTCTTCCATATCCTTGAATTCAAAATATTCGCCAAGCCCCATCTTTGTGGCAAGTTCTTTATAGATCTGCCAGTAAGGTTTAGTATCCGGATAAACAAGTGGTACTGCAGGCTGTCTTATAACATATTTAGGCGTCAACCCGGACATATCAAAAATCGGTTCATACCGTTCTAAATAGGTGCACTCCGGTAACACAACATCAGAATAATAGGCAGTATCCGTCATATAGACATCACAGGTTACCAAAAGGTCTAGTTTTTTGAACGCCTCTAAGGTCCTTGGACTTCCGGTAACGGATACATACGGATTAAATCGATGGACAAGCCACGCTTTGATTGGGTATGGTTTTTCAGTGATGATACTCTCAACGATTGAGCCAACAGCCCCATCATAAGCAGGAATCAGTTGACCGGGTGTCCCTTTAACGCCTGTGCCGTCAATTCTCCCCTTGGTAGCCGTAGGAAAATTAGGTTGTTTTACGCCACCTAACCCTTGAGCGTAACCGGCTTGATCCGGGAAATTCTTCAAGAAACTTGCGGGCTTCTTTCTATAATATCCCCCAGGAACTTCAAGGTTTCCAATCATCATATTAACGATCAAAATCGCACGACGCAATTGGTAGTCATTGGGTGTATAACCGGTTCGCCAGCCAAAGTCTAAGATCGCTTTAGGTTTAGCAGCTGCAAATTCCCTAGTGATCCGAAGAATTTTGTCTTTGGAAATTCCAGTCTCTTTCTCTGCCCACTCTGCAGTTTTATCTTTAACCTCTTCAGCCCACTGATCAAAGCCCTCCGTATATTGCGCAATAAATTCTTGATCATAAAGCTTCTCCTGAATCAGAGTATTAGCCATAGCCATCACAAATGCTAAATCCGTTGCACCTTTGATCGGAAGCCATTCTCCTTTTGAGGCAGTAACACTAAAACGCGGATCGAGCACGACAAGTTTAGCCCCATTGCTGATTGCTTTAGAAACTGCTCTCGTATGAGCTACGTGAATCCCCTCAAACCAATTTCTTCCAACGGAGATAATATACTTGGCATTGCTATAATCAGCGGCAATCGCTTCATTCCCGAAGGTAGTGTCTAAGGCCACGGTACGAGCCATTGGGCAGGTTGCCTCATGCGAAAACACATTAGGCGAACCGAGCGCTTTACCGATGGGCCGGAAGAACCAATCATGGGGTCCTTTGCGGCTAGCCAAGGCAATCGCTTCCCCCCCGTATTGGTCCTTTACTTTATAAAGTTTATCGGCTATATAAGTATATGCTTCGTCCCAACTCACTTCTTTGAACTTTCCCGCACCCCGTTCGCCCGTACGAATCATTGGTTTTTTAATCCGTTGCGGATCATAAAGAAGTGAAGGCCCTGCATTTCCTCTAGCACAAATCACACCACCGAAAGCCGCATCATTTGGATTTCCCTCAATTTTAATGACTTTACCATCTTGAACTTTAACGGCAATCGGGCACTGGTTTCTACACATTTCACAGGCAGAATAAACAGTCGTTTCAGGTTCCTTACTTGTCGCCTCTGCTTTGAGAGGATTCAATTGATTAAAGGTTCCAAACCCACCCATGACCGCTATTGTACCGCCTGTTCCGTAGAGTACACCCTTCAAGAAGTTTCTTCTTTTCATATTTTCCCCTCCACCCCTAACAACATCGATCATATTAATAATTTCTCAGCGACTTTATTAACAGCCGCCAACCATTTCTTTTACTTCAGGCTTAGCCTGCGCAGGTTTAATTTCCCCAGGCTTAGCCTCCGCAACATTGTCAGGACCGCTGTTGCTTCCTGCTTCACTGACAATCCCGTTCCACTGCAACATGCCGCCGGTTAAGACTTTAACTTTGCTCTGGTCATAGCCATTGGCTACTAGGACTTGCCACGCTGACTCTGAGCGGGTACCGTTTAAATCGATTAATACAATGTCTGTGTCCTCACTAATCTGCGAAAGGTTGTTCTCAAGATCACCTAAAGGTCTGTTAAGCGCCAGCTTGATGTGCCCTGCTGCAAATTCTCTTGATTCCCGCAGATCAATTAACTGCCATTCCTTATTAGCATTCATGGCAGCATCCAGATCATCCGTCGATAATTTGGCAGTCGCCGGTATGAGACTTTCACGATCACCTTGGACCGGTTGGGTTGAATTCTGCGTCGTGTCCTTTACTTTGTCGGCGGACCCCGCAGTTGACTGACTGTTGCAGCCTGGTAAAAACATCATGCCAACGCCTAGTATTAGCAGATACATAAAGGTGAAACCTATAGACCGAGTTGACATCGACTTAGCCCTCATATCTCTCGCCCTCCTCTTAATAATTAATCCGCAAGTCTGATTAATGATGATTTCTTCAACCATCGACAACAAAAATCAATTATGTATATTATTCTCCGGCTCACCTGTTCTCTCCTGCAACTATTGTTTAATGCTATTATTGTATAATATTATAAGCATATAACAATTATTTATAGGCGTTTCTCTATTGTCTTAAGCTTATTATTCAAATATCAAGAGAATATTCTTCGTATTATTTAAATTTATAGGCGTATAAAATATATTTATAGCTTTAAATATATTTTATATAAGGTATTCTTTAAAATTATAAGCTTATAGCTAATATTTATAGCCTTAAACTAAATCTATAAAGGTATTATTTCCTTTAGTAGAGAATATTTAATATTAATTACATATTCTAAGTTTACCTTAGAATAGTAAATTTGAAAGGATGGTTCAAATGCAAAAAAAGAAAATAGCTCTCTTCTTGTCCCAATTCCTGATTGTCGGTCTTCTTGTTACAGGCTGCGGTCAAGCAGCGCCGGCTAGCACCGCTCCATCAACAACACCACCTGCAACCTCTACAGCTGCAGCGGAAGATCCAGCAAAAGTAATTAAATCAGCGGTGGAAACTTATTTCAATGATATTGGTTCTAAGGTCACAAATTCCTATAAAATTCCTGAAAAAGACCTTAAAGCAGCGCTCGATGCAACCCCTGATAAATATGTAGTATTGGATATTCGTAAAGCAGATGCTTATGCTGCAGGACATATCAAGGGAGCTATTAACGTACCTTATGGAGTTGATATCGCTAAAAACCTTGACGCCATCCGCGCAATTGCCAAAGACAAAACCTTAATTGTTGCTTGCTATACCGGACAAACCGCCGGACAAACCGATGCTCTACTTAACGTTGCTGGAATCAAAACCCTCTCCTTAAACTCTGGTATGGGCGGCAGTGCTACTGTTGGGTTTGAGGCCAGAGGCTGGTTAGGACAGAATTTCCCCACTGTAACCGAAGCAACTGTCATGCCAACGCTCCCTGCAGTTGCCACAAAGAGCAAAGCAATTGATACAGCCGTGCAACAGTATTTTTATGAATTACCTAAAGACTCCAATAAGATTGCACTCCCTGCTATGAAAGATGCTCTAGCATCATCAGCTGACAACTACTACATGGTTGATGTTAGAAAAGCCGTTGATTTCGAGAAAGGTCACATTAAAGGCGCTGTAAATGTTCCCTACGGTCCTGATGTCGCAAAAAACCTCGATTCAATTAAAGAAAAAAGCAAAGGTAAAACTGTCGTCGTAAATTGTTATACCGGACAAACAGCTGGACAGGTAGACGCTTTACTCAATATCAATGGTATCCCCACAAAGAGTCTGAATTTCGGATTTGGCATGGAAGGCTTTGCCCAAGGATGGAGTTCTGACCCAACGTTTGAAGTTGTAAAATAATTAGATCAGAGACATAGCAGCCTTTTATAAGAATGAAGACGAAGAAGAGATGGCTTAGCCATCTCTTCTTCGTCTTCATCTTTATTCATATCAATGGAGGTAATTCATTGCTTCAGACATTGTCAATGCCTCTTTTGCTCAATTTTCTCCACGAAGTCGTTGACTCATGGGTGAAGAGTTGTTCCGTGAAAACTTCCATAGCCTCGGTTGTTTCCTGATGCTTCGGTCCTATGATGTAAAAAGAACGAGTAAGCCGCTCCCCTTTGATCTTGACCGACTTTAGTTCCTTCGCAATGAGCTCTTTTTTCACGATCCAACGTGAGACCAGGGATATCCCTAAACCTGCCGTAACAGCATGTTTAACGGCTTGACCACTTCCAAACACATAGGATTTTCTGACATTGATCCCCCACTCTTTTATGAGCTTATCACTGAACGCACGAGTTCCCGAACCGCTTTCTCTAAGAATCCAGACTAGGTCTTGGAGATGCTCTGAAGTAGCGATATGAAGCCTTGCCAAGGGATGTTGACTAGGTACGACTAAAATGAGTTCATCCTCCATAAACGGACGGTAAACAATGTCTGAACAATTGGCTTCACCTTCTACAAGTGCAATGTCTAAGTGATTAACACGAACCGCTTGAATAATCTCCTCAGTATTGGCAATAGTGGTCTCAATCTCCACGTTCGGATATTGAGCCGCAAATTCAGCGACTACAAACGGCAAAATGTATTCTCCGATTGTATAACTTGCTCCGATCTTCAAAATCCCTGTAACCGGATTTAATAACTGTTTGATTTCCAGTTTAGCCTTATCTTGCAAGCGCAAAATTTTTTGAGCATATCCATAATATATATCGCCCGCTTGCGTTAGTTCCAAATGTTTAGACGAACTATTAACGAGTTTAGTTCCAAGCTCTTCTTCCAAGCTCTCGATTTGCGCACTGACATTGGGATGTGTTAGACAAAGTTCCTCAGCACCACGAGAGGAATTCTTGTGTTCAAATACGGTAACAAAGATTTTCAAGGGATTAATCACGTATTACACCTCTAGTTTTTTAGTCATATCTCAATAGATTGTATCATAATACTTCTTTTCCTACCTTTTCACAACGTTCTAGTCAATGGGCAAAGAAGCATTAACCCTCGTCGATATGTTCTAACCCTTGACGATATAGTTCAGAGACATGAAAGTCCTGTACAGAATAGTAGACCATCTTACCCTCCCTACGGTATTTGACAAGATTATTATTACGAAGCACTCGTAGTTGATGCGAGGTTGCAGATTGGCTGGATCCTAATAACTCGGCCAGATCGCAAACACAGAACTCTGATCTTGCCAGGGCATCCATAATTCTGATTCTAGTCGGGTCACCCAGCGTCTTAAACAACTCCGCCAATCCGTTCGCCCTATCAAGGGTAATCATTTGGTCTGTATACTGATTAATCGCTTCATGATGGACACATAAGATGTCACACACTGCGTCTTCTTCGGTTTCCTGTTTATTAATAGCTATTTCAGCCTCTGGTTTTTTTACAGGCATGCTACAACACTCCAAACTTTAAAATGAATAGACCTTTTTTCATCTTTTGGGCTTTGATACCACCTGACTCGCATGGCGTTCAAAATAGCCAGCAGGGCGATTCCTTCATCCGCGAAGATGGCCATCCACATATTAGCAAGTCCAAAGACCGCTAATGAAATGAACAACAACTTCACACCCAATGCAACCCCAATATTTTGCCAAATAATCTTCTTTGTGTAGCGAGCAATGTGGATCGCTTCCACAAGCTTGCTCGGTTGATCTTCCATAATCACAACATCCGCAGCTTCAATCGCGGCATCCGATCCTAAGCCTCCCATAGCGATGCCTACATCCGCACGTGTTAACACGGGAGCATCATTGAGTCCATCACCCACAAACGCCACTTTGCCCTGACGTTTTAATTCACTGAACGTTTCCAGCCAAGCAACCTTATCCTCGGGCATTAAGTCAGAATAATATTCGTTCATGGCTAGGTCCTGTGCAACGGCTTTGGCGACGACTTGGTTATCCCCCGTGAGCATGACTGTCCTTATGCCCATCTGGTTCAAGCTAGCAATCGCTGCTCTAGAATCTGCCTTCACTCGGTCCGAGATCGTCAATTGCCCAACATATTCTCCAGCTACCGAGATGTATATAACGGTCCCTAGTCCCTTGTCTCCCATAAGTCTTGGCAAAGAGATCCCGTCTTGTTCCAGTAATCCAGCATTACCAACTAACACCGTCTTACCGCTTAGTATTGCTCTAACCCCTTTACCACTGACTTCTTCATAACTCTGCAAGCCTATCCTATCAGCGTCTTTCAAGATTTCACCGTACTTCTCACGGATTGATTGAGCAATAGGGTGAGGGGAATGTGCTTCGGCCCGGGCTGCGATCTCTAGCAGTTCCTTATCAGTATACCCTTCTGATGGGCTGATTTCTATAACTTGGAAAACTCCTTCCGTAAGAGTTCCCGTCTTATCAAACACCACAGTGTGAAGATCTGTCAACGCTTCTAGATAGTTCGCTCCTTTGATCAAGATCCCGTGTCGTGAAGCGCCCCCGATCCCCCCGAAATAGCCTAGGGGAACAGAAATCACCAAAGCACACGGGCAAGAAATGACCAATATTGTCAGGGCTCTATACAGCCATTCATGAAAACTTCCTCCCATCAAAAGTGGAGGCGCTAAAGCAATCCCTATTGCCGCTACAACAACAGCAGGCGTATAATAGCGCGCAAAAGTCGTAATAAACTTTTCCGTGGTCGCTTTGTGGGTACTGGCATTCTCAACCAAATCTAGGATCTTTTGCACGGATGACTCTGCAAACACCTTGGTAACACGCATCGTCAAGACCCCTGTAGTATTAATCATGCCCGCTAAAATGACATTCCCCACTTGGACTCTTCTCGGCACCGACTCTCCTGTCAGCGCAGCCGTGTCAACAAACGAACTCCCGTTCACAATTTCACCATCTAAAGGAACCTTTTCTCCAGGACGAACTAGAATCTGTTGACCAACCTTTACCTCTTCGGGATCAACTTTGATCACCTGCAACTGATGAATTAGATTGGCATACTCAGGACGGAAATTAAGCAAAGCCTGAATGGAATTCCGGGAACGATTGACCGCCCGCTCCTCTAAATATTCACCGACGGAATAGAATAACATGACGGCGACAGCTTCAGGCAAGGCATCAATGGCGATTGCCCCTACCGTAGCCAAAGACATCAGAAAGTTTTCATCAAATATTTGTCCCCTAAATACGTTGCGCACAGCCTTTGCTAGAACTTTGTAGCCTACTATTAAATAAGCCATGAAATAAAGCAAAGACTCTAGAATCGCGACAGAACTGTTTTTCCAACGCCACTCAAGAAACAAACTCCCTGTAAATAATGCTAAAGCTGAGATGATTCTTATAAGTCTCCATTGATTTTCCCTATTCACACGGGCAGTCTCGTCAGGAGTGGCTACTTTAGGCTTCATATGGATAGGTATGAGTTTGACGCCCTCTTCAATCCTGTCCATAATATCCTGAGCTTGCTCTGCCCGTGAAGGAGGCAAGAAAACAGTCTTGGTCGCAAAATTGATGGTTGTTTCTCCTATTCCTTCTGTTGAACTCAAGCTTCTCTCCATTTTCGCAGAACAATTTGCGCAGAATTCCCCTTCAATACGATACTTCACTCGTTCTTCTACTTCAGGTATCAGTTCAGACATCTCCTTTGCCTCTCATAAATACAATTGTGCTAGCAGTTTCTCCATCTCTTATATATTATGTGTTCATATGTTTATGTGTTCATATATAAGTTAACATAGCTACCTTGATATTGCAATCAAAAATTCATCTACATGATTACCCCCTCGCCTATGGTTGATACTAATTAATCTTCGTTTCTGACTTTCTTAATTCTTGCTCATACTTTTGATTAGCTTTCACACTTCTAAGAAAAGCGATGATACTCATTGTTAAGACTGTTCTTTTGTAATATGATAAATATGGCTTTTGTTGGTTGATCGAGTTTCACTTTCTTAATTCTTTCATTCTCAAAGCCTTATATTCTTAAGATAAGAGGTTAGAAACGATGCAAACCATCCTTGTCATTGCCCTCGGGGGCGCACTTGGAGCTATCTCCCGTTATGGCATCGGAATATGGATTTCAGGTAAATGGAACCAGGGATTTCCATTACACACGTTCTTGATTAATATTAGCGGCGCTTTTCTCTTAGGGTTCATCAATATCTTATTGCTTGAACGATACACCATCAGCCCCCTCTGGCGTTTAGGAATCGGTGTCGGCTTTTTAGGGGCTTTCACAACCTTCTCTACCTTTAGTTTTGAGGTGATCTCCTTATTTGAAGCGGGAAGTTTCTATACGGCAGGCTTATACACCTTACTGAGTGTGGTCGTAGGGTTTAGCGGCGTGGCCCTAGGGGTCGCTTTGGCTCGATTGCTCTATGCAACTTAACTATATAACACGAATTTTACAATCACTGTATGTTGACACAGCCACAGATTTGTTTTATAGTGACCATAATACGTACAACTAAATATTGAATTTCTCTTATCAAGAGTGGCGGAGGGACTGGCCCAATGATGCCCGGCAACCGATAGCGTAAGTTATGAGGTGCTAATTCCAACAGAGCCGTAGGTTCTGATAGATGAGAGTAGCTTGTTAATAATACAACGGCCACTTCTCATTGAAGGGGCCGTTATTTATTGACAACTATTCATTCAAGGAGGATATTAATGATGACTAAAGAACGTCAACTCGGCTTTGAAACCCTATCCTTACACGGAGGTCAAATCCCAGATACCGCCACAAATTCACGGGCTGTCCCAATCTACCAAACCTCTTCCTTTGTCTTCAATGACACAGATCATGCTGCCAATCTATTTGCCCTCAAAGAGTCCGGTAATATTTACACCAGAATCATGAATCCCACATCTGACGTCTTTGAACAACGCCTGTCACTTCTTGAAGGAGGCGTTGGGGCACTCGCCACTGCTTCCGGCCAAGCAGCGATTACCTACTCCATTTTAAACATCGCTCAAGCTGGCGATGAAATCGTCGCTTCGAGTTCTCTTTACGGTGGTTCATACACGTTGTTTGCCTATACATTTGCGAAACTAGGCATCAAAGTGCACTTTGTGAACGTTGATAAGCCAGAAGAATTCCGCGCCAAAATCACTGCTAAAACAAAAGCCTTATACACGGAAGTCATCGGAAACCCGCAAATAAATGTTTCCGATCTTGAGACGATCGCTAATATCGCTCACGAAAACGGAATTCCCCTGATTGTTGATAACACCTTTGCTTCACCGTACTTATGCCGTCCGTTTGAACATGGAGCAGACATCGTCGTTCACTCTGCGACTAAATTTATTGGTGGACACGGCACCTCCATTGGCGGCGTAGTTGTGGACTCTGGGAACTTTGATTGGAACAATGGCAAATTTCCAGGGCTCAGCCAACCAGACCCTAGCTACCATGGCATTATCTATACAGACGCCTGCGGAAAGGCTGCCTATATCACCAAAGCAAGGGTGTCGCTGCTACGCGACACTGGGGCTGCACTCTCACCTTTTAACTCGTTCTTGTTTTTGCAAGGATTAGAAACGCTCCCTCTGCGCATGGAGCGCCATGTCGAAAACGCCCAAAAAGTTGCCGAGTTTTTGGACCAGCATGAGCTGGTTACTTGGGTTAACTATCCAGGCTTAGCAAGCAGTCCTTATCACGCACTCGCTCAGAAATATTTACCCAAAGGAGCAGGCGCAATTTTTACCTTTGGAGTCAAAGGCGGCCTGGCTGAAGGGAAGAAGTTTATAAACAGCCTGAAGCTATTTTCTCATTTAGCAAACGTGGGAGATGCTAAATCCCTCGTCATCCATCCTTCAAGCACAACTCATCAACAGCTGGATGTCGAATCGCAGCTCGTTGCCGGCATATCGCCCGATATGATCCGCCTCTCCATCGGGTTAGAATTGATCGACGATCTATTATATGATTTAGATCAAGCACTTCAGGCAAGTCAGAAAGGATAAAGAAATGCCAATTAGAATACCAGAACATTTACCCGCTATGGAAATACTCAATCGAGAAAACATCTTTGTGATGGGAGAGGAA
>Ga0209386_1000359_pt1 | contig 23273 bp, 19 predicted proteins | sample NGEPertwo_FD_184510 | JGI IMG/M metagenome (GOLD analysis project Ga0209386, IMG submission 184510) | Arctic peat soil microbial communities from the Barrow Environmental Observatory site, Barrow, Alaska, USA - NGEE Permafrost154B-two... | ecosystem: Environmental > Terrestrial > Soil > Wetlands...
TGGCTTTCATTGATTCTTTAAAATCATTTGCCAGTATTTCTTTTAAGGTCAACTAAAACACCTCTATCTTTATGCCATACGACTAAAATTTCTTAGCCTTTTTTCTTGCAGCTTCTGACTTTTTCTTTCTCTTAACGCTTGGCTTTTCATAATGTTCTCTTTTCCTAAGTTCTGACATAACGCCATCCCTCGCGCAAGAACGCTTAAATCTTTTAAGAGCGCTTTCTAAAGTCTCATTCTCTCTTACAACTACTTGTGCCATGTATCAATTCACCTCCTGCCTTATTTGAAAATCACTTAGATGCTTGTCTAAACGGATTCACCTATAACGGTAGTATTATACTATCATTTCAACTTTGAAGCAAGTTATATTTCAGTATTGCTGAAAATAAATTTATCTTCCATTTAAGAATTACGAAAAACATTTAACTGATCAACCCGGAGGCCAAATCATTTTTCTCTTACCCAGAAGATGAAAATGTAAATGTTTAACGGTTTGCATACCGTCTACGCCACAATTGTTCACCAGTCGGTACCCATTCTCAAGTCCCAGTTCTGCAGCAATATCCTTGACCTTCAACATGATATGCGCAAGAAGGTCACTATCAACTTCGGTTACCGCATCTAATGAATCAATGTGTTTTTTCGGTATAATGAGTACATGAACTGGTGCCTTTGGTTCTAAATCATGAAAGCATAGTATGTATTCATCCTCATATACAACCTTTGAAGGAATATCCTTATTCCCAATCATACAAAAAATACATGTTGACATTTTTATTCTCCTTTTACTCCATCTTTAAATAATCCAATAATCTTTACTTCAACAAATTTGTTAAGTAATCCATTATCAGTGCTATCAATGTAAGCCTTAACATAATTGTCAGTATAACCTGTAATCATTCCATTTTCAATGTTTTCTGTCAAAACGACCCTTGTTTCGCCAATGCTGCCCCTGAAAAATTCTTCAGCTGTTTTTTCGCCTTCAGCAATCAGCCGCGCAGTTCTTCTATTCTTAATTTCCGGCGAAACATGGGACTTCATCCCTGCGGCTGCGGTTCCCTCTCTTTTAGAATATTTAAAAGCGTGGACTTTGCAGAACCCGGCTTCACATATGACCTCCAGACTGTCAGAAAAATTCTCTTCTGTTTCTCCAGGGAAACCAGCAATAATATCTGTTGTAATACCGTAACTCTTATCAAAGCTTTTCAGCAAATCAACTATTTCCAGATAGTCTTCTCTTGTATATTTTCGATTCATCGTTTTAAGTATTTCATTGCTTCCGCTTTGAATTGAAAGATGAAGGTGATGACAAAGTTTATCATACTTTAACAGTCTTTGTACATATTCTTTATTCACTACAGTTGGTTCTAAGGAACTCAAACGAATTCTAAATTCACCTTCCAGACTGTTCAGTTCTTTTATGATCTGTTCAACGCCCGAATTTTCCTCCTCCTGATCCAACCCGTATAAAGCTGTATTTATTCCTGTCAGGACAATTTCCCTGAACCCCCTACTAATTAAAGCTTTCGCTTCTTCAACTATCTCACTCAAGTCCCTGCTTCTGACAGGTCCCCGCGCATAAGGGATGATGCAGTAAGAACAGAATCTGTTGCAACCTTCCTGTATTTTTATATAAGCTCTCGTTTTACTGTCCATAGAAGTTATTATTCCAGTTTCTTCATATTCTGTCAGATCTTCGTATGGTCTCACATGGCAGTCTGTAAATTTGGAATCCATAAGCATATATTCTTCAAGGTATTCAACCAGTCTGCCCTTCTCATTCGTCCCGGCAACCAGGTTTACTTCTTCGATTGAAGCGACCTCATCGGGGCTTATTTGCGCGTAACAGCCTGTTACTGCCACAATGGACGCTGGGTTCACCTTCTTCATTTTTCTGATGTACTGGCGTGATTTTCTGTCAGCCAAACTTGTGACTGTACAGGTATTGATCACATAAATATCGGCAAACTCTTTTTCATCAACAACTGAATAACCCTTTAAAGAAAATATCTCTTTAAGGGCTTCTGTTTCATATTGATTCACTTTACATCCAAGGGTATGAAATGCGACCTTCATCAACAGCTTAACTCCTTATTGTCTTTTAATCTTTCCAAAATTGGCGCAGTAATACTCATCAGTAACTTATATTATTATTATATCATATTTTAACTTCCCATAACCATTAAAAAAGTGTAAAATAATAAAGTATTACATATTATAAAAACAACTTTGGAGGATAACAAATGTGCGGTTTTGTAGGATTTACAGGTGGTGGAAACGACAGTGCAAATATAATTAAAGAGATGATAGAAAAGATTAAACACAGAGGTCCTGATTCTCAGGAAAGCTATGTTGATGAAGATATTGCCATGGGTTTTGCCCGTCTCAGCATCATTGACCTTGAGGGAAGTGTTCAACCCATGACAAATGAAGACGGAACTAAAATCATTACATTTAATGGTGAAATATACAATTATCAGGAGCTCAGAGAAGAATTGATCGGCAAAGGCCATATTTTCAAAACTCATGGCGATACGGAAACAATACTGCATGGCTACGAAGAATACGGCAGCGATATTTTAAACAAAATGCGCGGGATGTTTGCCTTTGCCATCTGGGATACAAAAGAGAAGAAACTTTTTGCAGCACGTGATTTTTTTGGAATCAAGCCTTTTTACTATGCTTTTATGAACAACCGATTATTTTATGGATCAGAGATAAAGGGGCTGCTGCCTCATCCGGATTTTATCAAAGAATTCAACGAGGATAAGCTTCCCGATTATATGACCTTCGGTTGTGTCCCTGGCTACGATACTTTCTTCAAAAATGTGTATAAACTGCAGCCTGGCCATTTTATGGAATATCAAAACGGAAAGATCAAAATCGAAAGATATTTTGAAGTCACCTTCGATATTGATAATTCTCATAATATGGATTACTTTGTTGATGAAATCAAAAAAATATTTGCAGACAGTGTCAGCGCTCACAAAATAAGCGACGTTGAAGTTGGCTGTTTCCTTTCAAGTGGCGTGGATTCCAGCTATGTGGCCAGTGAACTTTCAAGAGTTCAAAAGCTTCGCACCTACACCATTGGATTTGAGGACAAACGCTACAGTGAAGACGAAGGCGCCAAGCTTGTTTCCGATGAACTGGGTGTGGAAAATTACCTGAAACTGGTAAGCGGCGAAGAATATCTGCAGAGTGCCGCCAAGGTCCAGTATCATTTAGATGAACCACTTGCCAACCCTAGCGCAAATCTGCTGTATTTTGTTTCACAACGGGCCGCTGAGGACCTGAAGGTTGTCCTTTCCGGTGAAGGCGCCGACGAAATGTTTGGTGGATACAATGTGTACAAGGAACCAATCGCAATAAGTCGTTATCAAACAGTTCCAAAATTTCTCAGAAAAGGGATTGCCGGAATTGCAAAGGCTCTTCCAAAGTTTAAAGGAAAAAACTTTCTGATTCGAGGCAGTAAAACCATCGAAGAAAGATACATTGGAAATTCAAATATTTTTTCTTATGAGAAAAGAGATGCCTTTTTAGCAAAAAAATATCATTCCAAAACGCCGCAAAGCTATACAAAGCCTTTTTATGATAAAGTAAAAGGCTTAGACGATATTACTAAAATGCAGTATATGGACATGCATGTCTGGATGGTTCAGGAAATACTGCTTAAGGCAGACAAAATGTCGATGGCACATTCATTAGAATTGCGTGTTCCATTTCTTGACAAAGAAATTTTTAAGATTGCAAGAACAATCCCCACTAAATATAAAGTCAGTAAAGGAAACACCAAACTGGCTCTAAGGAAAGCTGCAAGAAGCTGCATGAATGAAGTGAGTGCAAACCGAAAAAAAATGGCCTTTCCACTTCCTCTTCCAGACTGGCTAAGAGAAGATCTTTATTATAATACAATTAAAAAAGCCTTCAATGGCGATGTCGCAACTGAATATTTCAATACGAGTCGGATAAACAATATGCTGGAAGAACACAAAGCTGGGAAAACGAATCATGCCAGAAGAATTTGGGCAGTATATACTTTTATTTTATGGTATGAAGTTTTTTTCCAGAACAGAAAGGATTATTAGATGTACACTGACTTATTCATTTTAATCGGCAAATGCCTGCTGATCGGTATCATTTGGGCAACTTTTTTACTTCCGGTGCTTTTCGATCATGGGACTGTTCTAAAATATGTCATATGCGTCATTGCTGTTGCCATTTTATGTTATTTTTTCAGAGGTTATGCTTATATCATCAGTCAAATGACGGTCATAGCATTGATTGCTCTGATTCTTTCGTGGATAACATCCATGGCTTTCTTTTCAAAAGAAGCAAAGATTAAATCAAAGGTGATTGCCTTCTCATCCATCATTGCAGGTTTTTCCTATTTAATAACAACGCTTTTTGTAAACATAAAAATATTTTAAATAATGTCATTGAAAAAGATCCGTTACAATATTTTGTAGCGGATCTTTTTTAATTCAATTGGTTGTTTATATAATATTTTAATTTAAAGTTCCAGTTCATACATGGTCATTGCAATTGCAGCAAGCCCTGCTGTTTCAGTCCTTAGTACCGTTTTACCCAAAGTGACGCAATCTGCCCCAGCAGCTTTTAACGCTGTCGCTTCCTGATCTGAAAACCCCCCCTCTGGTCCAATTATGACGGCAACATTACGGGGGTTTTCTTTAAGGGACCGAAGGGAATCCTTAATGGATCGGTTCTCCTCATTTTCATACGGGAAAAGAACCAAATCGAAATCTTCCAATTTATCAAGCATCTCTTTAAATTTAAGTTCTTCTGAAACCCGGGGTATGATTCCGCGTTTACACTGTTTCACTGCTTCATCAGCTATTTTCTGCCAACGCTCAATCTTTTTTCCCATTTTTCCATTGTCTGTTACAACAGACCTGTCGGTAAACATCGGAACTATTTGGAATGCGCCCAATTCCACTGCCTTCTGAATAATCAGTTCCATTTTTCCCTGCTTTGGCAGACCTTGAAACAGGGTTATTTTAACTTTTGGCTCTCTCGAAAACTTTTGTTTGTCAAGAATTTTTGCCTCGATGCATTCATTTTCCATACTGGTTATGACAGTCCTGTATTCCCACTCAACACAATCGGAAATGTCTATTTTTTCACCCGCTTTTAATCTTAACACCTTAGTGATATGATGAATATCTTCTTTTTCTGTTATTGATATGTAAGTATCCCCAACATTTTTAGGATTCACAAAAAATCTGTTCATATTCTATCCTCTATACCTGGCAGCAATTGCACACCAGCCATCCTGTTCAAGAATTTCTATAATTTCGAAATGAGAGCTTCTGATTTTCTCTGCAACCGCAAATTGTTTTTCTAAAAGAATCCCTGATGAAATATATATTCCATTATCTTTCAGATGCTTTGCCACATCCTCTGTCAGCATGATTACCAGATCTGCCATCAGATTTGCCGCTATGATGTCTGCCTTGAAGAAAACTCCTTTTGCCAGATTCCCTTCGATGATTTCAACCGTATCTGCAAGTTTGTTTAACTCAACATTTTCCTTTGATATAGCGACTGCAATCGGATCAATATCCACGCCCAGTGTTTTTTCAGCACCCAGCAATGATGACGCAATGGACAGAATCCCTGAACCACAGCCGACATCCAGAACAAAATCACCTTTTTTCAGGTATTTTTCAATCAATTTCATACAAAGGGATGTTGTTGCATGGGTTCCTGTTCCGAATGCCATTCCAGGATCAATCCCAATAATCAAATCATCCTGTTTTTCTTTTTCATATTCTTCCCATGAAGGTTTAATAACAATTCTTTCTGTCACTCTTACTGTTTTGAAAAATTCTTTCCAGTTTTCCTTCCAGTCCTCATCATCCACTAATTTACTATCAACGCACATTCTTCCCAGTGTTACATCCGGGCCAAAAACTCCTTCATATTCCTTGCTTTTCAGCATCATCGATTTTATTTTAATCGTATCAAGCTGTTTGTTCCCTTTTTTTGTCGGTTCAAGGTAAAACTTTATATTCGGTTCAACATCCTTGAGTTCCATTACTTTATCATCTATATAATCCCAGTCATACGAATTCTTTTTGTTTATGAATTCTTCCAAATCTCTTGGATTTTCAATAATTATTTCTTCGATACCCATTCCCTTCAGCATATTCGTGACTGGATTTATCCCTTCTACGCTGGTGTAAATGACGGTTTCAATATATTTCATTTAAACAGCTCTTTCATTGTATCTGCAAATTTACTTTTCTTTATATAACTTTCATGACCTAAAACATCAGCAAGTTCTTTCAGTTTTTTCTTCTGATCCACGGTCATTTTCGTCGGAATTTCAAGGTCAACCTTTATGTACAAATCACCCATTTTCCCGGTTCTGACAGATTTGATACCCTTCCCTTTAATTCTGAAAACTGTATCAGGCTGAGTACCTGCCGGAATTTTGTATGATATCTTTTCACTTAGAGTCGGTACTATAATATCATCTCCCAGCGCAAGCTGAGTAAACGATATCGGCATTTCAAGAATCAGATCACTGCCATTCCTCTTGAAAACCTTATGTGGCGTAACAGAAACAACAACGTAAAAATCTCCGTTAGGTCCGCCGTTTCCACCTGGCTCTCCTTGCCCTCTGATAGAAATGACTGAATCATTATCAACACCTGCCGGGATATCCACCGAAATGGTAACCGTTTTTCTGACCTTGCCTGAGCCAGCGCATACTCTACAAGGATTTTCAATAATCTCGCCTGTCCCGTTGCATCTGTCACATGGTGCAGAACTTTGGAACTGTCCAAAAGGTGTGCTTTTAACAGTTCTGACTTCGCCGGATCCGTTACATTTAGGGCAATTAATTTTAGAAGTGCCTTTTTCTGCTCCTGTTCCGTCGCAAGCCTGACAATTAACATATTTGTTAATTTGAATTTGTTTTTTGGTGCCGAAAGCGGCCTCATTGAATGAAACAGAAACGGATTGCTGTAAATCTCTGCCCTTTGTCGGCCCGTTTCTTCTTCTTTGCGTGCCACCACCACCAAACATGCCACCAAACATATCAAAGATATCGTCAAAGCCTCCGCTGCCTCCGCCACCAAAACCTCCAGCTCCACCGAAGCCTCCATATCCTGCATTTGGATCAACACCAGCATGACCAAACCGGTCATATTTATTTTTTTTATCAGCATCAGAAAGAATGCTATATGCTTCGTTTGCTTCCTTGAACTTCTCTTCAGCCCCTTTATTCCCAGGGTTTTTATCAGGATGATATTTCATGGCCATTTTTCTGTAAGCCTTTTTTATTTCATCATCACTTGCTCCCTTACCTACTCCAAGGACCTCGTAAAAATCCCTTTTATTCTCCGCCATTTCAGCCTCCTTCTCGCCAGATTTCACAATCAGTCAAGCACCCCTCTCTAAAGAGGAGTGCTCACACCCCAACCAATTATAACAAGGTTATAATCGTTTTGCTATATATATATTTATTTTTCCTTGTCTTTATCATCATCTACAACTTCATACTCAGCATCTACGATGTTATCATCCTTTGCCTGTTCTGATTCTGTATCTTCTCCGGCATTTCCGCCCGTGTCTCCACCCATATCAGGATTCTGACCTTGTGCAGCCTGCGCCTGTTCATACATTTTAGCTGAAATGGTATGGAATTCTTCAGTTAATTTTTCTGTGGTTTCTTTAATTTCCTCCATATTGTTTCCATCAAGAGCCTTTGAAACCGCATCCTTTGCATCATTAATCCTGGTTTTTTCCTCTTCAGAAAGTTTTCCCTCGATATCCTTTAATGATTTTTCAGTTTCATAAACAAGAGTTTCTGCCCTGTTTCTGGTTTCCACTTCTTCTTTCTTAATTCTGTCTTCTTCTGCAAATTGTTCTGCTTCCTTAATCTTAGCTTTTATTTCAGCATCTGAAAGCTTAGTGGATGAGCTGATTGTAATTCTCTGTTCCTTACCGGTTCCCATATCCTTGGCACTTACATTTACAATACCATTTGCATCGATATCAAAAGTAACTTCAATCTGTGGAATACCACGACGTGCAGGTGGAATTCCCGAAAGCTGGAAGCGTCCAAGTGTAATATTACCTGCGGCTATTTCTCTTTCACCCTGCATTACATGAATGTCTACTGCTGTCTGGTTGTCTGCTGCTGTTGAGAATATCTGACTCTTCTTCGTAGGAATTGTCGTATTTCTCTCTATTAATCGGGTGGCTACTCCGCCAAGCGTTTCAATTGAAAGCGAAAGTGGTGTAACATCCAGTAACAGTACATCATGCACTTCACCTGTAAGTACGCCAGCCTGAATAGCTGCACCGACTGCCACGCATTCATCCGGGTTAATCCCTTTGAATGGTTCTTTTCCAGTAATCTTCTTTACAGTATCCTGCACTGACGGTGTTCTTGTTGAACCGCCAACCAGCAATACTTTATCCAGGTCAGCCGTTGTTACGCCAGCATCTGCCATGGCTTTTCTCATTGGTTCAACTGTCTTTTCAACAAGGAATGCAGTCAGCTGATCAAATTTTGCTCTTGTAATATCCATGTCCAGATGAAGCGGTCCATCTGCATTTACAGTAATAAATGGAAGATTGATATTTGCCTTCTGTGAACTTGATAATTCTTTTTTTGCCTTTTCAGCAGCTTCCTTAAGTCTCTGGTGAGCCATTTTATCTTTTCTCAGGTCAATGCCATTTTCTTTAGCAAAACTGTCTGCGATAAATTTGACAAGCACTTCATCAAAGTCGTCTCCACCCAGCATATTATTACCATTTGTAGCAAGTACTTCAAATACACCATCCCCGATTTCCAGAACTGATACGTCAAAAGTACCGCCCCCAAGGTCATATACAAGGATTTTATGATGATCCTTCTCTTTGTCAAGCCCATACGCAAGCGCTGCCGCTGTAGGTTCATTGATAATTCTCTTTACATCAAGTCCCGCAATTTTGCCGGCATCTTTTGTTGCCTGCTTCTGGCTGTCTGTAAAGTAGGCTGGTACTGTAATAACAGCTTCCGTAACTTTTTCGCCAAGGTAGCTTTCAGCATCTACTTTCAATTTTCCTAAAATCATAGCTGAAATATCCTGTGGTGTGTATTTCTTCCCGTCAATTTCTATATTATGGTCTGTACCCATCTGTCTTTTTATTGATACGATTGTTCTGTCTGAATTAGTTATTGCCTGTCTCTTTGCAGTTTCACCAACTAATCGTTCTCCGTTTTTTGCAAAGGCTACAACTGACGGTGTTGTTCTGTTCCCCTCAGCATTTGTTATTACGATAGGTTCTCCACCTTCTAATACTGAAACACACGAGTTTGTTGTTCCTAAGTCAATTCCAATTACTTTTCCCATTTTAATTCCCTCCGTTTACTATTTAGCCACTCTGACCATTGTGTGTCTGATGACTTTTTTATTTAAAATATATCCTTTTTGCATAACCAGTGTCACTTTTCCTGGTTCATATTCTTCGGAATCCTCCATCATTACGGCATTATGCAGGTTAGGATCAAATTCCTGACCTAATGCCTCAATCTCCTGCAGACCGCTTTTTTCAAGGACTGCCTTTAATTGTTTGTAAATCATGTTCATTCCTTCTGAAATCACATTTTCCTCTTCACCTTGATGAGAAAGTGCTCTTTCAAAGTTGTCTATTACATCAAGCAATTCTAAAACGATTTTCTCGTTGGCGAATGCATAAATGTCTGATTTTTCTTTTTCTACTCTTCTTTTGTAATTTTGAAAGTCGGCCATCAGTCTTAAGTACTTAATCCCTATTGCTTCTTCTTCTGTTTTCTGGGCTTCTTCTTCCTTTTGTTTGACTTCCTTATGTTTGGCTTTTTTAAATCTGTCTGCTTTTTCTTCTTCTGTCTCTTCTGGTTCTTTTACCTTTTCCTTCATATTGTCCTTCAAGTCTTCCTTCATATCTTCCTTTGTGTCTTTCTTCATATCTTCCTTTTCGTCTTTCTGGTTTAGCACATCATCTAAATGATCTCCCCTTTTACCTTTATTCATTTTATTCATTCCCTCCTGTTAGCTTAAAGCTTTCACTTAGATTTTCCGTCATGAATTCAATAACCGAAATTACCTCATCATATTTCATTCTCGTAGGTCCAATAACACCTAGCTTTCCCAGTAATTTTCCATCCACATGATAGGATGCAGTGATTAAACTGCATTCATGCATATGATTGTCTGCATTTTCATTTCCTATAGTAACAATCATCCCATTATCTCTGTTAATAAGAATTTTCGTAAAAACATCTTTTTGATTCACCATCTCAAGAAACATTTTTGCCTTTTCGATATCGTTATATTCAGGGAATGAAAATATATTAGTAAAACCATCCATGTATAAATTGACATCCAGCATTCCTTCTAAAATATGAAGAAAATTTGGCATAATATTCTCAGCCAGTCCGCTCAAGGCAACAATATCAGTTTTAAAGTTCTTGATAATATCAACCTTAAGCATCTCACTCAATGTTTTTCCCTTGTAATAATAAGTCATACTCTTTGACAGAAGTTCTAATCTGTCCTCCGAATATGGAACAAGCAGCCTAAGCATTGTGTTTGAAACTTTTCCGCTTTCTGCTACAATCATCAGCACAACTGTGCTGATGCCCACCGGCAGAATGTTTATGTACTTCAGCTTGTCTTCGTTTTGATTGGGTGTCAGAGCAAAGGAAGTCAACTGGGTAATCTCAGATAACAGTCTTGCTGCAGACTGAATTGTCTTTTCAAGCTCAGAAACATTGTTTTTAAGTTTATTTGATATAAATTCTTTTTCTTCTTTCGTAAGCGTTCTTTTTTCCATCAGACTGTTTACGTAAAGTCTGTATGCCTTATCGGAAGGCACTCTTCCTGCTGACGTATGAGGATGGGATAAAAACCCCAGTTCTTCCAGATCAGACATTTCGTTTCTTATCGTTGCCGGGCTTATTCCCATGTCATATTTCTTTGAAAGAGTTCTGGATCCAATAGGTTCAGCAGTTTTTATAAAATCTCCTACAATTGCCTGCAGAATTTTTAATTTTCTTTCACTTAAATCCATAGCTATGCTCCTTTTGTTAGCACTCGTACCCAGTGAGTGCCAACCATAGTTTAAATCTAACACTGTTAACGTTTAATGTCAACAGAGTTTTTAAGATTTCTTAAGATTTTTTTAACCAAGCCCATTATAAGCATCCTACATTGGGCTTGTTTTTTTGAGGGTCCTTGCAATCAGTCATTTAGGATTTTAGTTATCCACAGCAAACCTGTGGAAAACTATCTGATTTTTGAATTTCCTGCAAATGATTATAATGGTAATATTCTATAAAAGAAATCCATCAGCTTATCATAAGCTGTGGCAAAAGGTTTACTGGAAAACACCAGTACACAAAGTGTACCCAGCCCGAAAATACAGCTGTAATATACAATTGGGTTCGGATTTGGAAACCCGTACTGTTCAATAATGTATCTTATAAACAAGTGGAATATATAGATTGGCATTGTCGTTATCCCTATATGAGTCAGATAATTTTTCTTGTTTGGCAATACGTTTAATAAAAATATAATCCATCCAGAAGTCAGTATAATAACAGCTGCTCTGCAAATAATATCTGAATACCAGGACATGCCCAACGCTGCTGCAGGAACTTTCAACAGATAAAAGTCAACCGGCACCTCAACAAAAAAAGCAATTATAACTGAGGATAAAGCCAAAGAAAATCCCAGCAAAGCTGACTGATATTTCTTCAAGTTCTGAATCCGTTGAATGTGGTCTGCGTTGCAGTAATATCCCAGCATAAAAAAAGGAAGATAGGATATGGTTCTTCCAAGTGCCATAAAATCATTAAAAAATGCTTCCATAACGAAAACATTAATAGTAATATAAACAATACCACTTAAAGACGCATTGCTGAAATCTCCCCCTACACTGGTAAAATGTGATATTGGTATACACCAGATTAATAATCCTCTAAGATTATCAAATGTATAATTCCTTTACTTTTTTATCATTACTTTATTTTAACTCCATCGGTTATATCGTTGCCAGGGGATAAGATCAACACATCTCCTGCCTTCAGCCCTTTTGTTATTTCCGTATATTCCTCGCCTTCAAGACCTGTTTCTACCTGCGTAAGCTTTGCCTTTTCAGCTTCAACAGTATAAACATACTGAAGCCCTTCTTTTTCAAACATCGCCTTTGAGGATGCCCTTAATACATTTTCTAATAATGCCGTCTGTATTTCCACATCCACATTATTACCTAGTATCAGTCCCTCAACTTCTTTTGGAACCGCAATTCTAACCTCTACTCTCTTTTGTCCAATTCCTATTTCTGAAATCGTTTCCTTAGCTTTTTTGGAAATTCTTTCGACTTTGCAGGCATCGCTTAAGATGATTTCCTCCCGTATGATTGTAACGGGATTGCCAATTTCCACCTTCATGGCATCTTCAGGGATTAAATTCAAGGTTATATAAAAGGTTTCAAGCGGAGATATTTCCACAATCTTTAAACCCGGCGAAACATTTTCTCCTTCTTTTGCGTATAATTCGGTAATATAACCGGAAATCGGACTGATCAAGCCTCCAACTCCCGAGCCTTGTTTAAAACTTTGAATGGAGTAATTCAAAGAAGCCAATTGAGAATTCAATTGAGAAGCTGTGGCTTTGGCTGCATTATATTCTGCCTGGCTGATTGCGCCTGCCTCAAGTAATGTTCTGCTGTTCTTTGCAATAGCGTTTGCGTTTGCTGCCTGCGCTGCAACACCTGACGCCTGCGCTCTCAGAACATTAATATCCAGTTTAGCTGTTGTGTCATTGTTTGACAGGATGATATCCCCCTTATTCACAAAGTCACCCTCTTTGGCATGAACCTTGGTAATCTCCATAGAAACTTTTGCCGTTAATGTTATAGTACCTTCTGCTTCAACGACACCATTGTCCTTTACAAGTTGGATTAAATCGCCTGTCTTCACCTCTTCGGTATCGACAACATTTCCGGAATTCATATAAGCGAAAACCATTGCTGCTGATAAAATTATCACAGCTCCTGAAATGAATATTATTTTTTTCATTTTAGTTTTATTCTTCATCATTTCCCCCTATCTTATATCCTCGTTTTTAAAGCTTCTAAAAAATCCAATTTTTTAATTTTTTTATAGGTTGCCGCCTGAGCCAGCAAAACAAACAGTATTGTTACAATAGCTGAAGAAATAATTGAACCGTTCGTCGGCACCATATTGATAGAATAATTTTCTGTTGAAAAAGCCAGAGTCGCATAACTGAGCATTGCCGTGCCTACTGGAATTCCAACCAGTATTCCTATTACTGTTATAACATTATTTTCCTTTAAAATCAGCCTGAATATTTCTTTATTGCTAAAACCTAAAACTCTAAGGGTGGAAAATTCTGTTTCTCTTTCTCCAATATTGACCGATGTTACATTATAAACGATTGCAAAGCCAAGTATTCCAGAAAATGCAAGCATGAAACCAATAGAGGCAATAATCAAAGCAAGTGATTCATCATACATCGCTCTGATATCGTTAGAGCTTGAAACCGTCGAGATGTTTTTAGCCTTATATAGCTCCCTTGGCAGCCCCAAATCCTTTGATTTAATATTTACCCCGGTAATAAGGTTTTTACCCATAAAAGTGTTGTCCAGGCTTCCTATGTTTGTATAGATGCCAATCCCTAAGCTTTGAGGGACAACATAAACGACCTGATCATAGACGGCATTCCCTCCTGAATATGGTTTTAGTCTTACTTGATCTCCCGCTTTTACCTTTAAAATATTGGCAAGATTTTCTGTTAATATTAAACCTTTTTCCGGAATTTTAATTGGAATATCATTTTTGTCTTTAAAGCCGTAAAATGCTGTATTCTTGTCAAGTGCAAGCAGACTGATGGTTTTTTTCAGATTTCCATTACTTATTTCAACTGGTATTTCCGCCTTGCCTTCAATCAGATCAATTTTACCCATTACTTTGAAATCATAAATGGCACTTTTATCTATCGGCCTTTTAAACGAAACGCTGTAATCCATTTTAAGATAATCCGTAAAATATTTATTCATGACATCATCCATTACTGCCGGCATCGACAACGTGAACAGTATCATTCCATAAGTAAAAATTACCCCTGATATGACAAGTGCCGTTCTTTTTTTGCTCCTGAAAATGTTTTTGAAGACCAGCTTCCAGCTGAAGCTGAGCCTTTTCCAGACTTGGGGAATTCTTTCAAGCAAAATACGTTTCCCTTTCTTTGGGTTCTCCGCTTTCATCGCTTCTGCTGGAAATATATGAAGAATACCTTTTGTTCCAATTAATCCTGCCACAGTACAGATGACCGATGCCAGAATCATTGCAATAAAAACGTATATGATATTAAAGTCAGCCTTTAACATTGGAATATTAAAGTATAACAGATACATCTGGGTCATCCCTCCGGCCGAAGCAAGCCCTCCTATTCCACCGAGTGCGCCTCCTATCAGTCCGGCAAACAGCGCATACTTGGTGTAATGCATAATTATTTCTGCGTTGGAATATCCAATTGCTTTAAACAGCCCTATAATTCCTCTGTCCTTTTTTATCATTCTATTTAACATCATCGTTAAAATAATGCCTGCAACAAGTAAAAACACCATTGGCAGAGAGCTGGACATATTTTTCAGCTGCTTAATCTCTTGAGAAATCATTACATTGCTAAGCTGATCCTTTCTATGATATATTCTTTGAATTCCATAATTATCAACCTTTTTTTCAATATCATCAAGGACATTCTGAATGATTGTATCGTTGTCACTGTCTGGAATCAAGCTTTCATCATAATCTATCACCAGTTCATTGTAGTTCCCATTCATACCCAGCAAAGATTGGGCAAGTTCCTCAGAAACATAAACAACGCCATATTTTGAAGCGTCAGTCATCAATGCTTCAGAGCTTTCCATCAGGTAGATATACTCCGGATTGGCAACCAAGGCTGAAACAATAAGTTTAACGGGCGTCCCATTTACCTGAATTGTTATTTCATCTCCTGGAAGGATTCCTCTTGCCGCTGCAAACTGGCTAAAGACCATCACTTCTTTATATTTATTCTTTATATATGTTCCGTCAACAATAAAAACTTTATTGATTTTATCTTCCGGGCTTGATGATATCAGTTCTACATTCACCCGTTCATTGATTTTTTCCGAAATAAAAGGAACATTCGACTTGATTCTTCCTTCCACTGAGCGGACGCCATTGATGTCTTCAATGCTTTTTACAACTGTTTCAGGTACTGAATCAGCAGAAACAAAAAAATCAGCAAAGTTCGTCTCCTCGTAATAAGTATCCAGGGTTGTTGAAAGATTGATAGCCGCCATACTCATTGCAATAAAAATCAGGATCCCAAGCGTGATAATTACAAGGATCGCTATGTATTGCCCTTTTGTTGCCATAATCATCCGATACAGGCGCTTATTAATCGTTTTCTTTACCATACCACTTCTTCTGGACTGATTGCCTTCTCGTTCAGGTAGTTCTCTGATATTCTGCCGCTTCCGAGCCTGATAACCCTGTCCGCCATTCCGGCGATGGCACTGTTATGTGTTATTACTATAACGGTTTTATTCATTTTCTTATTTAGTTCCCTCAGTACTTTCAGCACTGTGATTCCAGTAATATAATCCAAGGCCCCCGTCGGTTCGTCGCAAAGAATCAAATCCGGGTTTTTAGCTATGGCTCTGGCTATGGAAATTCTTTGTTGTTCACCGCCGCTGAGCTGGGATGGAAAATGGGTTCTTCTTTCAAACAAGCCAACATTTTTAAGCACTTCATCAACATCTAAAGGATTTTGGGATATTTCAGTTGATAATTCAATATTTTCCTCTGCTGTAAGGTTTGACATTAAATTATAGAATTGAAATACAAATCCCACATTGTTTTTTCTGTAATCCGTCAGCTGGCTGTCGTTCATCGCCGTTATTTCTTTGTCTCTCAAGAATACCTTCCCTTTTGAGGCCGTGTCCATGCCCCCTATTATATTGAGAAGAGTACTCTTGCCCGAGCCCGAAGGCCCTAAAATAACGACAAATTCACCCTCCAGAACCTCAAAGGATGCATCAATCAGCGCATTCACTTTTACTTCTCCAAGCAGATATTCTTTTGACAAACCTTCCGTCCTGATTATTACATTTTTCAATTCTGTAATCCTTTCTTTCAAGCTCTGTATCACAGTTGATTTATATTATACAAATATTACCACTTTACTGAATAACAATCAACTGAAACCCAATTAAATTTACGGCCATCTGAATTGCGGTTTTGGATTCAGTTTAACCAAAAAAAACCGGGCACATTCAATGGATTGTGCCCGGTTTCAAAATTCAATTCCAGCCAAAACGGTTTTGCTTTATTTACCGTATGTCTGTTCATATTTGATTTTACCGTCTGTCTGTTCATATTCGATTTTACCGTCTATCATGGTCATCTGGATTTCCACATCCAGGATGTTTTCTTTTGGAATTTTTAAAATGTCTTTGGACAATACAACAAGATCAGCCATTTTACCTGTTTCAATGCTTCCCTTTATCTGCTCCTCATAGCTGTTGTAAGCACCATTCAGTGTAGATAACCGTATGGCCTCCATTACCGTAATGGCCTGGGTTGGATCTGTCTGTATGCCTGTAACTCTGTCAATCCTGTTTACAGCCGCATCGATGATGGCAATCGGTTCAACGGGGCCGGAAGGTGAATCGCTGGCGATGGATACGTTAACTCCCTCATCAATCATTGTTCTGAGTGCCATAAAGTATTTCATCCGGTCGCCATAGTATCTGGTGTAATTGCTGCCGTTCCAGGCAATGAATCCAGGATTGCAGGTAGGACAGATGTTCATCCTGGCCATTCTCTGAATCAGATCCAAATCAGTAATGGCACAATGCTCGATTCTGTGTCTGGCTTCCGGTCTTGGGTTTGTCCGGAAGGCATGCTCATAACCCTCCACCATGAATTCTATCGCCAGATCACCCACTGCATGTGCCGTTGCCTGACAGTCCGCATCATTAATCTTCCTGATATATTCACGAACTTCCTCCCTTTTCCAGGCGAGTATCCCCGGCATGTCAGGGTCATGGCTGTAAGGTTCTCTCGTGGCACAGGATGGTCCGCTTGTGCCTCCGTCAATCATGAATTTACTGGAACCCAGCCTGCAATACTCATTGCCAAGTCCTGTCAGCAGGCCCAAAGCAAACAAATGCTCATTTTCTTCTATGGCAAAATGTTTTCCATAAACATCGTGAATCATCATATATTCTCTTGGTTTGAACTTTCTTTCTCTACAGAGTTTCTGCATGATTTTATAAGATAAGGCTAGAAACTCCCCAGCATCATGTACAGAGGTAATACCGTTTTTCAGCAGCATGTCATTTGACTTCATAGCCGCTCTGACTTGCTGTTCTTCTGTATAAACCACCTTGCTCCATACCAAAAAGTGGGTATGGTCCTTCACCATACCAGTGAGCTTGCCATTTTCAACCACGATTTCATTAGGAGGATACTTTTTTGCATCCTGTACATTGAAAATTCCAATTGTTTCAAGGGCCTTGCTGTTATAAATGCAGATATGCCCACAGTTCCTCATGCACTGAACCGGATTGTCCGGAGCCGCCTGGTCAAGCTCTTCCAGGGTAATATGCCTTTTTTCCAGTATACTGTTCTGGTCATAACCCATCATCGAAATCCATGCACCTGGACCCCTTTTTTTGGCTGCCTTTCTGACAAACTTTAAAATATCTTCTATTGAATGGCAATTGTCATAGGAGGTGTTGATAATAGAAGAATCTTCATCATCCCCAAAAAGTCCCTTTAGAATTGGATGAAAATGCGAATCGATAAAGCCCGGAACCAGGCTTTTCCCTTCCAGATCAATTATTTTTGTTTTCTGGTCAATAATTTCTGTCAGATCTTCCGTTGATCCGACAAATACAATTTTATTATCTTTAATTCCTACAGCTTCAGCAATTTCATCTTTCTCATTGATGGTAATGACTGATCCATTAATAAAAGCTACATCTATACAAGTACAATTACGCTCATTTCCCATAATATTTCCTCATAAATTTGCCATCGTTTCATATAGTGAAATAACATTTCAAAATTCCTTCATTCTTCTATTTTACTGTTTAAAATCTCAAAAATCAACTAAAATTTTTGTATAAATCAAACTAATTTGTTATTTATTTAAATTTCCTTTGTCCATTCAAGGGCACATCGAACGGCTCTATGCCAGCCCTTTAACAACTCTTTTCTTTTCGGTTCAGCCATTTCAACTTTAAATTTTTTTCTCATGTGCCAGTTTTCAATAATATCCGCTTCATCTTTCCAGTAGCCAACCGCAAGGCCTGCGAGATATGCAGCTCCCAAAGATGTTGTTTCAATGCTCTCAGGTCTTTTCACATCAAGGTTCAGGATGTCTGCCTGGAATTGCATCAGAAAATTATTTGTGGAAGCACCTCCGTCAACTTTCAGTGAGGTTAACCTGATTCCAGATTCCTCCTCCATTAAATGGAGCAGATCTGCCGCCTGGTAGGCTATCGATTCCAATGTTGCACGTACAATATGATTTCTGTTCGTCCCCCGGCTTATTCCTACAATGGTTCCTCTTGCATAAGGATTCCAGTAAGGAGCACCCAGCCCGACAAATGCGGGAACAACATAAACACCGTCAGAGTCATCAACCTTATTCGCCATCCATTCAGAATCAACAGAACTGTCTATTATTTTCATTTCGTCTCTGAGCCATTGTACGGAAGCCCCTGCAATAAAAACAGAGCCTTCCAGCGCATAATGTATTTTCCCGTTGATTCCCCATCCAATGGTGGTTAAAAGTCCGTTATTGGAGTACACAGGTGCCTCTCCCGTATTCATCAGAAGAAAACATCCAGTGCCATAGGTACTCTTTGCTTCACCTTTTGCAAAACAGGTCTGTCCGAAAAGAGCAGCCTGCTGATCTCCCGCCGCACCGCTTATGTTGATCGGCCCCCCAAAAATGGCTGGATTTGTCTGTCCATAAACCTGACTGGACCCAATTACCTGCGCCAGCATTCCCTTGGGAATATTCAGCTCCTGTAATATTTCATCGTCCCAGCATAGTTCCTTAATGTTATACATCATGGTTCTTGAGGCATTTGAATAATCTGTAATAAAGGTTTTGCCCATGGTTAACTTCCATATGAGCCAGGTTTCAATGGTGCCAAACAGAAGGTCGCCTTTTTCTGCACTTTCCCTGGCCCCGTCAACATTTTCAAGTATCCATTTCAACTTGGTTGCGGAAAAATAAGGGTCGATTAAAAGCCCTGTCTTTTCCTTAAACCTGTCGCCAAGCCCCTTTTTTTTAAGTTCCTCACAATATTCAGCAGTTCTTCTGCACTGCCAGACGATTGCATTACAAACCGGTTCCCCCGTGTGTCTGTTCCAGACCACCGTCGTTTCTCTCTGATTGGTAATCCCTATCGCTTCAATGTTATCATAGGTTCCGTTAATTTTATATAACGCTTCCTGCGCCACCCCAATTTGAGTAGACCAGATTTCCATCGGGTCATGCTCCACCCAGCCAGGTTTCGGGTAAATCTGCTTGAATTCCTTTTGCGCACTGCTGACTACCTTTCCATTTTTATCATAAATAATGCATCTGGAACTTGTTGTCCCCTGATCAAATGACATAATATACTTTTTCATCGGTTCCTCCTTCTACACAAACTCAGCTATACAAACACCATTATACAAACTCGCTATGCCCACTCTACTATACGAACTCGGTTAATATTGTATTTGAGATATCAATGCCCTTTTCGGTAAGCATTAACTTATCACGACTCATAAATAAACACTTATCACGAATAAACCGGTTGATATTCAGCCATTGCTCTTTGTAATACTCTTCTACTGACATTCCGAACATTTTCTCAAATTCCTGAAGGTTAATTCCCTTCGTTTTTCGTAATCCGGTGAATATATATTCGGAAATGCTGTCTTTTTGTGTATTGATATGATGCCAGTCAACGGCGCTTTTGCCAGTCCGACATTTTTCCATATAGTTTTCCAGATTTTTCGTATTACTAAATCTGATTTCATTTGTTTCATAGCTGCCATTTTTGCCGCTGGTGTGACTAGGGACATTTTTATTGTTAACACCGTCGATCCGATTAATGTCCCTGCCGCCATTCCTTATAAAAGAATGGGCGCCGAGTCCCAGCCCCAGATAATCAGTGAAAGACCAGTATTTCAGATTGTGCCTGCACTCATAACCCGGTTTAGCCGCATTAGAAATTTCATAATGAGAATATCCCGCTTCTTTAAGCATTTCAATTCCCATATGGTACATATTCCGGTCCGCTTCATCAGCTGTCTGGTCCAGTTTCCCGGTTTTAAACATTTCAAAATAAGGGGTTCCCTCCTCAATTTGAAGACTGTAAAACGAAATATGCTCCGGCTTCAGTTCAATTGTTTTCTTTAAAGTTTCCTGCCAGATTTCCCTGCTTTGTCCCGGTATGGCAAACATCAGATCGATGTTAATATTTTTAAAACCGGCATCCCTTGCAAGTTTGTAATTATCGACAAGGTCTTCTGCATTGTGAATTCTTCCCAGCAGTTTCAGGCAATTATCATCCATTGACTGGGCTCCTATGCTGATCCTGTTGATACCAGCGCCAAAATAGGCCTCCAACTTGCTTTTTGTCAAAGTTTTGGGATTAGATTCGATGGAAATTTCTGCGCCTTCCAGCACATTAAAATTAGCCCTGATTGCTGACATCAGGTCAGCAATCAGGGCTTCGTCTATAAGTGAAGGAGTTCCTCCTCCTATGAAAATTGAATCTACATCGTATTTATTTCCGTAAAGTTTACCCTTTAAAACCACTTCTCGGATCAGCATTTCCATATAATCATTTTGAATCTCTGTGCTGACATCTGCAAAAGACAGAAAATCACAGTACAGACATTTTTTCATGCAAAATGGAATATGCAGATATAATCCAAGCTTTTTCAAGGTGTTCTCCTTATTTATTGTCATCATATTTGAGCACGGCTGTAAACGCCTCCTGTGGAACCTCAACAGAGCCAAACTGTCTCATTCTCTTTTTGCCTTCCTTCTGTTTCTCAAGCAGTTTCTTCTTTCTTGAAATATCTCCGCCATAGCACTTTGCTATAACATCTTTTCTGAAAGCTCTTACTGTTTCCCGTGCAATGATCTTCTGTCCTATAGATGCCTGGATTGGAACCTCGAACTGATGCATCGGAATAATTTCCTTCAGTTTTTCACAGACGAATTTTCCTCTGGCATAGGCTTTTGACTCGTGAACAATCATCGAAAAAGCATCTACAAGCTCTTTATTCAAAAGAAGGTCCATTTTTACAACGTTGGATTTTTCATATCGGATAAACTCATAATCCAGAGATCCGTACCCCCTGGTCTTTGATTTCAGGGCATCAAAAAAGTCATAGATTACTTCATTTAGAGGCATTTCGTAATGCAGCTGCACTCTGGTTTCAGTAATATACTCCATATGCAGGAGTTTTCCTCTTCTGTCCTGGCAAAGTTCCATGATGCTCCCCACATAGTCCTTAGGAATCATAATGTCAGCCTTCACAATAGGTTCCTCAATATGCGAAATGAGAATCAGGTTTGGAAGATTTGACGGGTTTTGAATCATCTGGATGGTTCCGTCGTTCATGACAACCTTATATATTACACTTGGCGACGTTGTTATTACACCAAGGTCAAATTCTCTTTCAAGCCGCTCAACGATTATTTCCATATGAAGAAGCCCTAAAAACCCGCATCTGAAGCCAAACCCTAAAGCCGTTGAAGTTTCAGGCTCAAACAAGAAGGCTGCATCATTTACCTGCAGTTTCTCAAGCGCATCTTTTACACTTTCATATTTTTCACCTTCAGCAGGATAGATACCGCAATAAACCATTGGCTGAACCTTCTTGTATCCGGGGAATGCTTCCTCAGTCGGATCATTGTCAAGGGTTACCGTATCTCCAACCCGTGCATCTGCAACCTGCTTAATGCTGGCTACAATATATCCCACATCCCCTGCGGTTAATTCCTTCATTGGTACCGGCCCTGGAGAATAAACACCAACCTCTGTCACTTCGTACTTTTTTTTGGTATTCATCAGGAGAATGGTATCCCCTTTTTTTACCTTTCCGTTGAAAATCCTTACATAAATGACGACACCCTTGTAATTGTCGTAATACGAATCGAAAATAAGGCACTTAAGCTTACCATCCACATCACCATTTGGATGGGGCACACGTGCAACGATTGCCTCCAGCACGTCTTCTATGCCAATTCCCTCCTTAGCAGATATGAGCGGGGCGTCATGTGCGTCAATTCCAATAATTTCCTCTATTTCAAGCTTGACTTCGTCCGGTCTTGCACTGCCAAGGTCAATTTTATTCAACACTGGTATAATCTCCAGATTTTCACCCAAAGCAAGGTAGACATTTGCCAATGTCTGTGCTTCAACCCCCTGGGTGGCATCCACTATAAGCACGGCCCCTTCACAGGCAGCCAGACTTCTCGATACTTCATAGGTAAAATCCACGTGCCCAGGCGTGTCTATCAGATTGAAGATATATTCATGACCATCCTTCGCCTTATACATAAGTCTTGTGGTCTGAAGCTTTATCGTAATACCTCTTTCTCTTTCAATATCCATGTTGTCCAGGTACTGTTCCTTCATGTCTCTGTGCGCGACCAATCCAGTATTTTCGATAATTCTGTCAGCAAGCGTGGATTTTCCGTGATCTATGTGTGCAATAATGCAGAAATTTCTGATGTAATCCTGATATGAGTTCATATTTTCCTCTTTCTTATTTATATCTGTACTACGTATTAACCGTATAAAAATATTGTCGTTGTGTAAGTTTTTTATTCTTGCCTGAAAAACGCATCCCGTCCATATTTTTACCTACATAATATATTTTACTTGAAATTTCAACTTATTTCAATTAAAATATAGATATTATCAATATAAATTGGTTCTATCTGTATTACCAACCCATTAATTATTCATTAGTTGCAGGATGGAAAAACAACTTGCATATTACTGGTTTTTAATATATAATGAGGTTTGTGAAATTTTGTTGAAAGTGGGGTGAAACAATGGCAAATATAAAATCCGCAAAGAAAAGAATCCTTGTTATCGGAAAGAAGACTGCAACAAATAGAAGAGTTAAATCTCATCTAAAAGGTATCTTCAAGAACTTTGAT
>Ga0209386_1000360_pt1 | contig 23268 bp, 19 predicted proteins | sample NGEPertwo_FD_184510 | JGI IMG/M metagenome (GOLD analysis project Ga0209386, IMG submission 184510) | Arctic peat soil microbial communities from the Barrow Environmental Observatory site, Barrow, Alaska, USA - NGEE Permafrost154B-two... | ecosystem: Environmental > Terrestrial > Soil > Wetlands...
TCCGGGTCCTGCGCGCCCGTCGCGGGCGAGTCCGGTGGGCAGGCGTCGGCGTCCGGGTTCACCAGCACGACGTCGGCGGTCAACGCGCGGTGTGCCAGGCCGGCGCCGTGCGCGATCGACAGCTGTTCCCAGATGGCGTCGAGCACCTCGTCGGTCACCTCGTCGGGAGGCAGGTCGCGCAACGGGACCGCGCCGCGGGCGTGCTGCTGGATCAGGATCATCGAGTCCTCGGACTCGGCGAGGCCGAGCAGACGAGGCGTGCACACCCCCGCGGACCAGGCCGCGTAGCACAGCAGCGCCGCGCGCTCGGCGGCCTGTCGCAAGGACACGACGGCGCGTCCGTCGATCCCGCGTAGGCGCATCGACCGCCAGAACCGGGTCAGGATGCCGACCACCTGCCGGTCGCCGTCGAGCACGACGACGTCCAGGCGGTCGCCGTTCTCGGTGGTCATCGCGTAGACCCGGTTGTCCCCGTACCGGGTGATCGCCACGGCCGCGAGGTCGGTGGCCAGGGCGTCGTCGCCACTGGGGTGGGTGGACGCGACGTCACGCACCCGGATCAGGCGCACCGGTGTGAAGCCGGCCCGCCGGATGCCCGCGACGAGCGCGGGACCGTAGGCGCGCTCGCTGCGGACCCCGAAGGCGTACCGCAGGCCCAGCCCGGTCGTCCGGCCGATCAGGACGGTGAGCAGGGCGCCGGGCAGCGTGACCGCGCCCGTGATCAGGGCGACGCCCAGGGCAACCCAGAGCAGGTTCCACGACCAGGCGACCGTCCGGCGCCGGCTGCGCTGACCCGCAGCGGTCAGCAACCCGGCCGTCCCGCTCATCAGGGCGGGGATGGTCACCAACGCAAGGTTCGCCTCGCGTGACCAGATCGAGAACGCGCTGCGCAGGTCCGGCACGCCGAGCTCGGTGATCAGCCAGGCCGCCAGGAGCGCGGTGAGGACGGCCAGCAGCCCACCGGCGACCGCCTCGAACGCCTGCCGGACCAGTCGGCGCATCACCAGCTCCGCCAGCACCGCGATCGGTGCGATGAAGGTGACGAGACCCTCGAGCACGGCCACCGGGACGAACAGGACCCGGCGGACGACCACCGCGACGCCCTGCACGTCCTGGGTGATGCCGGTTGTCGTCCGGTGCGCGAACACCGCCAGGACCAGCACCAGCACGATGGCGATCAGGGAGAGCACCGCGCCGACCAGGTCTGCCGGGTGGTGCACCCGCACCGTGGGGGTGTCAACGATGCGCACACCATGGTCTGCCAGGGCGCGTCCGACCAGGCCACGGTGGCGCTGAGCGGGCTGGCTGGACATGGTCGCGAGTCTAGGACCGGGTGGTCTCGGCCCGAAGGTCTTGACGCAGCCGAAGGTGTCAACCGGTCTTGGCAGCAGACACCGCCGGCGCTGTGTCGACCGGCGGTCGGCACGCCGCGAAGGAGTGGGCGATGACCACTCGGATGGCTGAGCCGTTGGCCCAGGCGGAGGGCAACGACCCGCAGGCAGCCCTCGGAGCGCTGGCGTCGATCCGCAAGGAGATCGAGCGTCGCGAGGCCGTGCTGGTCCGCCGCGCACGGGTGCGCGGCGCGTCATGGGCGGCGATCGCGGTGGTCCTCGGCGTCAGTCGCCAGGCGGTGCACCGCAAGCAAGGTGGCGGCTGGCGGGAGGTCGGCGCCCCGGTCCTGTGACGCCGGTCAGCGCTTCCGGGAGTTCTTGGTCGCGTACATCCGCGCGTCCGCGGTCGCGAGCAGGCGGTCCAGGGGGGTGCGCGGGTCCGCGGTGATCGAGTAGCCGACGCTCGCACCGACGGTGACCGAGGCCCCGGGCAGCGTGATCGGCTGCTCGAGCGAAGTGACCAGCCGTTCGACGACGGCGCGGACTTCTTCCTCGTCCCGGACCTCGGTCAGCAGCACGCCGAACTCGTCACCGCCCAGGCGCCCCAGGTGGTCATGCGTGCGCAGGGAGGCGGCGAGCCGCCGAGCCACCACCACCAGGACGTCGTCACCCGCCTGGTGGCCAAGGCGGTCGTTGACGTCCTTGAACAGGTCCAGGTCGACGAAGAGCACGGCGACCGCGGCACCCGGTCCGGCCTGCGGGAGGGACGAGAGCATCCGCCGGATCAGCTCACCGCGGTTGGGCAGGCTGGTGAGGTCGTCGTGGGACGCCGCGTGGGCCAGGGCCCGCTGGGCCTGCAGCCGCTCGGTGACGTCCCGCTGCTGTACCACCATCCCCTGCACCAGCTCGTCCTGGAGCATGTTGTGGAACGTCCACTCGTACCAACGCCGCTCCAGGCTGGCGTGCACCACCAGGACGTCCATGCTCGAGCGGGCGTCCGTGCCACGCTCGGCGAGCTCGGCCAGACGGGCGGCGACCGCGGGGCGGTGCTCGGCGTCGACCAGGTCGAGCAACGGCCGGCCCACCAGGTTGGCGGGCGGATAGCCCATGGCTCGTTCGGCGGCCGGGCTGACGTAGCCGAGCAGACCGTCCGGCCCGCTGACTGTCAGTACGTCGGTGGAGCTCTCCATCAGCGCACGCAGCCGGGCCTCCGCGCGCGCTAGCGCATCGGCCGAGGCCTTCTGATCCCCGGCGTCGCGTGCCACCGCGACGATGGTCGCCAGGGCGATCAGCAGCAGCCATCCGGCTCCCACGTGGCTCTGGTTCGGCTCCACCACCGTCGGGATGTACCCGAGGGCCACCCCGATCTGGCCGGGCACCGTCGCTGCGATGACCACCGAGGCGGCCAGGATGCCCATCCGGCGGACCGGCCGCATCATCAGCGGGACGGCCACCAGAACCGTCGCGGCCGGCACGAGCATGCTCCAGCCGGCGCTCAGGCAGAGCACCGTGGCCAACAGGCCAGCGAGCACAAGGCGGAACAGGGGCCGGCCGTCCAGGCGGCCGCTGCCGAGCTGCTGCTGGGACCGGTCGTCGCTGACGAAGATCACCAGAAGCAGCAGCAGGGCGAGCACCCACGGGTCGCCGAGCACCAGGCCGAGGGACTTCAGCCAGAAGAGCACCGGGACCGCCAGCACCAGGACGACGATCGCGACGATGCTCGTACGGACGTGGCTCGCCATGGCCCCTCCGTCCCTCGTCCTCGTCCGGTCGCGGTGCCGTCACTGTTGTGATCGGCTCGGGGCCGTCCCCCGATGAGCAGGTCAGTCCGATCAGGTGACGCCGAGCGCATGCAGAACACTCTCTGGTAGCACGGTGTATCCGACGAACGCCACGACGTCCAGGGCCGTATGGGCGATGACCAGCGGCACCACCCGCCGTCGTCGGACGTAGTACCAGGTGAACAGCAGGCCCATGGCGACGTTCCCGAGGGCCATCCCCGGCCCCTGGTACAGGTGGTACGCGCCCCGCAGGAGGGCGCTCGTGGCGAGGATTCCGGGCACACCCCAGCGCAGCTGAGTGAGCCGCTCGACCAGGTAGCCGACCACGACGACCTCCTCCACCAGGGCGTTCTGCAGGGCGGAGAGCACCAGCACCGGCACCACCCACCAGTAGGGGGCGAGCCCGGCGGCCTGAACCTCGACGGTGACGCCGAGGAAGCGTCCGGCGGCGTAGACGCCCAGTCCCGGGATGCCGACGGCGGCGGCCAGCAGCAGCCCGACGCCGAGGTCCCGGCCCGGCCGGGCGGCGTCCAGGCCGATCCGCTGGGTGGCGCGGCGTCCCCGGTCGGAGAGCAGGTACAGGGCCAGGGCGACCGGGACGAGCGCGAAGCCGATGTTGAGCAGCTGGTAGGTGAGGTCCAGGTACGGACGCGTGGAGAGCGACGGGTTGAGGGTGGTGGTCTGCTGCGCGAGCGGGACGTCGGCGGTGAGCCGCGCGTAGAGCCGGACGATGGCGTACACCGCGGCCTGACCGAGGGACAGGCCGAGAACGATCCAGACCTCGGCCCGCAGCCGGCGGTGCCCGACGGAGCTCGGCAGCCCCGTCGGGTCGGTCGCGGGGGGTGCTGCGGTGGGGGAGGCGTCAGGCACGCGCTCAACTTAACGCGCGACCTCGTCGTGACGCCGCGCTCGCCGGTCCCCGGCGTAGCAGTCGAGCGAGGGCCTGATGGGCGAGGACGCTCTCGACCCGGTCATCCACACCCAGGTCCGCCGGCGGATCATGACCTGGTCAAGGGCCCGCGCAAGCCCGCCGCCGGCACGATCCGGTTGTTCGGCGGCGACCCGCGGACGCCGGCCTCCCGGGTACGGCTGGGGTCGACGCCGCAGGAGACCGGCCTGCCGCCGACGCTTTGGCTCTTCACCGCCGCGACAGTGACCCCACGGCAGGGGGATCCTCAGCCTGCCGGTCATCGTCGGGGTCGCGCTGCCCTGCCTTGGCCTTGGGCTCGGCATCGGGTACTCGATGAGTCCCAAGGCGGCGATCGCCGGGTGGGGCTGGGGTTCGGGCGGTCAGGCGGCGCGGCGCAGGCGCAGCGAGTTCGTCACCACCAGCACCGAGCTGAACGCCATGGCCGCCCCGGCGATCATCGGGTTGAGCAGCCCGAGCGCGGCCAGCGGGATCGCCGCGACGTTGTAGGCGAACGCCCAGAACAGGTTCTGCCTGATGATCCGTAGCGTGCTGCGGGACAGCCGGATCGCCTGTCCGGCGGAGCGCAGGTCGCCCCGCACCAGGGTGATGTCGGCGGCCTGCATCGCGACGTCGGTCCCGGTGCCCATGGCCAGACCGAGGTCGGCCTGCGCCAGTGCCGCGGCGTCGTTCACGCCGTCGCCGACCATGGCGACCACGCGACCTTGCTCCTGCAGGGAGCGCACCGCAGCCACCTTGTCGGCCGGCAGCACCTCGGCCATGACCTCCTCGATGCCCACCTGGGCGGCGGCGACCCGGGCCGCGCCGGCGTTGTCGCCGGTCAGCAGCACCGGGCGCAGGCCGAGCGTCCGCAGCTCGTCGATCGCGGCCGCCGACGTCGCCTTGAGCGGGTCGCGCAGCACGACGACGCCGCGGGCGACCCCGTTCCAGGCGGCCATCACGGCCGTCGCGCCGTCCGACTCGGCGGCGTCGAACGCGCCGTCGAGCGGCGTGGTGTCGACGCCCTGCTCACGCAGCCAGGTCGGGCGCCCTACCAGGACGCGTCGGGCGATCTCGAGGCCGCTGTGGGCAAGCCGCACCAGGCCCACGACGCCCCGGCCGGGGGTGTTGGTGAACTCGGTCACCTCGTCCGCGCCGATCTTGACCGCGTCTGCCCCGATCCCGACCCCGTCTGCCTCGATCCCGACCCCGTCCCGCACAGAGTGGAGCGAAGTGGCAAGACTCGCCGGGCGTGTCGTGCCGGTTCGCTCCACTCCGGGAGGGGGAGCGGGAGCGCTTGCGGCCGCCGCGGCGGAGGCGATCGCCTGGGCGATCGGGTGCTCGCTGCGGGACTCGACGGCCCCGGCGTACCGGAGCACCTCGTCGGCCGAGATGCCGTCGGCGGCCAGCACGTCGACCACGCTCATCCGACCCTCGGTCACCGTGCCGGTCTTGTCCAGCACCACGGTGTCCACCCGGCGGGTCGACTCCAGGACCTCCGGGCCCTTGATCAGGATGCCGAGCTGGGCGCCGCGCCCGGTGCCGACCAGCAACGCGGTCGGGGTGGCCAGGCCGAGCGCGCAGGGGCAGGCGATGATCAGCACCGCGACGGCCGCCGTGAACGCCGCCTGGGTGCCGCCGCCGGTGAGCAGCCAGACCGCCAGCGTGCCGACCGCGATGGCGATGACGACCGGCACGAACACCGCGGAGATCCGGTCGGCAAGGCGCTGGATCGGGGCCTTGCCGGTCTGCGCCTGAGTGACCAGCCGACCGATCTGGGCGAGCATCGTCTGCTCGCCGACCCGCTCGGCGCGGACAACGAGATAGCCCGAGGTGTTCACCGTCGCGCCGGTGACCTGCGAACCGGGAGCGACGTCCACCGGAACCGGCTCGCCGGTCAGCAGCGAGGTGTCCACCGCGCTGGTGCCCTCGAGCACGACGCCGTCCGTGGCGACCTTCTCGCCCGGCCGCACCGCGAACACGTCCCCCACCTGCAGGGATGCCACCGGGACGCGCGTCTCGGTGCGGTGCCCGGCGTCGTCGGCGGTCAGCAGGGCGACGTCGGTGGCGCCGAGGGAGAGCAGGGTGCGCAGGGCCTCACCCGCCCGACGCCGCGAGCGGTGCTCGGCGTAGCGGCCGGCGAGCAGGAAGGTGGTCACGACGGCGGCGGTCTCGAAGTACAGCTCGGGGGTCCCCATGCCGCCCATCGCGGCCCGCGGGAAGAGCGCGGGCGTCATCCGCAGCCCGATCTCGCCGGCACCGCCGAACAGGACCGCCCACAGGGACCACGCGCTCGCGGCGATCACGCCGAGAGACACCAGGGTGTCCATCGTGGAGGCGCCGTGTCGGGCGGCCCGGGCCGCAGCCCGGTGGAAGGGCCAGGCGGACCAGGTGACGACCGGCAGGGCCGCGGCGGTGACGACCCACTGCCAGCCGGGGAACTGCAGGGCCGGGATCATCGAGAGCAGCAGCACCGGGACGCTCAGGATCGCGGCACCGATCAGCCGACGGCGCAGGTCCGCGCCCCGGTCGGGCACGGGCGCTGAGGTGTCCTCGTCGGCGTCCATCTCGCCGTCGCCCATCGAGTGGCCGGACAGCGCCATCTCGGTCGTGTCGTGCCCGGCGTGCGCGTCGGCTCCGCGGGTGGCCAGGCTGTTGCGCATCACGGTGGCGGTGTAGCCCGCGCTCTCCACGGCCTTGATCAGGGCGGCGGCGTCGACCTCGTCGGTCAGCTCGACGTGCGCCTGCTCGATCGCCAGGTTCACGGTCGCCGTCGCGCCCGGCACCTTGTTGATCTTCTTCTCGACGCGGGCGACGCAGGACGCGCAGGTCATCCCGCCGACCGCGAGGTCGATGGTGCCGACGACGGCGCGGGCGTCCGGGATGCCGGCCGGAGCGTGCGAGCCGTGCGGCGTGGCGGGTGCGGGTGCGGTGTGCTGGTCGTGCGTCATGGTGACCATCCTGGTGGTGCGAAAGGGTGGGATGCGGGTGTGCGCCCGCTCAGATCAGCGAGCGCGGCGGGGCGATCGCGTAGCCGGCCTCTTCGACGGCGGCCTGGATGTCCTCGTCGGCGAGCGGCTCGGTTGCGCTGATCGTCACCTTCGAGGTGCCGCCGTTCACCAGCTCGATCTGGACGTCCGTGACGCCCGCGAGGGCGGTCAGCTCCTCGGTGACCGAGCGGACGCAGTGGCCGCAGGTCATGCCCTGGACGCCGACGCTGATGGTCTGGGTGCTCATGGTGCGCCTCCTTGTGATGGTGCCTGAATCGGTGGGTGATGCCTGGATCTGTGGTGGTGCCTCGATCTGTGGGTGGTGTCAGCTGCGGACGAGGCGCGCGATGGCGTCCGCGGCCTCGCGGACCTTCTCGTCGCCTGCCGCGTGGGACTCGCGGGCGGCGTTCACCACGCAGTGGCCCAGGTGGTCCTCGAGCAGGCCGAGGCTGACCGCCTGCAGCGCCTTCGTCACCGCTGAGACCTGGGTGAGGATGTCGATGCAGTAGACGCCCTCGTCCACCATCCGCGCGATGCCGCGGACCTGCCCCTCGACGCGGCTCAGTCGCTTGAGGTACTCGTCCTTGCTCCCGGTGTACCCGGCCATCTGACCCTCCTGGTCCGTGCTCGTAGGGACACTATACCCCCGTAGGGTATTCCAGTCCAGACGGGAGAACGAGCGCGGGGCCGCCGGTCGATCCGGCCCCGGTGCCGCGCGCCGATGGTGAACTCCGGCGATCAGGACAGACTCACTGGAACCGGCGGGCAACTCCGTACCAGGATCGGCCGTCCCCGGGCGTCGGCGAGCGGCCTGGCCTGGCAGAGACAGCACAAGGGGCCTCAGCAGATGGACGAGGCCGACAGGGTCGCGGACCTACGGGACGACGTGGACCGGGTGGCCGGGCTGTCCGTCGTCCTGGCTGGTGCACTGTCCGTGATCAACGCCCGCGGTCTGCGGTCGGGCGACCAGGTGACGCGCTCCTCGCTCGGGCGGGTGGCCGGCGGCAGACGCCGATCGCAGCAGGAGGTCGAGCAGGGCTCAGTCCTCCAGGAACCGCACCAGCTCCTCGGCGGCCCCGGTGTACGACGCCGGGGTCATCGCCCCCAGGCGCGCCGCGACGTCGTCGGGCAGGCCGAGGCCGGCCACGAACGCGCGCAGGTCGTCGCCGGTGATCCGGCGTCCCCGGGTGAGCTCCTTGAGCCGCTCGTACGGGTCCTCCATGCCGGCGACCCCGGCGACCCCGGCGGCGCGCATCGCGGACTGGACCGCCTCGCCGAGCACCTCCCAGTTGGCGTCCAGGTCCCGGGCCATCGCGGCGGCGTCGACGTCCAGCCCGGCCAGCCCGCGCCGCACGTTGTCGATCGCCAGCAGCGAGTGACCGAACGCCGGGCCGATGTTGCGCTGGGTGGTGGAGTCCGTCAGGTCCCGCTGCATCCGTGAGGTGACCAGGGTCGCGCCGAGGGTGTCCAGCAGCGCCGACGAGATCTCCAGGTTCGCCTCGGCGTTCTCGAAGCGGATCGGGTTCACCTTGTGCGGCATGGTCGAGGAACCGACGGTCCCCTGCCCGCGCACCTGGGCGAAGTAGCCGAGGGAGATGTAGGTCCACATGTCAGTTGCCAGGTTGTGCAGGATGCGGTTGAACCGGGCGACGTCGGCGTACAGCTCGGCCTGCCAGTCATGGGGCTCGATCTGGGTGGTCAGCGGGTTCCAGCTGAGTCCGAGATCCTGCACGAAGACCCGGGAGATCTCGATCCAGTCCGCGCCGGGCACCGCCGCCAGGTGCGCGCCGTACGTGCCGGTCGCGCCGTTCATCTTGCCCAGGTACTCGGCCGCCTCGACGCGCCGCAGCTGGCGGCGCAGCCGGTGCGCGAGCACCGCGAGCTCCTTGCCGAGCGTGGTGGGCGTCGCGGGCTGGCCGTGCGTGCGGGCCAGCATGGGCACGGCGGCGTTCGCGCGGGCCATCGCGGCGAGGTCCGCGACCAGGGCTCGCGCCGCTGGCAGCCACACCTGCTGCACGGCCCCGCGCACCATCAGCGCGTAGGCCAGGTTGTTGATGTCCTCGCTGGTGCAGGCGAAGTGCACCAGCTCGGCGACCCTCGGCAGCACCGTGTCCTCGCCGAGCACCTCGGGGGCCTCGGCCAGCCGTCGTTTGAGCAGGTACTCGATCGCCTTGACGTCGTGCGCGGTGACCCGCTCGGTCGCGGCGAGCTCGGCGACGGTGCCGGCGTCGAACGTGTCGACGACGGCCCGCAGGTGGTTGCGCTCCTCGCTGGAGAGCGTCGGTGCCCCGGGCACCACGTGGTGGGAGGTCAGGTGGATCAGCCACTCGACCTCGACGTGCACCCGTTCGCGGTTGAGCGCCGCCTCGGAGAGGTGGTCGACCAGGGGAGCGACGACGGGGCGGTACCGGCCGTCCAGCGGGCCGAGGGCGATCGGGGAGTCGGCGAGGCGCCGCCGGACGCGCGGCGGCGACGCTTCGGGCTCGGTCTGCGACATGTCGTCATCCTTCCACGGGGGCCGATGCCGTCCGGGTCTCGCTCTGGTCTCGATCTGGCCAGGCACCCGTCGCTGTGTCGGGGGCTGGAGGACAATGCACCCGTGGACCGGCCGCGGACGTCCGAGCCCCCGGTGCGGGCTGTGGCCGCACCGCGCCCGGATCGCACCGGCCGGGTGGCCGGCGTCGTCGGGCTGCTGATCGTCGTCGCGGTTGCGAGCGCGCTCGCCGGGCCGTGGCACCCGCCGATCAACGAGGCGCGGCCGATCGCGTGGACGCCGCCGACGGCGAGCACCCCCCCGATGCCGACACCCGCGGGTCCCGAGGACATCATCGCCACGATGCACATCCAGCCGTGGGACCTCAGCTGGCTGGGCTGGACCTTGGCGGGAGTCGCCATCGGATGGCTGCTCTACATGATCATGCGCTGGTTCGTCCGGCACCCGGCCCCCAAGGCGGAGGAGGGCCCGGACGACGCGGGTATCGAGCAGGGCGACGCCTACACCGGGCCCGGCGTCGCGCTGCCCAACCTGCCCACCCTGCGCGAGGGCGTTGTCGAGGCGGACCAGCAGCTGCGCAGGTTCGTCCGGCCGGCGGACGCCGTGATCGCGGCCTGGGTGCGCCTGGAGCAGGCGGCGGCGCGATCGGGCGTGCTGCGCGACCCTGCTGCGACGCCGACCGAGTTCACGGTCAAGGTGCTGGACCGGGCGCCGGTCGACCCCGAGGCCACCCGCACCCTGCTCGGGCTGTACCTGCGCGCCCGGTTCGGCGGGGAGCAGATGACAGCGGACGATGTCGCGGCGGCGATGGCCGCCCTGGCCGCCCTCGCCGAGGGGCTGGGGCAGCCGGAGGACCAGCTGTGAGCGGCCGCCGCAGCTGGCGGCCGGTGATCACGGCGGTGATCGTCGGGGTGTCCGCCGGAGTGCTCGGACTGCGCTGGGGCGATGCCCTGCTGGTCGGCCTGGTGACCGCGGTGCTGGTCGCGGTCGGGCTGGTCAGCGGGTCCCGTGACCCGGACCCCTGGCCGCAGGCCCGCCGGGAGGAGACCGCCGGCACCCGCCGCGAGGTCGCCGCGCTGACCTGGTCGTTCATCGGCCGGGACGGCCGGGTCTCGGAGGCCGCCGTTCGCCGGCTGCGGTCCGACGCGACGCGCCGGCTGGCCCAGCGCGGCCTCGTCGTGCCCGGCGGCATCTCCTCGAGCACGGCGACCTCCCCGCACGTCCCGGACGAGGTCCGGGAGCGGGCGCGCGCAGAGCTCGGCGACCGGGCCTGGCGGATCCTCACCGCACCCGGCGGCTGGATGCCGTCGCTGGCGGACATCGGCCACTGCGTCGACGTCGTCGAACGACTCGGAACCGACACCACCCCATCACCGATGAGAGGCCTGACGTGACATCTCCCACCCCCCCGGCACCGCCGTCGCCCGCGGAGGTCGCACGACTGGCCCATGCCGTCCTGACCGAGGTGGGCACCGCCGTCGTCGGCATGCACGGAGCACTGCGGACCGCGCTCGCCGCGATCCTGTCCGGTGGCCACGTGCTCTTCGAGGACGTCCCCGGCCTGGGCAAGACGCTCGCGGCCCGCAGCCTGGCCACCGCCCTCGGCCTGGAGTTCCGGCGCCTGCAGTGCACGCCTGACCTGCTGCCGTCCGACATCACCGGCTCGGCGGTGTGGGACCCGAAGACCTCGGCGTTCCGGTTCCGGCCGGGCCCGGTGTTCGCCGGCCTGTTGCTGGCCGACGAGATCAACCGGACCGCGCCCAAGACCCAGTCCGCGCTGCTCGAAGCGATGGCCGAGCGGCAGGTGACCGTCGACGGCACCACCTATCCGATGGCCCGGCCGTTCCACGTGATGGCGACGTCCAACCCGGTGGAGTACGAGGGCACCTACCCGCTGCCCGAGGCCCAGCTGGACCGGTTCATGGTGCGCGTCGCGATCGGCTACCCCGACGCCGAGTCCGAGGTCGACGTGCTCACCCGCCGGCTGGCGCGCCGTCAGGAGGAGGCCCCGGTCAACCGGGTGGTCGACGCGCCGACGCTGCTGGCCATGCAGGCGGGTGTCGAGGCCGTCCGGGTGGATCCGGACATCGTCCGGTACTGCGTCGACCTGGCCGCGGCGACCCGCAGGCACGAGTCGGTGGAGGTCGGTGCCTCGCCGCGCGGTTCGCAGGCCCTGATGCTCGTTGCGCGGTCGCTCGCGGTGCTGGCCGGGCGCCGGTTCGTCGCGCCCGAGGACGTCAAGGCGGTCGCGGTACCCGCTCTGGCGCACCGGATCACTCTCACCCCGGCCACCTGGGCGGCCGGCCTGGGCGCCGAGGACGTCGTCCGTGAGGTGCTCAACCGGGTGCCCGGCCCCGCGACGGTCCCGGTGTCCGGATGACGCAGGGTCTGCCGCCCGATGGCGCCCCGCCGGGACAGCCGTGGTGGGTCACCGGCTCACTGGTGTGGGCTGTCGCGGTGTCGCTCGTGCTCCTGTCGGTGGGCGCGCTGGCCGGCCGGCCGGACGTGGCGCTGCTCGGCGTCGCGCCCCTGCTCGCCTCGCTGTCGGCGACCTGGCTGCGGCCGCGCGGTCAGGTGTGGGCGGACAGTGCCCAGTCCGAGACCACCGCCGGGGTGCTGGCGCAGCGGGTGCAGCTGAGCGCGCCGCCGGGCTGCACCGCGGTCCGGCTCCGGCTCGGCCGGCCGGAGCACGGGTTCTCCGAGGTGCTGGTGCACGTGCCCCTGCACCGGGAGATCGAGGTGACGGCACGATCGGTCCGCACCGGGCCCCAGCAGCTGTTCCGGGTGGAGCACCAGGGCATCGGTGGTGGTGGCCTGACCGCCGGGCCGGTCGGTGAGGAGGCGCCGGACGCCGTCGTCGTCCTGCCGCGGAGCCGGACCATGCCCGCGCTGCCCCTGCCGTCCCGGATGCGGGGCCTGACCGGCCAGCACGACTCGCGTCGGCCCGGCCAGGGCGGCGGCCTGCGCGACGTGCACCCGTTCCTGCCCGGCGACTCGATCCGGCAGGTGGACTGGAAGGTCACGGCCCGTCGCTCACCGAACCTCGAGCAGCTCTACGTGCGGCGCACCATGGCGCTCGGTGAGGCGGCCGTCGTGCTGGTGGTGGACTCCCGCGACGACGTCGGGCCGGACCCGACGACGTGGAGCGGCATCCGGTCCATCCGGCCCGACGACGCCACCTCCCTCGACCTGGCGCGGCAGGCCGCGATGACCGTCGCGGAGGGCTACCTGGCGGTCGGTGACCGGGTGGCCGTCGAGGACCTCGGCGTGCGGCGGCGTGGGCTGCGGCCCGGCACGGGGCGCCGGCAGCTGGACCGGGTGGTCCAGCAGCTGGCCCTGCTCCGCCCGGAGGGCGACCCCCGGCGGCGGATCCGGCCGCCGCGGGTGTCGGCCGGCAGCCTGGTGTACGTGTTCTCCACGTTCCTTGACGCGGAGGCGGCGGACATGGCCCGGGCCTGGCGGCGGATGGGCCAGGGCGTGATCGCGGTCGATGTGCTGCCCAACGTCCGGACCCGGGGCCTTGACGCGCGGCAATGGCTGGCCATCCGGCTGATCCGGATCGAGCGGGAGGACCGCCTCGCCGAGCTCGCGGCCGCAGGCGTCGAGGTGCTGCGCTGGCCGGACGCCGCCGGTACGACGGAGCGGCTGCAGCTGGCGAGTCGCCGCTCCCGTCGGCGGCCGGGCCGTTCGATGGCCGGGGTGGTGCACCGATGAGGCTGTGGGCGCTGCGCAACCGGCTGCGGGAGCTGTTCGGCCTGCCGCCGGTCCCGCCGCGCCCGGGCTCCGCGGTCGTGCCCGCCGCGCCGCGCGTCGAGGTGGCGATGGCCGGTGCGGTGCCTGGCGCCGTCGTCCGGCTGCTGCCGCCCGTGCTCGTCGTAGCCGGCGCGGCACTGTCCGGCGCGACCGGCTTCGCGTGGTACCTGACCGCCCTCGCCGCGATCGCGGTGACCTGGTGGCCGCGGTACCCCTGGGCGGCGATCGTCGTCGGCTTCTTCGGGCTCTGGCTGTTCGGCCGGGACGACCTGCTCGCACTGGATGCCGTGGCCGGGACCGTCCCGGGCCTGTGGCGGATGGCTGCGCTCGTGCTCACCGTCCACATGCTGCTGGTCGGCACGGCGCTGGCGGCGCACGTCGCCTGGCGCTCGCTGGTCGAGACCGGCGTGCTGCTGCGGGGTGCCCGCACAGTGCTGGCAACGCAGGCGATCGCGCAGAGCGTGCTGCTGCTGGTGGCCTGGCTGCGGGCGTGGCAGCCGGTGGGTCAGGAGTGGCTGCGGCTGGTCGCCGTCGCCGCCGTCGTGGGTGTCGCGCTGCTGGTGGTCCCGCGGGAGTGGCTGGTGCGCCGGCCACGCCGGGTCCCGGACTGACGCGCCGCCTCGGCGAGCAGCACACCGACCAGCACCACCACGCCGCCCACCACCTGCAGCGCGGTCATCGACTCGCCGAGCACGACCCAGGCGGTCGCGGCGGCGGCCACCGGCTCGAGCATCCCGATCAGCCCGGTCCGCGCCGGCCCGAGCCGGGCGACGCCCGCGAGCACCAGCGAGTACGGCACGACGGTGCCGAGCACCACGATCCAGGCCACCAGCAGCCCGAGCGGCACCTGCACGGCGCCGAGCGCCGGTGGCAGGACGACGTCGCCGGCGAGCACGGCGGGGTCGAACTGCCACAGCGGCTGCGCGACCATCCAGAACGCGGCCGCGAACGCCATCGACCAGGCCTGCGTCGACACCGCGTCCCGGCGCCGGAGCACGCGGGCGCCCAGCAGGTAGTAGGCGGCGAGCGAGACGGCGGCGCCCGCCGCGGCGACCAGGCCGACCGCGTCGAGCCGCACGCCGGGCCCCACCTGGGCCACCAGCGCCAGCCCGGACAGGCAGGCCAGCAGGCCCCACCACAGGCGTGCCCCCACCTGCTCGCCGAGCACGAAGCGTGCCCACAGGGCGACCAGCAGGGGGGCGGTGTACTCGGTCAGGAGCGCGACGCCGACCGGTAGGTGGGAGATCGCGACGAAGTACAGCCACTGCACCATCGCCACGCCGGCGAACCCGAGCAGGGCGAGCCCGACGAGCTCACGCCCGCGCGGCAACCGGCTCCGCGCCGCGACCCCGACCGCCAGCAGGAGCACGACGGCCGAGCCGAGCGAGCGCAGCTCGACCAGCCGGGACGGGCTCAGGCTGGCCTGCATCGCCAGCTTGGCGACCGTGCCGTTCACTGCGAACAGCAGCGATGCGCCGACCAGGAGGGCCACCCAGGTGCCGGACCGCACCGGCCCGCTCGAGGGAGCCGTGCCCTCGGGCGGCCCGGGGACCGCCGTCGGGGCCGGGTCCGCGAGGGTCATCCGCTGAGCGTAGGACGCGGCGCGGCTAGGCTCGGCGATCATGATGCTGCACCTGCGCGCCGCCGGCGTGAGCCTGGTCCTGGACGCCCGCGGTCCGTCGTTGCCACGGGTCCTGCACTGGGGCGCCGACCTGGGCGACCTGTCCGACGCCGAGCTGGCCGCGCTGGTCACAGTGGCGGTCCCGCCGGGCCCCAACGCCATCGAGGAGAAGCCGGTGGCGTCGGTGCTCCCCGAGGGTGCCAGGGGGTGGGAGGGTCGACCGGGCCTGAGCGGTCACCGGGACGGCCGGCACTGGTCGCCGTTGCTCCGGATGGTCGGCCTGCGCGTCGACTCCGACGACGCGGGCGGCGGCACCGTTGTCGCGGAGGCCCTCGACGAGGTGGCCGGGCTGGCGGTCGGCGTCGAGATCGAGCTGACGCCGCAGGGCCTGGTGCGGACCCGCGCCAGGCTGACCTCGACGGCGTCGGGCGACCCGTTCACCGTGGACGACCTGGTGCTCGCCCTGCCCGTCCCGGCCGAGGCGACCGAGCTGTTCGACCTGGCCGGGCGGTGGTCCCGCGAGCGCACGCCGCAGCGGCGGGCGTTCACCGTCGGCGCGCACGTCCGGGACAGCCGGCGGGGTCGAACCGGCTTCGACGCCCCCCTGGTCCTGGTGGCCGGACAGGCGGGGTTCGGCTTCCGGTCCGGCCAGGTGTGGGGGCTGCACGTCGCGTTCAGCGGGAACCACCGCTGGTACGCGGAACGCCTCGCCGGTGGTGAGCAGGTGGTCGGCGGCGGTGAGCTGCTGCTGCCGGGCGAGATCCGGCTCGGCGCCGGCGACACCTACACGACCCCCTGGCTGTACGCCTCCTACGGCGTCGGGATGGATGAGATGGCGGGCCGGTTCCACCGGTGGTTGCGGGCCCGTCCGGCCCACCCGCGGTCGCCGCGGCCGGTCGTGATGAACACCTGGGAGGCCGTGTACTTCGACCACGACCTGGACCGGCTGCGCGCGCTCGCGGACGCGGGGGCCGCCGTCGGGGTGGAGCGCTACGTGCTCGACGACGGGTGGTTCCGTGGTCGGCGTTCGGACAACGCGGGCCTCGGCGACTGGACCGTCGACGCCGACGTCTGGCCGGACGGCCTGGGGCCGTTGGTGCAGCACGTGCGCGGACTGGGCATGCAGTTCGGGCTGTGGTTCGAGCCGGAGATGGTCAACCCCGACTCCGACCTGGGCCGGGCGCATCCGGAATGGATGCTGCAGACCGGTGACCGGATGCCGCCGCTCGCGCGCAGCCAGCAGGTGCTGGACCTGACGCATCCGGGCGCGTACGCGCACGTTCGGGACCAGATCCTCGCGTTGGTCGACGAGTACCACCTGGACTACCTGAAGTGGGACCACAACCGGGACCTGACCGACGCCGGCTCGACCCGCACGGGCGGCGCCGCGGCGGTGCACGCCCAGACCCTCGCGGTCTACCGGTTGCTGGACGAGATCCGCTCGTCCGCGCCCTGGCTGGAGATCGAGTCGTGCTCCTCCGGTGGTGCCCGGGTGGACCTGGAGATCCTGCAGCGCACCGACCGGGTGTGGGCCAGCGACTGCATCGATGCCCTGGAGCGCCAGCAGATCCAGCGGTGGACGGCGCAGCTGCTGCCGCCGGAGCTGGTCGGGTCGCACGTCGGCGCCCCGACGTCGCACACCACCGGCCGCACCCACGCGCTGGGCTTCCGGGCGGGCACGGCGCTGTTCGGACACTTCGGGGTCGAGTGGGACCTGACCCGGGCATCGGAGGCCGAGCTGGCCGAGCTGGCCGAGTGGATCGCGTTCTACAAGGCGCACCGCGGGTTGCTGCACACGGGTGATGTGGTCCGCGGTGACCACCCCGACCCGGCGGTGTGGCTGAACGGCGTGGTGGCGGTCGACCGGTCCGAGGCCCTCTACGCGATCACGGCGCTGGACCGCTCGGACACCTGGCCGCCCGGGCGTGTGCGGCTGCCGGGCCTCGATCCCGATCGCACCTACCGGGTGGCGCCGGCCGGGCCGGCTGCCGACCTGCCCGGGCTGTGGTCGTACCCGGCGTGGTGGGCCGCCGGCTGCGTGCTCACCGGGCGGGTGCTGGCGGAGGTGGGTGTCCAGGTGCCGCCGCTGCGGCCGGAGACGCTCGCCCTGCTGCACGTGCAGGCGGTCGGCAGGGCGCCTCTCCCGACTCCGAGGGCACGCGAAGCGTCGTGTCGAGCAGGCTGTGGATGAAGGGCATGAGCGACAGTCGTCGGGCTTCGCCGACTCGAGGCCGCGGATCCCAGTCGAGACGCTTCTGGCTGTCGCTCATCTTGGGCAAGCCTCGCGCTTCACCGGGTGGATCACGGGGGCGAGAGCATCCCGGCGCAGAGCCCGCACCCGGACGTAGCCGATGAGCGAGTGGCTGCCGCGGGCACGCGCTGCTGGCAGGCTCAGCGGGCGTTGGCGGCTTGGTCTACGGCGCGATCTTGGGTGCGCGCGTAGCCCGACCTCCGGCCGGTCGCGAAGAAGCCGTAGGTGCCATCGCGGTCAATCGGTGCCGTCACGCGCCACCTCGTCCGTGCCTTCCGGGTATCGCTCCGTGCGATGAGCGCCACCTGCCAGAGCGGCCCCGTGTGGCCCTCACAGTCAGTTTTCGAAGCGTCGACACCCGCCGGCAACATCACCTCAAGGTCGGCCGATTGTTGCCGAATCTATGGGCGGACTCGTCTCGCGATTGCGGATGACGTCCACGACAGTCCCGGAGAGGCACCGCTCTCCACTTTTCTAAGGCAGCGCACGCGTGCGGCCCAGTGACACGGGAAACCTAGTACGACCTTCCTCACTGAGCCCAGGGCGGCGAACGAGCATCCAGACGGAGGACCCATGTCCTACACCCAAGTGGCGCAGCCCTTCCCCCCCCAGCCTGGCCCCGCTAAGGCCAGCAATGGGCTGGCGACTGCTGGCTTCGTGCTCGGGCTGCTTGGCCTGCTCGGCTCCTTCATCCCGGTGCTCAACATCGGCGCCATCGTGATCGGTGTCGTTGGCGCGGTCCTCGCTGCCGTCGGTCTGGCCAAGGCCAAGAAGTCGGGTGCCGGCAAGGGGCTCGCCATGTCCGGCCTCATTCTCGGCCTGCTCGCGCTGATCATCGGCATCGTTGTCAACGTCGCCTTCGCCAACGCGGTCAACAACGCCGCCGATGACGTGACGGACACCAGTGTCAAGGCCCCGGCGAATGTCAAGGCCCCGGCGAACTCGGCCAGCGCCGCTGCGACGGACGATGCTGCCAACGATGACGCTGCGACGGTCGACGATGCGGTCGGTACGTCGCGCGACAACCCGGCGCCGCTCGGCTCCGCGATCACCGGCGGCGACTGGACCGTGACGATCAACTCGGTCACAACTGCCGACGCGGACTCGCTGGGCCAGGCGCCTGAGGCCGGCTCGGCGCTGCTCGTGGTCAACATGACCGCCACCTACAACGGCAACGACTCGCAGGGAGCAACGTCTTGGGCGAGCGTTGGCTTCGTCACCGCGGAGGGCACCACTATCGACAGCCTTGACGGGTCTACGTTCTTCGTGCCCGACGACCAGTTCGACTCGCTCACGACCCTCTACGAAGGCGCCTCCGTGACGGGCAACAAGATGATCGAGGTGCCGGCGGACGGCTGGCAGAACGGCGTCCTGGTCGTCTCCCCCGACCTCTTTTTGGATGACACCTTCGTCGCGGTGCAGTGAGGCCCCGCAGCCCGTACCAGCACTGACCGGCAGCGGCCCCGCGTTCCCTCTTGGGACGCGGGGCGCATACCGTTCCGTAGCCGCTGGCCGGCACGGTGCGGGATAGCGTGTCCGCTCGTGCCGCCCTCCGCGCTCGTGCCGATGTCCGGGCGTCGCGATGTGGCTGCCCGACAGGTTCTTCGCACGGACCAGCACCGGGCCGGACAACTCCACCACCCAGCGGGACGTCACCAGCCGGTTTCCGGACTGGGATCAGTGGAGTGTCGGGGCTGGCACTACGCTCACGCCATGCCATCCGAAGGTTCCGGAACTGGTCGCCCGGCCGCTTGGCCGCGGTGGGCAGTTGCGTTCGTAGCCATGGCCGGTGCTTTCAGTCTGATCGTTGCGGTCGTCATCTGGGCTGTGTCAGGACCGGGCGGCGCACTGAGTCCGGCCGTCGGGGGAGTCATGCTGCTGTCCCTGGCCCTGCAGGGCGCCCTGCGGAAGCCCGCGCGAGGCGGGGGACATCGTCGTTACTGGCGCGGCCAGTCGCCCGGGTTTCTGCTCGCATCCGCGATCGCGTTGCTAACTGCCCTGGTCTTGATAGTCGTGTCTGCGAAGGATCTTTCGTAGGGGCATCGATTCCTCGGTTGCCGAAACTGCGTCGGGGACCTCTCACGAACGATCGAATCTCAGGTCCGGCTTCCTCGACCCCGCGCACCGGTGGGCCGCGGCGGTCGGGATCGTCGGGTTGGTTGCTGCCAGCTGGGCGGCCGGCTACCTTGCCGGCCGACGCGCAAAGCAGCAGTCGTAGTCACACGTCCGGACTTGCCCCACGGCGCCCGTCGGCAGGTCTTGCTAGCGGTCCGGGCTCGCCGCGACTCGCCCGGATCTGCCGCAGGCCGCGCTGATGCTGGGTACGGCGCGCTCTCGTGGCCTCCGGCCATCGGTCTCAACGATTCGTCAGCTCATCGGCGGCGTATCGCCACACGCGCTCCGGATCTGACGTGTCGAGGCGCGACCCGGGCCGGTCGCTCTCCACCACGAACGGCGCTTCACCGCCTGGCTCGGTATCGATCTGCACCTCGAAGGAGCCGCGGCGGACCCAATAGACGTTGTCGTCGTCAGCTGGAAAGGTACCGACGAGCCGAGACACTGGAGCAATGATCGAAACCTGTGGATGGTCTTCGGTGGGGTGAGTTGGTGGAGCGCACCTTCCCGGGGATGATCTCGAAGTCATCAGGTTGCGATCAGGACCGGCGTTGGCGCGCTGGTTCGGGAAGGTGCGCTCGTGGTCAAGGTAGTCCAGGACGTGGTAGGGCAGGCGGCGACGGGCGGTTCGCCGTTGGATGAGATCGTTCGTGATGGTGCGCGTCGGATGCTGGCGGCGGCGTTGGCCGCGGAGGTCGCGGCCTACATCGATGCCCACGTCGAACAGGTCGACGAGGCCGGGCGTCGGCTGGTGGTGCGCAACGGGTTCCACGCCGAGCGGGAGGTGACCACGGCCGCGGGTGTGGTTGCGGTGCGCCAGCCTCGGGTCAACGACAAGCGGGTCGATGAGGTCACCGGTGAGCGGGAGCGGTTCGCCTCGGCGATCTTGCCGGCCTGGTGCCGCAGGTCGCCGCGGGTGGCTGAGGTGTTGCCGTTGTTGTACCTGCACGGGCTGTCCAGCGGGGACTTCGCGCCCGCGCTGGGCCAGTTCCTGGGCACCGGTCACGGCCTGTCTCCGGCGACCATCACCCGGCTGACGGCCCAGTGGCAAGACGAGGCGAGGGCGTTCGCCGCGCGATCGTTGGCCGAGGCCGACTACGTGTACGTGTGGGTCGACGGGATCCACCTGAAGGTCCGCTTGGCCGGCGACAGGGTGTGCCTGCTGGTGATGATCGGGGTTCGGGTCGACGGGACCAAGGAACTGGTCGCCCTGGCCGACGGGTTCGGTGAGAGCGCCGAGTCGTGGGCCGACCTGCTCAGGGACGCCAAGCGCCGCAGGATGCGCGTCCCGACCCTGGCGGTCGGCGACGGCGCGCTGGGGTTCTGGACCGCCCTGCGGGAGGTGTTCGCCGACACCGGCGAGCAGCGCTGCTGGTGGCACAAGACCGGCAATGTGCTGGCCGCGCTGCCCAAGTGGGCCCACCCGGGCGCGAAGGCCGCACTGGCCGAGATCTGGGGTGCGGAGAACAAGAAGCAGGCGCACAGGGCCGCCAAGGCGTTCGCCGCCGACTACGGGGTCAAGTGGCCCAAGGCCGCAGCCAAGATCATCGACGACCTGGACCAGCTGCTCACCTTCTACGACTTCCCCGCCGAGCACTGGATCCACCTGCGCACCACCAACCCGATCGAGTCGACGTTCGCCACCGTCCGGCTGCGTCAACGCATCACCAAGGGACCCGGCTCCCGGGCCGCCGGGGTCGCCATGGCGTTCAAGCTCATCGAGTCCGCCCAGGCCAGGTGGCGCGCCATCAACGCCCCACACCTGGTCGCCCTCGTCCGCGCAGGCGCGGTCTTCATCAACGGCAAGCTCGTCGAACGACCCGACGAATCAGCACGCGCCGCTCAAGCCGCATGACACCCCGATCCACAGATCTTGACCCCTCGGAGCCGGGCCTCAGGACTCCAGCTCGACGGTCTTGCCTGAGGTCACGTCGATGATCGCTCGGTCGCCCAAGGGTTGCTGGAGTGGTACCTCGACGCCGTCCTTGCAGTCGTTTCCGCCGCGGAACATCTGCTTGGTGGAGACGACTGCGACGCGCACATGGTCGTCGGTCTCGTCCAGCAGGTCGAGGACGGGATCTCCGCCGCAGGTAGGCACGTGCAGTACGAGAGTGCCCTCGGGTGACAGCCACGCGTCCATGACGGCGACCCTGGTCCGCCACGCGAATCCCCGCGTCATCACGACTCCCGCTGCGACCACCAGCGCGACGATCACGACAACGCCCACGAGTAGCAGTCGTTTGCGCTTCATCGTCGCCCCCTTTCGTGGCGCACGGTGTCAAGCCGACTGTAGGCCGCGGGCGGTGAGGTCAGCCGCCCCCCAGGTGCAGGTCGTTGCCCGGTGGGGGCACGGTCGTTGTCAGCTGAGCGCAACGTAGACGCCGAGGGCGTTGTCAATCAGGTCCGCTCGCGAGTACACGTCGCGGTCGAACGGCTGGAACGGGTCCCAGACGTAGCCCTCGTGGAACCCGTAGGCCGCGTTCCCCCAGTAGACCGGACCACCGCTGTCGCCAGGCGCCCTGTCACGTGAACCCATCTCCACGAGACTGCATTTCGAACCGTTGCAGACGCTGGTGTTCCGCACCTGTTGGCACGTCTTGTGGTTCGTGGCCCCGGTTGTGCAGAGGCTCTGCCCGACGGACGGCACGTTGACCATAGACGAGACGTCGCGTAGATCGGTTTCCGTCGTGCTGGTCGAACCGGCGTAGAAGTCGTCCGCAATGGCCTGCGGGCCGGTGTGCCACTGGAAGTCGCCGTACGTCCCTTGGTAGTCGCCTTTGAATGTCAGGGCCGCGCCATCATCAGACAGGCTGTTCGGGCAGTGCCCTGCGGTAGCAATTCCCCGCGATCCGCTGGTGGCGCCGGTCGTCCTCACAGTGAAACCCGACGTACATGATCCTCCGGAGAGGAGTTCGCCGCCGTAGTGGCTGTCTGCTGCACCCAAGGTTGCCGAGTCGGTAACCCGGATCTTGATCGCTACACCGCCGAGGTCCCCATCGGCCACGGCTTCGCGAGCGGCCCGCGACGCGACTGAATCGAGTGCGGCGGCGTCCAGGTTGGCGCCCTTCGTCGAGGGGATCACCGTCGTGGTGATCTGGCGAGTGTCGTAGTCGAAGCTGGTGGTTGCATCACCCACCCCGGGCGAGTTCAGGGCTGCGAAGTGTGCTGCCGCGACAGCGGCGTCGATCTCGCGCTCGGAGAATCCGACGTTGGTCTGGATGTCGACGATTACGTTCCCTGGGACGCTGTCGAAGGTCGTCGCCAGCGTCCGCATCGCTTCGGGTTGGTCGCCCTTGAAGGCGATCCACGCGTGACGCGCATCAACGATGGCCGATCCGGCGAAGTCTGCCGGGGCAGCCTTGCGAAGCTGGTCCACTGCTAGGGCGAAGTTGTCGTTCCAGGCGTAGCGTTCGATCACCTCGTCCAAGGACGCGCCGCTCTGCTCTGCGACCGTCTCAAGGTCGCGCATCTCGGCGTCACTGATGGGATCGCCGACCTTTGGTGCGGCGACGTCGGGAAGATCCCGTGTCGCGACGTCAACCGGTGCATCGGTGACCGCTGACGCAGCTGCTGCTCCTTGAGCCGACGGCCCCGCAATCGCGAGCGTAGCCGCGACCGGTGCGACGAGAAGTGCGGCTTTCCATGCGCGCCTGCTATTCACCGGGTTCCCCCTTTGGTACGCGCCCCCACGCGCAATGCGCACGACACTTCGAGGCGTGGGCGCTTTGCTGTGCGACCACCGTACGCAGAGTCCCAGAGCGCGGTCAAGGTCTCTTCGTCGCGTCGGCTCGGTCTGGCCCAATGGCGTTAACTTAGACTGGTGGGTGGAGGACCCAGAAGATGACCGTGGTTCGGGGGGCTCGGGCTGGACGGTCGACGGGTTTCTTGGTGGCGAAGCGCCCGCCTGGCCGTTTCTGGGAGCGGGTGTAGGACCGGGGCGGGCGTTGAGGCACGAGGTGGCGGCGGTAGGTGATCTCTGCGGCGAGGTCGTCTTGGAGGTCGTCGAGGTCAGCGGGGGGAAAAGG
>Ga0209386_1000362_pt1 | contig 23201 bp, 22 predicted proteins | sample NGEPertwo_FD_184510 | JGI IMG/M metagenome (GOLD analysis project Ga0209386, IMG submission 184510) | Arctic peat soil microbial communities from the Barrow Environmental Observatory site, Barrow, Alaska, USA - NGEE Permafrost154B-two... | ecosystem: Environmental > Terrestrial > Soil > Wetlands...
CAATGATATCAAAAATCCCATTGTTCTTAGCATGCTCAAACAGTAAAAATATACCTGCATTTGATGTTAGATTTTTAGCATTAAAATCAATTTTGTTAATCATAATAAAGACCCCTTTTCGCTACTTTTATCTACTGCTATTTTAACATACTGTGGATAAAAAAAAGTAGATACTTCAACACGTTTAACCGTTTTTTCTTTCACCCAATGGGTGAAAACTGAATTTGATAGAAACACTTTTGTTTTCAGACTGTAAGGGTAGTTTTTAATTCTTTGACGTAGAATCTAGGTATTATTACAACAATGGGCAAAACACCGACACCCCAACAAAAACAACTGGTGGAGATTGAACAGATATTGGCACGAAAAGAATGGGAAGAGATGGTTGTTCATGACGAAAGAATACAGCCTAATCAATCTTAGAAGGATAAGCATCATCCGACACCCTAAACTGCAGATTTCTAGAAACCCCTTTATGCACAAAACTTATTTTGTGAAAAGGAAGATGAAATTAAAATCACTGTATGCTGCCAGAAATGGTGAAGAAATGCTTGAGCCGTATGAGCGGGAAACTCTCACGTACGGTTCTTAGACGAGGGAAAGGGAGCAATCCCTTTTCTTTAGTCGATTTCACTTCAAACGAGTACATTGCATTAATAAAGAGCTACAGAACAACACGAATCAGTATGGATGGAAAAGGACGTGCAACAGATAATATAGCCATCGAACGATTCTTTAGATCCTATAAGTGGGAACGGTTGTATTTGATGTATCCAGAAACCGTTTCAGAAGTTAAAGCACTCACAAAAGAGTACATTGAACACTACAATTACAACAGAGGCCATCAAAGTTACAACTATCAAACGCCGACAGAAATCTACTTTGCTGCCGACGCTAATGCAGCTTGATCAAGAAAGGAGTCATAACTAAAAATTTTGAAATCGTGTCTTGACAAGCGTGAACATTATATCCTAGCTAAATATTTAATTGTTTTAACAAACATATTTTACCATAAAGACAAATTACAAACAATGGTTTTAATTTTGAAATTTTAAACTAAATAAAACATTAATATTTTTATTTATATTTGCCAATGTACATCTTTGAGTTATTCCTCATCTGCTAATTATCAAATAGCATAATTAGTAGAATAAATTTGAAAGGCCAAAAATTACAAGTTGAATTGCTTAAAATATCAAAATTTATAAATGGAGATCGGATATTTTTTACACTCGACCCCCCGGATTAATTAGAATCTAAATATTATATTAAATTTCACTACGCTCAATTGCATACCACCACACTTTGACATAAAAACAGAAAGTTTGGAATAACATTAATATAGTTATTGTTTATTCTTTACATGCCTTAAATCGCTTCCATAATGTGATTCGAAGGATGTTTCTGAATATTTTTCTAGCTTCCACCCTGGTATCTTACATTCCTTGCAGGGTTCATTGCCCCATTTATTCCTAATCCACCTAGCCGCTCTTGAGCTACTAGAATTATTAACTTGAAATGTTTTTCCACAATGAGTAGTAATTTCAGAATAATCTCCTTTTTTATCTATTTTTCTAATTCCATGAAGAAGTCCTGTTCTTGAAGGCCAAAGTTTAATTTTATCCAACAGCAAAAAAAGTTCCACATGTTTTCTATAATATCTTTTTTTTTCATTGCTCATTTCAATCTCCATTTTTATAATTTAAAATATCTTAATAACAACCATTTTCAAAAAATTTTGGGTGGAAAAACAGTTATTGACTTAAATTTGAAGTTTTTTTATCGCTTCAAGCACAATCGCTAGTTCCTCCTGCGTGAATTCCGTCTTATTTTCACGTTGGATCCCAAGGTCAGTCACTAAGATATGTTTATCTGGATGTATTCCGGCTATGGAGAATGCTTCAAATCCACATTTTTTCTGGCATCCATTCACAAGGATCCATTTCGCAGCTGTTTTATTGGCTTCCCTTAGTCGAGCTGTATCCTTCTCACGGGCTTTTTCTCCTGCAATTCTAACAAAGGTACCGTACCCTTCTTTAGCCAAAATAGAGGCCGCCTTATAAGCCATCATGGACACATTCGAGGCCCCTGGACATGTGGTAATGCAAACTATTTCTTTTGATCTATTTTCCATTTAACTATTCCCTTCTATGTTTTGTAATCCAATTAACATTGTAATACAATAGCACAAATTTGCCTATGCAACAAGAACTGTAAAAGTTGAGATTCCATCATGTAATGTATGTAGCATCAAATGATTATACCATTGACCTGCAAAAATTAAATTGTAACACCTGCATAATCGCGTTAAATTAGAACGGGAAAAAGACTTGATAATTTTACATATATTTCAAAGTCTAAAACGAAATTTACACGATTGCTACAAATCATCTTTCCTGAGTTTTCTAAACATTTTGATCAACATTACCTATGGCTGTTGAGTTTTTCACTTCATGTCCACACCGTCCATATTGCTCGTATTCATATCAACACTCTTGTAAAGATTATCAAAATCAAGGGCTATCGTTATGCTACAGAAACTCTTTTTAACCCTTTAGCTAAAGAGACTTTTGTTTATACTTCCTTTCCCAATGAAATTCTTATTAATTCTATCATTGAAAATATTAAGCACTTCAATAAATAGATAGATAGAACATTCCAACTCTGCTATTTGTTATGTTGCAAAAAATATGATTAATACAATGTTCGCATTGCTTAAAACCAAAGAGAATTTTTGTTTCACAAGTTAATTTAAAATGATTACAAATTGTACTGTGCACCTTTATTTGCTATGCAGCTTTTTTAATTAATCTTTTTAGTAATCCTTAATTATTTTGCTTGACTCTTATATAGCTGCCTCCTAAAACGATAATTTCTTCATCACTATTTACAATGCCATTGCTAGCATTACAGCTACCCCAATTTGAAGATAATCATTAATTACTCTTCCTTTTATTTTCTCTTGCGCCTCTTTGTCTAAAGATAAAGGCACTCCCGGTGAAACATACCAAGCGTTCTCATTAAGTATCTCTTTTCCAATCCATTCGCCAGTATTAGTTGCGTCAATTATGTATTCGAAAGATTTTATTTCTTCCTTTGCGGTTATAATTTGTTCTCCTTTATCCTGCAATTCTTTTTGTTTAAGGTGGTCATAATCAAAAACAGTAACCCTTGCGCCTTTGCTTTTGAGATTCTTAAGTATTTCTTGCCCAACTATACCATACCCTAATATCAGGACTTTCTTATCATTTAGTAGCCCCACTGCCCCTTCAAGCACGCTAACATAACCCAAAGCGGTCGCTTCATTGTTGTCTGCAATTTTTCCGTTGTTTAAATTTAGGGCAATAAATCTCTCATCATCCGCCATATAAATTATATCCGCTCCTTTATCATGAGCCTCAAAAATACCTGCCACATCAGTTTTATCAGTGATAATGGTTTCAAATCCCATTATTTTTACTATTGCAGCAACAGATTCGGCAAAGCTACCGATGATACCCTGACCCTGCGTTATAGGGATAACGGCAACTTTAATAGGTTGACAAGGCCATTCATAGCCCGTTAAAATGGTTTTAAAGTTTCTTCCTGTCTTTTCAATTAAGTAATCCTGACACTCAACAATACTATCTTCGATGTTCCTGATCCAATCTTCTTTTAACCTTGTCATGTATTCCCCTTTCAAACCAGTTGAATTTTTATAAATTCAACTGGATTCCTATAAATTTAGTGGAGATCCATCAAGATATGCTATGCTGCCGCCAACTCTCTTTATTGTTTTATACCTATTTTTAGCCATAGCAATTCTCTCAATGCCAAATCCTATTCCTACCCATGTATCAAATATCCCCCACTTTTCATCAAGCAAGTGAGGCCCATAGGCACCAGAAGCCATTTCAATCCCATCACAAACTATATCCAACGTTTTACCGTAAACCTCAGAACCTTCTTCAACAAGCTGATAGTTTTCTATCCCGACAACTGCCATTGCTTTTCGCGCCATTTCCACAAGTCTATCCATTTGTTCACCTTTTTCAACCCCAGCAACTTCAACGAAATTAAGCATTTTAAACTCGTTCATATGCTGAGCTCCTTGGGACTCTTTTCTAAAACAAGAACCCGATTCAAATATTCTGACCGGCTCCTTGGTTATTTTTCTCAAATCACCCATAACTTTATATAGATTAGGCGCTAACATTGGCCGAAGGCACTTTTTTCCATCTAGCCAAAAAACCTGATTAGTCAAAGGATGTTCCTTCGTTATCGTCATCTTCTCCAGCATGGAGGCTGTAATGATTATTGGCGTGACAACTCTTGTAAACCCTTCCTCCATCAGCCATTTTTCCAAATCCGACTCTATCCTTAAAGAAAGGGTTTTATGTTCAACTTTCAAAAGTTTACTTATTTTTTCTTTATTTTCCTTAACAAGTCTGGTCTCTTCTTTCTTAAACCAATTGTTTCTTTCCTTAACAGTATCAAATTCCATATTTAGAAAATCATCGATCTCATTCAATTCCACAAGTCTTTGATTTTGAGTTGATGTAAATTGCTCTTTCATTATTTTTCTCCCCGTTCCAGTCTTTGATAATTTCTTCTTCTCTTTTGGGATAATTCCTTTTCAGTTTCTGCCCAGTTAATAAATGTGCCTCTCCACGGCGTTTTATCATCCCTATCATCTGAAATCAGCTCCTGTGCACCAAAGACATTCTCCTCAAGTTGAAGCGGTTTCGATTCTCCCATGATATGCTCTCCGTGGGAACTGATAATCCCATTCTGGATCAGATGATGTTCAAAGGATGCTGCGAAGCCCTTATCATCTTTTGTCGTTTTAAAGTCTCCTGTATCATAAATATCCATCAATTCTGAAATCAGGTTTATCCCGCTTGAATGGTAAACCACAGTAGGCGTTTGGCTTGGAATTCTGGCATCAATCTCAAGAAGCTTAAAATCCTTCCCATCATCTATTACTTCAAGATCCATTATTCCATAAAGTTGGAGTTTTTCCGCAATCGTAATGGCCATTTCAGAAAATTTTATTTCCTGCTCCTTTGTTATTGTGCAAGGGGCAGTAACCATCTTGCAGTCATACACTTCATCCATATGGATTTCGGTGATTTTATACGTTCTGTAATTCCCTGGTTTTCCAATAACCTCTATTGAATAGGAAGGGCCATTTAGGCACTCCTGAATAATTAAATTTTCCGTATGATCCGCCTTTGCAAGAAAGGATTCCAGTTCCTTTTCATTATCAATAAAATAAACCCCTTGGCTCCCGCTTGCATTGCTGGGTTTCACAATATATGGGGCTTTCCCTTCCGGGTAATAAAGGGGAACTGGCAGTCCGCATTCTCTGAACAGTTTATCGGACAGCAGTTTTGAAGAAGTGATGTTGTATGATTTTAAATCGAAAGCAAAAGTAAATCCATGTTTCTTTGACAACCGTTCCAGGCACTCTAATACTTCCTGATTTTCCAAAGCTGGAAGGACTATGTCTCCTTGTTCTATTTTATCAATAAATAATTGAGGGGTTTTAATTATGTCAAGGCAAACAAAGACATCACAAATTCTGCTTGCAATGGCATTTGGATTTTTATCAACAAGTACAGTTTTAATACCCGCCTTTTTTGCCAGATATAAAGCTTCTGTCCCCTGAAGCTTCCCTCCAACAACAATTAATCTGTTCATCTTCTTTCATCAAGGAACTTTTTATAATCAGCTGCTTTAGCTGCTTCAAGACCCATTTCCTTTAATATTTTTGATGCTTCTTCCACTGTTCTTCCCCCTGAATCAACATCCATACTATTATGAGCCACACCGGCGAATCCGGATTTTGGTGGAATAATGGAAGTAACCACATTGGCGCCAGCATTAATTCTGTCTTCAAGTCCAGAAATTCCATCAACATCAAGAGATGCAGGGATTAATGCTTGATGATACATCAGCCTTAATACGGCTATAATATTAAGTTCCAAATTTCGATCTGGTGTTTTAATATTTTCCATAGGGCTCCCCTTTTGAGGAATAAAGCTCATGACTCTGTATTGAGTGACACCAATTCTTCCCATCTCAAGAATAGAATCGGCAATGTCAGCATGGCTTTCACCTATACCTGCTAACAGACCTTCTTCTATAAACATTCCTTTTTCTTTGGCGTAAAGCTTTGCGCTCATTCTTTCATCATAGGACTGATCCCATCTTAACTGATGAAATAAGTCTTTATTATGTGTTTCCTGATAAAGGGCATACCAGTCTGTGCCAGCTTCAGCAAATTTATCTGTTTGTTCTTTACTTAATACCCCTGGGGAAATCATTACAGGCAGACCCGTCTGTAGTTTTATTTCTCTTACTATTTCTATGACTATCTTAAAATCATCTTCTCTATACTTCGGATCTTCACCCATGGTTAAGTCTATCAAATGCACCCCTGAATTTGCTAAATCTACTGCTGTTGCAATAATTTCTTCTGGTGTTTTACGATATCTTTTGATATCATTCGACTTTCTATAATAGCAGAAATTGCAGTCATTTCTGCAAAATGTGGAAAAATATACAAAACCATACAAAAAGATCTTTTCTCCAAAATTGTTGGTCCTCACCTTTCTTGCTGCTTCAAACAAAAGTTTCTGATTTTCATTATCTGCCTTTAATAATTCAACAATGCTCTCTTTGTCAACGCTTGAATTGTTTATTAATTTTCCCAAAATATCTTTAATACTGTTCATAGCTTAGCCTCCTTATTTAAATGGCGAGGAGCCCGAGAGTCTCACTCGGCTACATAGATTTAGAGTCCATGTGATCAATACGATCAGCCCCCCATATTGTTTATACCTTGTGTAACTGACCTAGCTTTTAAGTACTCTCCATGGAAATTACTGCATGTAGCAAGTTCTAAATGTTCAATATTGGTTGTAATTTATACAAATATCTGTGCATCCATTAATTATGTTTCCCACGCTTTATCTCCTAACGTTACACATATTACAACTAATAGCACTACCAAGACATGTTTCGCATTCAATTTTTGGCAATTCCGTTCCAGTTTTAACTATTAAGTAGATTCCTGTGCATGATTTAAGAGGCACCATCATCCCACTTTCTCTGCACCCTACCCCTATTTTCGTGCCATCTATAATATTAAATATCTTTTTTGTATCTCCCGTCTCCATTCCATAAAATCCAGGTCCAAATGAATTAGAAATTAATACTCGATTTTCATACCCATTCATGCTATTTTTATCAAGAAAATCTTCTAAAATGTACTCTTCTAAAATCCTTCTCCCCGCATCAACATAAGAAGTTCCCCATATATCTGCATAAAGTTGATCTATAATTTCCCTATTATCTAGATAATAATCACCTGCAGTAATTACATATAAATAGACGCCTTTAACTTCCTTTGGCTTAATTAAAGAAAATGGGTTACATTCAAACGTTTCTCCCTGTATGGTGAGTACATTTTCTATAATCTGAAACTCATCAAAATACGTTAAAACCGCTTTAATGTCTACTCTTTCTTCAATCTCTGTTTTTATCATATTTGCATTTTCCCGCATTTTAACAAATTTGTCACCTTCACGGGCAAGTCCGCTACTACGCATGAAGAATTCTTGTACCTTGTCTTCAGCCCTATTTTTGTCAATTTCAAAAACAATATTTATCATATTTTTTCCTTCTATTTCATAGATGCACAATTCCTTTAAGATTATTATCAATTGCTTTTGACAATATGCTTATTATTCTTATTCCCACTGAAGAAATTACCACAATTTGATTATCTTTTATTTCTTCTGCCCAGTTATTTAATGTTACATGATTACCAACTGTTGAGATTTCTATTCCGCCCTGATCCGTATTTACAAATCCCTTTATTCGAAAGGTTCCTTCTAATATCTCCTGGATAAAACTTTCCAGTTTTTCTAATGGTATGGATTCTTCAGCTGTAAGTACGAATGTTTTCGGTTTGGATTCTAAAGTGTTTGAAGTCTCTCTAGGGTCTTTCAAAACAATTTCAAGGTTTTCTACAATCTCAACGATATCTACTCTGCAAAATGACGTGGTAAAAACTAGCGCTTCCGAATTCACCTGGCTAATTCTCTCTATTACTTCTATTAGTTTATCTTCATCAATTAAATCTACTTTGTTTATTATAACGGCACTGCTGAATTCCAACTGGTTTTGAATCGCCGGAAGCAGATCATATAAATCTAAAAAGTATTCGGCATCTGTGATGCATATAGAACCTTTATAATTATATCTGCCCTGGGTTTTTACAGAAATGCCTTCCAATATTTGTACCATGTTGGATGGATCTGCAAGGCCAGACGCTTCAATAAATAAATATTCAATATCCATTACTGACATCTCTATTAAACTGTCTACGAACTTATCTTTTATACAGGCACAAAAGATAGACCCATTTGACAATTCTGCCATTTCAATTCCGTTTCGTTTAATTAAAACCGCGTCAATGTTCACGCTGCCAAATTCATTTACAATGACTCCTAATTTTTTATCCCCATATTGGTCTAAAATACTTTTCATAAGAGTTGTCTTGCCTGCTCCCAAAAAACCTGTTAGCAAAACTAAATTTATCATACTTGATACCCCACGTCTTTTAATATTTTAACACAATCTTCAACGTTCAACCCTCTCGAGCTTTGTGTCTCGATTTCTTTATCCCTTGGGTTTGACCCAATTTCAGCATATAACTGGTTTACACCGGCGAGTAATGTCATATAATTCGTTTCATGAGCATTCATAGACTTTTTTGGGTTGACAGCTATCCTTGTAACTGCAACTATTTTTGTAAACTCCAGCGCATCAATAGTTCCATCTAAACACTTTGGCGTGCCTTCAATCGGTACCCTCCTCATGACAGCCATAACATTAACCTCGTATGAAATAGCTCTCTCAATTTCATCAGCAATTTGTTCATAGGTATGCTCAGGTCCAATTGGTTCAATACAATAATATAAGTCTAATCCCACTTCTTTTGCAGCGTCTATAGTTGCAATCTTGTCTTCAATTGAGATTTGGGTGTCTATTCCTTCATTTAGCCTGCATATATGATAAACACTGTTAACCCCTGCCTTCTTGAGAATTTTAGCGTAATCTAAATCAAAATCTCCCACATTGGCAACTAAATTCATATTTTCTTTTAAGTAAGGTTTAACTTTGCATATAATCTCAACATATTCATCTCGAGGATAATCGACTGTTGTCATTAAAAACAAACCATTAATGCTTTGGTCAATAAACGCCTTTGCCTCATAAACTATTTCATTTATATTTTTTTTTGCCTTTTCCATAGGCAGAAAAATGATTTTCACCAAATGAACAAAACTTACAATTGGCTGAGCATGGTTCAGTATTTAAACCCAATTGCTCAAAGACGTAGCCTTTGTTTGAATAAGCACCCTTGCTCATATTAAAAGCTTTATGTAGCAATTCATAGTACTCTTTACTACCGTTTTCGATATTCAGCATTTCAATAATTCTGTCTCTGTCAATCATTTTCTATTTTACTTCGCTTTCTCTAATTGCAAGGTGGGGATTTCTCCCACCTTGCGCTAAAAACAGTTTACTTTTTTTTGGCATATTCCTTTACAGTATTAACAAACTCTTCTTTGCTTGGAATAATTGAAACCCACTTAATTTCTCCATTTACACACATTGATGGAAGATTTGGAATCCCCATTTTTTTAGTTCTTGCAATATCTTCTTTAATACAATATTTGTATACTCTGTATTCAGCAATATCTTTAACCTCATCAAATGCATCAACGACACTGTTTAGCATATATGTACACGCCGCACACTGGTCGGGATCAAGAAGAAACAATTCTACTATCACTTTTTCTGAATTTGCATAATCAGGTATTTCCACTTCAATGTCGTCGACTACTGCTTCATAATTTTTAACCATTTCTCGGGAAATATCCGGGTTTTTAGCCGCTTGTGCACATGCAACAGTATTTTCTATTGGTGTCGCGTAAGGCATATCGCAACCTGGGCTTAATATGAAATTCTTGTGGTCTATACTATCAAGAAGTTCTAAAACTCCCTTAATATTATCTTGCTGCGTTCCATATAACATGGTTGTTGTAAGCGGGATATTGCCACCTATTGTTATATTATATCTATCTGTCGTTTCTTTTGCTTTTGCAAGATTTACATTTTCATCAACTGCAATTCCATCAGGCCCCATCTTACACATCACTTCTATCTGATTTGTTGCATTTCCGCAAACAAAAAAACTTGAATATGCCCCTTGACTCCTAATAAGATCAAACACCCCTGTAAATGATTCCGAAAGCATCTTCTCTATATGTTTAGGGGAAATCTGGCTCACCAGTGGATCTACAACAGCAATTACATCCATTCCTGCTTTTATATACATATCTGCCATCTTACATGCAACTTCTCCGCAGAATTCTACTAGTTCTTTCACATAATCTGGGTCCTTCACCATATCCATGAATATATTGCTTCCTCTTAAATGCGATGCCAACGTAAATGGCCCACATATCAAACCATATAAAGCGATATCTTCCCCTACGGCTTCTTTTGTTCTCCTCATAGCATCTAAAATCATAGGAAGTCTTCCCGATTCTTCTGTAGGAATTTGACAACTACATGGTATGGTTTTTTCGCCTTCAAACGGGTGTGTCTTAACTGACGGAGGATTATCTCTAGCCCATAGCAGGTCACATCCTAAAATTTCAGCCTCTACCTGAAGATCAAAGATTATCGGCATTCCATCAGGACTATATAATTTGGCCACTTCTTTCAGTGACTCAACTATTTTATCTGCATCCTTTAACATTTCTTCTGCCGTAAAACCTTTTAGTGCTCCTGCGTGAACGCCTGCAAATGGAACCCATGGAACTTCTGAAACCTCTTCATGTCTTAATGCTTTGAAAATCAATTCTTTTCCCATTTTAGCCTCCTGAATTTATTTCTTGAATAGAATTATTCAAGCAATACAAATATTCATTGATTATTTCTCTAACTCGGGGAAATATGCAATTTCCTCTATTGAGAAAACAATACGGTAATAGCTCTTTATTTAAAAACAAGCCAGAGATCCACTCCGGCTTATTTTTTAAAGAAGTGTGTTTATTGGTTGACCAGTTTTTCTTTCATGAATGCATTAACTAATCTAACACTTTCTGCAGCGTTTTCACCAAACCCATCAGCACCAATCTTACTTTGCCATCTTAGCGTTACGGGAGCTCCTCCTATAATAGTTTTAATCTTCCCTTTCATGCCTTTTTCTGCTAGCATATCTTCAATTTCCTTTTGATGCGTCATTGTAGTTGTAAGAAGCGCACTGCTTCCTATTACATCAGCACCTTGTTCAATGGCTGTATCAACTATCTTTTGGCTTGGAACGTCTCTTCCAAGATCAATAACTTCGAATCCGTTTGCGACCATTATAGATGCAACGATTCCTTTGCCAATATCGTGAAGATCTGCTTCAACTGTTGCAAGTACTACTTTTGGAACTAAATCTCTCTTTACTCCAGATGCTTCTATTGCCTTATTAAGAATTTCTACAGCTGCCTTAATCGCATCTGCTGCCATCATTACTTCAGGAAGGAACAATTCACCCGATTCAAAGAGATCACCAACTTCCATGATGCCCAGAACAAAACCTTTTTCAATAAATTCTCCAGGATTCACACCAATATCTAAACCCTTCTGAGCCAATTCAAGAGCAAGATCTTTATCTCCATCAATAATTGACTGTTTTGCTTCTTCCAATAATTTTTCATCGATCATGATAACCTCCTCCTTTATTTAAATAACATTCCTGTCTTTTTTTTGAATTTTTCAACACAATTTATTTCTAAATCAAGTAGTTTTGAAATATTAGCTTTTGCTTCTATACCTCTGCTAGCTGCACCATAACCCATAAATACATTTGCGATATCCAGATCCTCTCTGACTTCACGCATTGCTACTTCATCAGTTAAATCAAGCAAGCTTACTTTTAGTTTATCCGCAACAAATTTTTTGGCGTCATTTAATCTCATGCTCTTCGCTAATTGCATCCTAGCAACTAGATCCCCAGCAGTTCTTATGCCACCCATACCTGATGCCTGACTATGAACAATTGCCATCCCAGATGGATCTCCATAGCCTACCTACAAACCGTCTAACTTTCCAACTTCCGCCATTGCTGTAGAAGCTCTGGACACGCAATCAATAGGAGGCGTAATTTGCATTGGCACACCGCCTACACCCATTCCAACATTAGCATGTACTGGTATAGATGAAACCTCTACAGCATACTTACACATGGTGAGCGATCTGGCAAGATTCCATGGAAAACTTTTTCTTGTATTTGTATTTACAACTGCACCTACTACAGTGCCTCCTGCGGCTGCGACCATTCTGCATTGATCATGTGGATACATTCCCGCAAGTCTTTCACCCTTATATTGAAGCGAACCATGGAATCCAAGTATAAATTCTCCTGACATTCCAACTTCAATATTCATTTTAGGATACATAGCTCTAAGTTTCTCAACAGCACGCAAAACCGCATAGAATTCTGCATCACCACCAGCTGCCGTTGTATCAAAATCAACACCATCTGCACCAGCTTCATACATTCTTTTACCTAAAAGTATAAGGTCAGTTTCCAGTAGGGCAGCTGCTTCAAGCTGCGCTGCCTGAGCTTCCGTAATGAGCCCTTTAGGCATTAACTCGGTGAAATTTTCACATGGCCCATCAGGCTTAGTGTACATTGGCATATTGGGCATTACACCATAAAGCAGTGCAGGTGTTGTAATTAAAAGGGCTTCTGCTACCGCAGCTTCCTCCTCTGGCAATATCATCTTTACCGGCTTAGCGCTATAATGCACATATGCCATTTCCAATGTATCTGCCATCAAAGCTCGCTCATAAATTTGCAATATCTGTGGCATTGCAATAGGTATTCCTAATCGGGTAAACTTTAAAGGCTGTGAATCATATGTTAATACGAGTTCATTTCCCCTTTCGACACTGACAAATTTCCTTGGATCACAAATAATTTTCATTAACTTTTCAATGTCATCCTCTGTTAGAGGCGGACATTTGGCCTTTTTTGCTCCTTCGGCAACACCAGCTTCAATTTCTTTTCTAATTTCCGTTTCCGACATCTCTACAAAAGACCCATCTCCCATTCTTGTTAAAACCAAAACAATCCCTCCTTTTTCATTGTATTAAATTATTAGTTCAGGTTACAATTAAGTATATCTAATTGTCTTAGCAATAGCATCTTGCAATATGTAAACATCTTTACCAAGTATTTTTTGCATTATGCAACCTATATTATTATTACTTATAACCAGTCTTTTCTAACATATAAAAATGGGCATGTACGGCAAACTCTATCGCAAACTTTTTTTCGTCCACGGCATAATCTTTCCCTAATATATCCTCAATCTTCTGCAATCTAAAATAAAGGGTTTGCCTTACAATGAATAACCTTTCAGCAGTTTTCTGCTTTGAACAATTGGATTCAAAATATACTTTTAAAGTATGTAGCAATTCCAAGTTAACGGGATCCAGTAAATCGCCCAGATGATCTGAAATAAATTCTTCTAAAACAAATTCTCCTTTTAGTTTTTCCATAATACGGTTTATATAAAGTTTGTCATAAATTATAGTCCTACCATACTGTCTATCCATAATTTTTAGAGTTTCAATTGCTGTTTCATAGCTCTTTCTAACTTCCGTACATTTATTAACTTTTTTACCAATCGAAAAAACTGAATTTTGATAATTCATAAATTTATTCTTGCATATTCTCAACTGATCAATAGCTCTATCAATCCTCTCATAAACGTTATCCGTTTCTCCTGGATTCATAATTAAATAACTGATTGTATTGTCATCCATAAACCCCAATATTGAAAACCCTTCATCTTCGAATGCTCTTCTAACACAAATTGTTGTATGTAAAAGGAAGTCATCAAGTGATTTTCTATTACTTGCTACTCCTTCATTTATATCCTTCTGTCCATCCAATAGGTTTACACAATATTGGGCTGTACAGCATACTAAAAATTCTTTAAAATTTTCATGTAATCCGAACCCACTTAGACTTTCCTTAATTGAAGCCTCAGATAGTCTACCTTCTAACCATTCCTTTAACCATCCATTATTTTTGTTAAGTTGTTCTTCCTTTTTTAATAATTCCGCATAGATGTCATCCCTTATTTTACTTGATAGTCTGCCCAAAATTAATACATCAAATTGAGATATGTCTCGTTTTGAACTATTAAAGACCAGATATCCCCAACTTTTCTCAAGTATTTTTAAGTGTTTGATTGCGATATTGCCCCTGCAGAAAATTTCATCATCCTTTAATATTTCATCCAATGTTTCTAATTTGGAATTAATAAAGTTTCTCAAAATCGGAGAAGCGCCATACTGCTTACCTTTGGTTGGTAGATAGGCTACTTCTAAATCCAAGTATTCTGCAGTATAACGGATTCCTGCTGCTATGGTTCCCTTGACATAAGTTACTTTATTGTCATAATGATCAGCATCATGATACAGCTCCGCATTATTATTGATAAGCATAGTATTTAAATCCTTTGATATATCAACAAACCTTGAAATCTGTGTAATTTCAATCAATGGAAAATCATATTGATTAGCCAAATCAATCAGTGCCTGATCAATTTCATGATAGTATAGTTGCGTTTCTATGCAAAGGGCTGCTACATTTTGATTAATTAATTCTTTTAAAAAATTGACGGCTATTTGCTTCGTTGTAAATCCAATCCCAGTCGTTAAAATCATTTCACTTCCGTTAACACATTCCTTTACGATATCTCTGATTTCTAGAATATGAACCCAACTGACATTTTTAGATAAACCTCTTTCCCCAGCTACAACTTTTGTAATATTTCGCAAATATTTTGTATTCAGTAAATTTTGTACGCTTATCACAAAATCCATGCATTTGCCCTCCATCAACACTAAAAGAACTTAGCGGAGGCATTAGGCTATTAACATCAAACACCTCCGCTTTTATGGTTTTATATCATGTACATACGTAAATTGTCATTTATACTTCTACTTCCGATTCTATAATGATTTCTTCACATTCCAATTCAACTTCGTCATAGCATATTCCAAAATCAACCATATCATCCTCTACAAAGCGTAGCATGCCTGGTGTTTTTCGATCCTCTTTGATCCATTTGAACAATCCTATAATTAGGAATAGTAACACAATGGCAAGAGGTGTGGATACCAAAATCGCAAGAGATTTTAATGCATTGAAAGATGCACCAGAAAACATGAGAGCCAATGGGATCAAGGTGAGCATCACACACCAGAACAACCTTGTAACGGCACTTGGATTGTTATCCTTATCAAGTCCCTTTGTTGTTGTTGAGGCAAGTGCTAGTGAAGCAGTATCAAGCGTTGTGCAAATAAATCCAACTACGACGATCGTATAAACTACTGCTAAAACTCCTCCTAGCGGAAGAGTATCCAGTATTTTGAAAATGGCCCCGTAAGCATCTCCGTTCTGAACAACATCTATAAGGGAAAATTGTCCGGTTATTTCACGATGCATAGCGAGCCCACCGTTTACCGCAAAGAAAACCCAGGTTCCCACGCTGATACCAAACATGCACGAAAGTACTAGGCTTTTTATGCTTCTCCCTCTGGAAATTTTTGCTACAAATACTCCCATTAAACCTGCATAGGTCATTGGAAATGCAATAAAGAAAATAGTCCAGGATTCTGCAAATCCACCATTTAAAATAGGGTCTGTGAAAGTAGCCATTCTTGGCATATATTCAACCATATACCCTAACGAACTAACGAAAAGCTTTTGAATAAATGAAGTGGGCCCAAATATAAAGATAAATCCCACTAATACCATTAATAATTTTACTGTATTATCGCTTAAAAATTTCATCCCTTTCGCAGTACCAACAAAAGAACTTAATGAGAAAATCACACCCAAGACTAAAACAATACCTACCTGCATAGGGAAGTTAACTTCTAATCCTGTCACTCTATGTACCCCCCCTGCTATTACTGGAATCCCAAGGCCTAAGGAAACGCTAAGGCCTCCAAGAGTACAAAATACGACGAGTAAATCAATTAATCTGCCTACTGGTTTTTTAAATTTAAAATTACCCATCATCTCTTCAGCTATTAAACTCATAGACATAGTATTCATTTTTCTCACATATAAAGCGTATGCAGTTACTACGCCTATAATTACATATACGCACTGTGCTAGAAGGCCCCAATGGAAAAACGCATAGCCCATGGAAATTTCCATAGCCTCTCGAGTAAATGGCACGATCCCTAATCCAGGGGTAACACAGTAATATGACCACTCAGTAAAAGACCAAAACATTGATGCAGATGCTAATGCAGCACATGCCATCATAGCTATATAACTAAACATTGAAAATTGGGGTTTTCCCGCTCCAAGCTTGATTTTGCCATACCTGCTGAATGCAAGGCCAAAGCATATAACTATAAAGACTACATCTAGCAATAATAAGAAAGGTCCTGCTCCACTCATAGTTGCACTGAATAATGTGTTAATCACTCCAACAGTTTCATCAGGTTTTAATGCTAAAAAAAATACTACAAATAATAAAAGTCCTACGGTTACGATGGTTAAAGGCCACTGAATGCTTAACTTACCTTTGTTTTTTATAATTTGTTCCATTCCCAAATTCTCACTTTGCTTAATTTGTTCCATTTCCAAATTCTCCCTTCAACAAATAAAATATAAATTTATCAGATTTTAAAAATATCAATTCCCCTCCTATTCTATTTACTTATAAGAAAAGTATACAGAATAGTATGATAATTTGCATTGGGCATAATGAATTGTCTTTCTAGTACATTTATTTACATTATGTATGTTTTTTTGTTCAATGCTATTTAAAATTTCATAGCATTAATATATTCATCTTGAAAATCATCCTGTGCCGCCAGCTCAATATGTTCTATTCTTCTAGCCTGCTTATTTGCCTCTTCTCTTTCGTTAAGAGATAACAATGACATGCTTGCGCCTACTGCCGCAGCATTTCCTGCAGAAATAATATTTTTTTTATTTATTTTAGGGAAAAGGCCTATTTCTAGCGCACTTTCTTTATTAATATAGTTTCCAAATGCACCTGCAACGATAATCCCTTTCAGTTCGTCTTTAGTTTCTTCCATCTTTTTTAGCATAATGGTAATACCTGCATAAATAGCCGCCTTAGCCATTTGCACTTCTCTAATATCCTTTTGAGTTATCACAATATCATCTGTATTTTTTTTATAAACCAGTACAAATTCTTTTCCTTTTTCACCTTTTCGAAGACGCTTTGAGATCTCTTCAGAGATACCACAGTTTAATGCTGACACTTCATCTAACATTCTTCCAGATCGTTCGACTACTCCTGACTTTAGCATTTCTGCTACAGCATCAATCAGGCCTGACCCACAAATCCCTACAGGTTCTTTGTTCTCTATTGTTTCAACTATAACAGTATCTCCTGTTATCCTAACAATTTCTATTGCTCCAGTTGCGGCTCTCATTCCTTGATAGATGGTTGCTCCCTCAAAGGCTGGCCCCGCAGCTGTGGAGCAAGTCATTAGTTTCCCATTTTTAGCTAGAACTATTTCCCCATTGGTTCCTATGTCTACGAATAGCTTAAGCCCCTCTTGATCTGCCAGCTTTGTGGCAATTATTCCCGCTATAATATCCGAACCCACATGGCCTGCGATATTCGGCAAAATATGAATGTTTGCCAACGGATTAATAATGAAGCCCATTTCCAACGCGTTATTAGTAATCGCGGTGCAAAAAACTGGTTGAAATGGTGCCATTGCTAATTGCTCTGGGTTCACACCCATAAGCAAATGACTCATAGTGGTATTTCCTACAACAGTCATTTCATAAATTTTATCAGTTTCTATTCGGTAAGAAAGCTCAAAACCTTCAATTATTTCATTAAAACAATTTATAATTTTATTTTGCATTGTTTCAAGATTTGTTTGACTTTCACTTGCGTAATTAATACGAGAAATAACATCAGCTCCAAATACACTTTGGGGGTTTGTAACTGCTGAAACACCTATAGCTTCGCCTGTAACCATGTTCCAAAGCATTCCAACCACAGTGGTTGTCCCCGTGTCAAAAGCAATTCCATAACAACTGTTAGAGGTATCTCCTCCTTCTATCGCTATTATTTCATCATTTCTCAATGCCACTGTAATCTTGTTTTGATTAACTTTTAGCGTTTGAGCGATGTTTGCAAATAGTTTTGAATTTACTTTGAATTTTTTATTTCCCAGCGCAGAAATAAGTCTTTCTTCATCAGCATGTTGGTTATTCAAAGTTGCGGGTTCAATTTCAAGAAACCTTTTTTTTATATGCCCTGTGGGCAGAAAATTTTCAGGCATGAAGTTTAACTTGGTTTTTCTTGTAGTTGCAGCATTCGATTGTGGTATTATCACCGTAATATCGTTATTTATCTTAAAACGACATGCTAATCGATAATTGTTTTCAATTTCGGTAGTCGTCAACTTTAATTTCTCAGCGTTGTCTACGTGTGCGATTTCACCATCCTTAATTTGTACTTTGCACTTACCACAAGTCCCCTTGCCTGAGCAGCTTCCATCAATCATAATGTTTGATCTTGCCGCTACACTTAAAAGTTTCTCACCTTTTTTAGCAGTCTGCTTTATATTATCGGGTAAAAAAGTTACTATCATATTAGTTCTCCAATCTTTCCAAATAATACTTAGTTTAATAAATGTTGTTATATTCAATATTATTTTACTCTAAGCATTTCTTGTAGTATATATGCAAAGAAACAAAATGGTTTGTTCCAAAGTACAAATTGATAAGTCTTCAAATAATTACAAAACAAATAACCCCTTTATCACATTTCTGCTGATTATGAGAGAGGCGGGGTATTTGGTCCTGTAATTTCTGCGGGGTCATTAGAAAATAAAATAGCTTCTGTAATTTCTGTGGGAGTTGGTAGAAAATAAAACAGACATAACAAAGGTTTCGATTTATGATTGAAGGGACTAACCCAAATCATGAAAGGAGCCTTTTGTTATGTCTGATATCAAAATTTTATTATTATTTAAATAGACAGATATCTGTTTTTATAATATCATTGACGTTGTCTATTTTTTTTCTTTGAACGAAATGGAGCTGTTATGCATAATAATATAATTAAAACAGATACTCTGCATCCCGTACAATTAAAAGTTTTCTTTACTATGGTAGCCTTGTATACATTTTATTTTGCTTCGAACTATAATTTAGGCCCTGCTACAAAGTATATACAAGACGACTTCAATCTTTCTAACAGTGAATTTGGTATACTATTCACCATATTTACCCTCGGATTTGGTTTAGGGCAGTTTTGCGCAGGATTTTTAGGCGACAAGTATAATCCGAAATTGTTAATGATGCTTGGCGCCATTGGTGCCATTTTTGCCAATATTGGCTTTGGACTTTCCAACACCATGACCGGCTTTTGCATTTTCTGGGCTATAAATTCAATTTCTTTATCCATGGGATGGTCTCCTGGCTGCAGTATTCTTTTCAAATGGATTCCAAGGCAACGGCAAGGTCTTTTTATGGGATTTTTTGATGCATTCGCTTTTCTTGGTGGGATTATAATATATCCAATTGCTGGCTTTGCAATCACTTATATAAGTTGGAGAGCCGTTTTCTTTATACCTCCAGCAATGTTGGCTTGCTGGACTTTAGTATACTTTTTTATTGTAAAAAGCACTCCTGAAGAAAAGGGGTACACAGTCGAATGGAAAGAGAAAGGCTTCAGTGAAACAAAGGCAACTGGAAAAGATTATTTGAATATTTTAAAAAGCCCAATTATGAATCTTGTCTGCCTTGTTGCCGTCTGTAGCCAGTTTGTAAGGTGGGAACTAGTAAGCTGGATTATTAAAATCCTTACCGAAACTTCATCGGCCGGCGGTTTTGGGTTAACCTTAGTTGCAGCAGCAACGATAGCTTCAGGTATGCACTGGGGAGGAGCTTTTTTCTCCATTGGTATGGGTTTTATCTCTGATACAGTTTTCAAAGGTAGCCGTTGGCAAACAATTTCTTTGGGCTTTATTGTTAGTGCGGGATCTCTTACTCTTGTATATTTTTTAGGTCCATCTATTTTGAGTTATCATTATGGAATTGCCGCATTAACCCTACTTCTTTTCCTTGCAGGTGGTTGCATTCAGGGAGTACAGGCACCAATATTTAATTTACCCGGCGACTTGCTTGGATCAAATTTAGGTGGCACTGGCGTTGGCATAGTAAATGGATGGTCTTACATTGGCGCTTCTTTCGCGGGTGGTGCTCTTGGCTTTATAATGGATAATTATCAATTAACCTCTGGATTACTCCTTATGGCCGGCATCTCCCTTGTAGGCGCTGGTTTAGCAACTCTGATAAAAAAATAACCTCATTCCGAATACGAATACGAATATAAATATCTAATTGTAAGTTGTAATATTTTAGTTATTTGTCATTAAAGACTTCTCGAATCATCAATGCTAATTTTAAATTCAAAATGGTTTCTTGTTGAGCAAAGTTGCAACCTAGAATTCCTTCAATCTTATGCAACTTATATAACACAGTGTTCTTGTGAAGGAAAAGATTCTTGCTTATGTCCATATTGTTACCATTATATCTGAAGTATGCTATCAGAAAATTCAACAGACCTGTACCATTAATATCATCATATGCTTTCAATGTACCTAAAATTTCCTCACTAAATTTTACCATAACCTCCGAGTTTCTGCTCTCCCATATAACTTTATAGACACCTAGTTGATCATATAGATACAGATTTTTGCAATGTTGAACCTCAGCTGATATTAATTTAGTAACCAATCTGGCTTCGCGATAGCTATTTGTGATTTGCTCAATTTTATTATACTGATTCCCTATTCCAACTCTAACGTAGAAATCATCAACTATCATTTGTGTATTAGTCGCTAGATTTTCAATCTCATTTTTCTCCTTTTCATCTAGAACTTTCTTGGTTGCATGGCCTCTCAAAATTACAACAATACTGGTATCCATCTGAATAATAGCTTCCCCAAAATAAAGACGTCTGATGCCATTTCCTAGTTTTTCACAAATTTCCTTTAATCTTTCCTCCGCATTTTCACCCCTCTTTACAATTTCAAATAAGAGAACTTGATACTGGCAATCCTCTGTAAAACCTGAACTCCTTAACTGCCTTCTTAATTCTGAAGTAAGTTGAACATCTTCTCCTCCGATGAGAATTGATTTTAATATATCAATTGGCATTGGATTCCGGCTTATTTCTGCAGAAATAAATTCGCCTATAGTATGTGATAATGTAGAGATTTTTACCTCCCATGGCATAATAATAATTGGGAAATCATATGAATTCCCAAACTCTAGTACACTCTTTGGGATTTCCGTAATATATGGTCCTAAAGCAAATACGATACCTGCCATTTTATATTTATAAGCTTCCCTAACAATTGATATAAAATCATCGTCTGAAGCAATCCTTAATCCTGTTACAAAATTCAAATCTCCTTCATTAGAAAATCGTATAATTTCAACTACCTCTATAGCTGATGTCCAACTTACTTGTCTTTCTAAGCCATTATGCCCTGCCACAATTTTCAAACATCGACATTCAGGAATGCCTAAAATTTCTACAAGTAATTTAGCCACTTTTTTACCCCCTTTAAGTGTTACAAACATTTGATAAATTATCATAAGATTATACTTTATATGTGTCTCGTTCATGCAAAGGGTAACAGTAAAATCCCAAGAAAAGGAAATAAATATTTTATATTAATACAAAACCATTAAAGTCAAAATTTTAAGAGAATCCTTTTCTTAAAGCTAAAAATTTCAATTAGAATAAGAGAAAAGGCTATCATAAAATTCCTTTTTATTTCAAGTTACTCTAAAAATTTTCTTTTTTGTCTATTTCAAGTAAAGACATTAAGATTCGACCCTTTAGTAACCAAATCTTATCTGAGTGTATAGATGGGTCAAGAATATATTAATGTCATTCGAAAATTACTAATTGTTGTTATATTTTCAAAATTGACAATGCCATTGAGGAATGGACGAGCTTTTTTTACTCATTCCATTCAACTACCGTCAAACTTTTTTTCTCTATATTGTGATATTATTCTTTGCAACCTGAAAGCCACTGTTCGATTTTTGAAAGGTCCGGAATACTGCCTTGGTGCTTGATTTCGTAATCTATGATTAAGACCGGCGTCATCATGATGCCAAATTCCAGTGCTCTGTTTTCAAAGTTTCTCAAGCGATTATCCAAAATTGCAACTTCTTTCATAAGCTGATTAAGTGGCTCCAGACAAGCTTCTAAGTTATCAAATTTTTTTAAGTCAGACTTGTCCGATTCATCAAGCTTTATGTTCAAATCGACTTCCATCCCTAATTTCCTAGCCACGTCTTTTGCCGTGCCAGCTTCAAGGCCAGCGGCTTTTGCATAACCGCGAGCCTCTTCACTTGTATAGGAAATATGTGAAATCTCAGAATCAAGCTCTATTTGCGCTGATTTTTTGGTTACAATTTCCGTCAACAGACGACATCTGGGGCACGGTGGTTGTGTTCCAATGATTATAATTTTATGCATATATATTTTCCTCTTGACTTTCTCCCCTAAAACTAAGCCGCAACAAATGTTAGTCACTATGTTAAACTTTCCGTGTCAACACTTTTATACTAGCACCATATTAACATATGTTCAATAGCCACTACTTTTATTAATATTTAATAATACCTAAATTCCACGTCAAATTAAAATTGCTCTCATTTACGGTTAACTTATAAAGAATTTAAGAAATGTCCTCTATATTGTAACATTTTAATCATCACCTTGCCATAAATCAGATGAACATTTTCTACCCATTTTCTATAAACCTTGAATGAAAAATAAAATTCCTCAAAATAAAAGCAAGAGTTTGTGAAAAGGTAAACGCCATTATGCAAACTTTTTTGGTGCCATATTTTGCAAAAAAGGTGATATAATAAAAGGTGTGATTGAGAGAATTTGCAAATTTTGTATACCAAACAAGCCACCGAGATCTTTTGTGTTGGAGAAAATTCTGCTGACTTCATAGCAAAATTCTAAGTGATTCCATCTGCTTTTTACAATTAATTAAGGTTACTTCTTTAAGAG